>Ga0172378_10002705_pt1 | contig 16651 bp, 11 predicted proteins | sample GrowelOW332metaG_FD_119755 | JGI IMG/M metagenome (GOLD analysis project Ga0172378, IMG submission 119755) | Groundwater microbial communities from an aquifer near a municipal landfill in Southern Ontario, Canada - Pumphouse #3_1 metaG | ecosystem: Environmental > Aquatic > Deep subsurface >... | reverse complement strand
TGCAAGAATCATTAATACTCCTCCAAACATCATGGTAGGGAAACCGCAAGCACAAGGAAATCCTAAGATAAAATACATCGTGTAATCATATCCCCAGAGGATAAGGCATTCGATGATAAACTGCGGAAACAATTTGGCAGATAATGCGACTATAATAGAACGTTTGCTTAATAGTAGCCATTCTCGTGATGTTTTCATCTTAATTTCACTAAGCACTGTATATACTGTGATAAGAAGAAATAGGAGCATAAATATACCAGGAACAAAATCGCTACACAAATAGACTGCATAACTAGCCCATGGGTTATTGATTTGGTGTGAATCCACAATGATAGGTTGTAAAAGAGCTGCTATTTGTTGTTCATCATATCCTTTAGCTGAAAGATTTGACTGAATCACTTTACCCGAAGCCAAAGTAGCCATCGTCTTCATATCCACAAAAATTCCAGAACCAGCTAAGATATAAGAGTCATTTGTGTAATAGGATAAAGTCGGTCTGCGCATCGCAGTTGCATCTTTTGTAAAATTGGAAGGGATATAAAAGAATCCATAAATTTCTCCTTTTTGCACTGCTTCGCGTGCTTCTAATATAGTTGGATAGTTGGCTACAATTTCCGAATGTTCAAAGGTATTTAGATTACGAGCAATAGATCGTGAAGTAGGCGTATTGTCCATGTCAATTAATCCGATAGGCAAATTTTGTGGTAGTCCACTATGTACCAGTGTAATAAAAAAAACAGCGACTAATATAGGAGCTCCAATCAATGTATAGATATACACTGGCTGTTTGATTAGGCGATGCCATTCACGTTTGGCTACATTCCAAAAATCCGAGAAATTTGCTTTACTCTTTATCATAGTTACTCCAATCACTTACAATCAATTCATTGTGACAATAACAGACATTCCAGCTTGTAAATTTTGATAAGCCTCGATATCTGTAGGTACTGCCTTGACTTCAAACATTTTTAGGTCATAATCACCAGTTGTTTTAGTTGCTTTCCAAGTAGCATAACTTCCCATATCTCTAATGAGTGTCACTTTCATCTCTATTGTTTTGTTATCCATAGCAGGAATTTTCCCTTTCCAGATACTTCCTAAAGCTAAACTATGCAGTTTGTCTTCTCGCACATTAAAAAGGACATGCATATCACTCTTGATATTAATATTCATGATAGGAGCACCAGTGCCAACCAGTTCTCCTAATTGAGGAAATATCTCATTTACTTTGCCAGAAATAGGAGCAATAAGATATGCTTCGTTGATATACGAATTTACTTCATTTACTGCACCAGTAGCTCTTCTAACCATTGCTCCAGCAGCAAGTTTATCTTCTTTTTCTGCTCCATTTTTAGCCATTGCATATTGAGCTTCTGCTGCATTTTTAGTAGCAATAGCTGCATCTCTCTTTGCGCTAATTTCATCCAACTTCTGATCAGCAATGACGCCCTGTTCGTTCAGTGATTTAAGTCGTTTATATGATTTCTCCATTACTTCAGAGCCAGCTTTGGCTTTTTGCAACATTTCAAAAGCCATCTGTAACTGTTCATGTCGAGCACTTTGATTCGCTTTTGTATTAATAGCTTCTGCAGCCTGTTTAGCAGCTTCAGCTTGTTCAGCCTTTGCTGTTATAGCCGGTGCATACAAGATTCCTAGCGTATCTCCTTTTTGTACCATATCTCCCTCCTGTACACGTATTTCATTTATTCGTCCAGGAATTTCACTTGATACTCTATATTGACTTACTTCCACTTGTCCCTGAATGAGATCAGTCTTTTTTTCTATAAAGGCAAATCCAACGAATGCAACGATGATAACAATTGCAAGTATAGCTGTTAATACCAAAAGTAAGCTGTTGTTCTTTTTATTTGTTCCCATTTTATTATGTATGTAATATATGTGTGATCGTTTATTTGATAGCCAATTCTCCATTCGCCTTTTGCAAATAAGTACGTGTTAATTGACAAGATATTTTGGCATCTAAAACAGAAGACTCAGCAGAAAGCCACATCGTTTGTGCTTCCAATAAGTCAGACATCGGAATAATTCCCTCTTTATATCCTAAGTTCGCAGTACGCAAATTCTCTATCGCATGTTTCATATTCTCTTCAGACATCGTTAGTAACTTCTCCGCTTCTTTTACCTTGAAATTAGCTTGGCTCACTTGCAAGGTGATTTTTTCCTTTGTCTCTAGGAGTTGTAAACTGAGTTTATCTGCTTTTGCTTTAGCAGCTTTTATTTTATAATGTCCTTCTCCCCATGACCAAATAGGCATTTTTAGCATGACGCCTACAGACCAACTTCCATTGAACTTATTTTCAAATCCATTGTAAACAGAAGGATTTGTCATATAGTATGAGCCAATAAGCGAGAGATTTGGTAAATAATCCGAACGAACAATTTGTACATTTTTCAATTGCATGTGATGTGCATATTCCAATCCTTTTATTTCAGGACGTGCCGAAAAAATTTGAGCTAATGATCGTTTTGAATCCATTTGATAATAAGGTCTCTCTGTTGTTCTATTTTGATCACTAAGGATGATTTTTGAATTCAATTCCAAACCACATAATTGGCACAACACCATCTTGGACAAGACTAAGCCATCATCGACTTTGGTCAACATCAGTTCTGCGGAATTTGTTTTGACTTTTACTCGCAATACATCAGCTTTGGTAGCTATACCTTCATCTTTAGCTTTAGTCACATCACTTTGCAACGTATTCAATAGATTTAGGTAACTTTCTGCTAATTTACGCTTACTTGTAAGAGATACTACTTGCCAATAGGCTTCATCAACACTCAGAATCACTTCCTGCAATGCTAAATTGTGTTGGGTATTTGCCAACTTTTCAGCAAATTTAGTGATGTCATTATAAGCTCTAATTTTGCCACCAATATATATTGGTTGTGTCAGGATAACAGCACCTACAAAGACATTTCTAGTGTCCGTTCTAAAATCATCAGTTAATTTTTGTCCAGCCTGATTTAGTGCAGTTACGAGTTCTGGCGATTGTATTGACCCGAGCAAAGAGGCCAAACCAGGATTGGTCGAAGCTGCTTGTTGAAGCAGTTGAGCACTACTTGTTCCCATATTATTGAGCAAACTTTTCGTGTCATCAGATATTAATGACATCTCTTGTCCATTTCTTAGATATCCGCCTGCAACAGAAAGTTTAGGTAAAAAGTTTGTTTTAGCAGCACGATGTGTATAATTGGCTACATCAATATCTTTTTCTTGAATCTTTAGAGATTTATTGTTTTCGATGGCCAATCTTCTGCATTGCTCCAATGAAAGAAATTCTTGTGCATGTCCCCATTGTGACAAACAGATACAGACGATAAATATAGAAATAAAAGTTCTCATTTGATTGTATCTTTTTTATATATATTATAGCTAGTAATAAACAAAATGTCCTTTGACTAGTTGATGCTATTTAAAGGACAAAGGTAAATATATTAATTAAATGTTGAACTAATTATTTCTTTTATTAATTAGAAATTCGTAATCGTTCCCACACTGCATCAGGGATACATTTCCAGAAGAAAACCAAAATAGTAAAACGCCAATCAATAATTTTCTTTCGCTTTTTAGCAATCAGAGCTTTGAATATACTGCGAGCAACTTTAGGTACGCTCATCATCATAGGATAATTACTTTCTGAATTGAGCAGTGCTGTATCCACGAAACCAGGTTTAATATCAGTAAACGTAATAGGGTACTTTTGCATATGTGCCAATTGTGCTAAACATTGGATGTAAGTATTATTGAAACGCTTAGTAGCAGAGTAGGCAGGGGCACTCCCCAGTCCTTTAGTTCCAGCGATAGATGAAACCACTCCGATGTGGCCGCCCCCATTTTCCTTGAAATAATTAAAAACAGTATCAACCATTCTAACAAAACCAGTTACATTCGTTTCTGTAGTTGCTATTTCTATGGGAAGATCGAGAGAAGTATTTTGTTTGCCGATACCTGAAGAATGAAAATAATAATCCAACCCACCCATCTGTTGAATCATATCAAGTAAATGGGCTCCAGCATCTTTATCGCAAATATCTATTACACTATATATAACCTGTGAAGGAGCAGAAGCAGCTATTTCGCGCAACTTCTCTTCACGTCTTCCAGCAATTCCAACTTTCCATCCAGCTTCAATAAATAACTGGGCAACAGCCATTCCGATTCCAGAAGTAGCTCCTACTATGATGATTTTTTTAGTCATTATTTTTGATGAGCATTTTGTTCTACACCGTACAACTTAATAGGACCATCGAGCTTCAATGCTACGACAGTAATATCTTTGTCAAGTGCATGTTCAGGAATAGATATATATAAGTTACCTGGTTTAGGATTCCACGATAATTTATTAAATACTTCAGGAGTTAAATGTGTGCCGTCACCTACGACCCAAGCACTTTCAACTTTGTTTTCCAGTCCTTTAATCTCAACTTCACCGATAGGTTTGTAAGGTATATATAGATACAATATCGTACTATCTTTACTTAATGCATTATAACCTTGAAAAGGAAGGTTAGGAATACCCCCCACAGTATTGTAAATAGCCTCTTTATGTTTTTTAGTCCAACGACCAAAATCTTTAAGAATTTGTACTTGTTCAGCAGGAATTACCCCATCAGCACTAGGTCCGATATCAAGTAAAAGATTTCCCCCCATCGTGAAGCAATCAACGAAAGTACGAAGCAATTCATGAGATGTCTTATAATGCGTATCACGAGGCTGGTATCCCCAAGAATCATTCATCGTTAGACACAATTCCCAATAATTGTCAGCAGGTTTTGTGATAGGTACCCCAATCTCAGGAGTCCCATAATCGCCAAGATTACCCTCAATTCGTGAATTGACAATGATATTTTTGTTTTGTTTGCGTAACAATTTTAGAATCCCTTTTGAATCCCAGTTTTCAGGAGAATTTTCCCAACCGCCGTCAAACCAAATTAAATCTGGATCATATTGTTTAGATATTTCCCCTAACTGTTTAAACATGAAATGGCGGAATTTTCCCCAGCGCACAGTATCCTCTTGTAGTTTGTAGCGAGTTTTAGTTTTTGTAAAATTAGGATAGTCTGGATATGACCAATCGATTAATGAAAAATAAATACCCGTCTTGAGTTGTTTACTTTTCTTTACCTCATTAATAAACGGAGTTAATACATCACGAGCAGCAGGTGTCTTTTGAGCAATACTCAACTTATTAGCTTTGGTATCCCAAAGAGCTACTCCATCATGATGCTTAGAGGTAATCACGGTATAGCGGGCACCACTCTCTTCAATTAATTTTACCCACTCCTTAGGATTGTAGTCTTTAGCTGTGAACCCATTGAGTTGATCCATATATTCTTCGTAAGGAAGATATTCGTTGTGAAAAGACCAACTCTCCCCTATACCTTTGACAGCATAGATTCCCCAATGGATGAAAATACCTAATTTGGCATGACCAAACCATTCCATTTTTGTTTTACAAGCACTTTCATCCTGTTGTTTCTGTTGTGCAAAAGCAGTTTGCCCACTAAAGGCAAATGCAGTAGCTAAGAGACAAGAGAATAGTCGATTAAATTTGTTTTTCATTGTTTATTCTTTTAGAATGAGTCATATTAGAAAGGTGTGTTTAGTATTCGGATATAATAGAACGTTTAACTTTAAGTCAAAGATAATAGTTTAGAATATGAAAACAAAGTAAACAATAAAAAGAAACGCTTATTTATTTTAATATAAGGGCAAATAAAAGGTCAAATAGTATTATAAAGAGGTCTTAATAATTGGAAATATCAAATAGTATTAGTATATTTGTAATCAGTACAAGAAAATAAACAAGAAACATTAAATATTTAGTTATTAAATTATGGAAAAATATACATTTTATCATTGTGCACTATGTGGCAATATTGTCACAAGAGAAATTGGTTCAAAAGAACAACCTATTTGTTGTGGTGAACAAATGGAGAAATTAGTTCCACAAACAGCAGATTCTACTAAAGAGAAGCATGTACCTGTTATTAAAGTAGATGGTAATAAAGTTACCGTTGTTGTTGGTTCTACTCCTCATCCTATGATAGAGAAACATTATATTACACGTATCCACCTAGTTACATCTAAAGGGATGAAATATACTACTTTAGACCCAGAAGATGGAGTTGCGGTAGCTCATTTCGAACTTGAAGATGGAGAGAAAGTGGAAGGCGCTTATGAATATTGCAATATCCACGGATTGTGGTATGCAGAAGTATAAAGTAGGACATTGAGTTAAAAAAGATTGTTATCTATATAGCTCAAGGTAATAGACTTACAAAGAGTCGCAAACAAGTTTCATTACTTGTTTGCGACTTTTTTTATGTCTTTTACTTCATCAAGCTATCACATTGGTGATTAAAACTGTATATTTGTATGAAAAAGTAAAAGATGGCTCAAATAAGTAAACGAATTGCAATAAAAGTAGGAAGTAATGTCTTAACTCGAAAAGATGGAACTCTTGATGTGACACGCATCTCTTCGCTGAGTGATCAATTAGCTCAAATGATGCACGACGGATATGAAGTGATACTCATTTCTTCAGGTGCGGTAGCAGCAGGACGTAGTGAGTTGAGTGATATTCCTAAGTTAGATGCCGTTCAGCAACGGCAATTGTATTCTGCAGTTGGACAGGCTAAGCTCATCAATCGTTATTATGAATTGTTTCGTGAACATACCATAGTAGTAGGTCAAGTGCTGTCCACCAAAGAGAGTTTTGGTACCCGTGCACACTATCTTACTCAGAAAGGTTGTATCAACACCATGCTGATGCAGGGAGTATTGCCAATTATCAATGAGAATGATACGATTTCTGTATCTGAACTCATGTTCACAGATAACGATGAACTATCGGGTTTGGTTGCTACTATGATGGACTGTCAGCAGTTGATTATATTAAGCAATGTAGATGGTATCTTTACAGGAGATCCTGCTCATGTTGACACCGAATTACTTTCTATAATAGACCCAACAGTAGATTTGTCGGAATATATACAACATGGCAAATCTAGTTTTGGTCGTGGAGGTATGCTGACCAAATGTCAAATATCTCAAAAGGTGGCCGATGAAGGAGTAGAAGTGATTATTGCAAATGGTACTCGGAGTCGTATTCTTCTTGACCTCATACAAAAACCTGAGGAAACTCCCTGTACACGTTTTCCTGCATCACTACATCCCGCTTCAAGCGTCAAAAAGTGGATTGCTCATAGTGATGGTTTTACTAAGGGAGTTATCATTATCAATGAATCTGCAGAAAAGAAGTTGATGAGTAGTCAAGCCGTCAGCCTATTACCCGTGGGATGTTTAGCTATAGAAGGTACCTTTAAGAAAAATGATATTGTAGAGATTCGTAATGAGGAAGGACTTCTGATTGGTATAGGAAAGATACAATATGATAGAAAAAAGGCGCAAAGTGTTCTGGGTAAAAAAGGCATGCGACCTTATATACATTACAACTACTTATACATAGAATAGTAACTATTCGCTAAGAAAATCTAGTAAAAAAAGAGTTATAACATGAACGGAGAATATGGAAAATCAATTAGATGAAATATTATTGTTAGCTGCTAAGGCAACTAGAAATGTGCAAGCTTTGAGTACATCGCAAATAGATACTCTTTTAATTGCAGTTGCTGACCAGGCAGATAAAGAAACTGAAGTGATCCTTTCAGCGAATGCTAAGGATTTGGCACGTATGGATGTGACGGATCCTAGATATGATCGTTTGAAATTGACAGCAGAACGAATCCAAGACATTACTAATGACATGCGTAACGTAGCTGGTTTACATTCCCCTGTGGGTAGTATTATCGAGGGCCATGAAGCGCCAGCAGGTTTTCAACTAGTTCGTAAGCGCGTCCCATTTGGTGTGATAGGAGTGATTTATGAAGCACGACCTAATGTAAGTTTTGATATCTTTTCACTTTGTGCCAAAACAAATAACGTATGTCTCCTCAAAGGAGGTACAGATGCACTCGATTCCAATACCACCATTGTGAAGTTGATTCGTAAGGTAGCTCAGCAACAGGGGGTTGATCCAAATATCGTACAACTTTTACCTGCTGATAGAGAAGCTACGAAACAATTGCTTGAGGCAGTTGGGAGAGTAGATTTAGTCATTCCTCGTGGTAGTGGACGATTGATTCGTTTTGTTCGCGATAATGCAAAAGTTCCTGTTATAGAAACAGGTGCTGGCATCTGTCATACCTATGTAGATGAAGCGGCTTCTGTTCCAATGGCTCGTGATATTGTAGAAAATGCCAAGACCCGTCGTGTCAGTGTGTGCAATGCACTTGATTGTATGTTAATACACAGTAGAAGAGTAAGTGATTTGCCTACTATTTGCGCACCACTTCTTGTCAAAGGAGTAACAATCTATGCGGATACACGAAGTTACGATGCTTTGAAAGATAGTTATGTGGCTAAGGATGCACATAACGAAACCCCTCTTTTATTACACGCTTCTCCAGAAAGTTATGGAACAGAATTTCTTTCACTTACTATGGCTATCAAAGTTGTTGACTCCTTAAATGAGGCTTTAGAACAAATTTCTGTGAATGGGAGCAAACACAGCGAGTGTATTGTTACCGATAATGTAGATGCTGCAGAACAGTTTCAACGGGAAGTTGATGCTGCATGTGTCTATCACAATGTAAGTACTGCCTTTACCGATGGTGCTCAATTTGGATTGGGTGCAGAAGTCGGTATCAGTACTCAGAAGCTACATGCTCGTGGTCCTATGGCCCTACAAGAGTTGTGTACCTATAAGTGGTTAGTAAGTGGTAATGGGCAGATTCGTAATTAGGAATAGCTAAAAAAAGAATGAATTATATATCGATAATATAATTTAACTAGGATTTAACGCAGATAAATAGCATTTATTTGCATAAAGTGCGTACATTCGTTGGCAAATCTAATAAAAAAACAAAATTACTAATTGCAAATTAAAAATCAGAACAATGACACGAATGAAAATTTTGATGCTTCTAATGACCATTTCGTCGTTAGCTGTCTTTGCTTCTTGTTCAAATGAAACCCCAATTGAGGTAACACAAGAGGTACAAAAAGCAGATACTTACACTATTATTCTAACTCCGTCGCCTGAATTGGGTATTATAATTGACGGTCGTGAACCATAGGACACAAAATCACACTTACTAATAACAGGGGCGTATCATTATATGATATGCCCTTGCTGTTTAATCAAAAAGGTTAGCTAATTCTTAATAAATACTATATGAAACGATTATCTTTATCTATCCTCTCTCTCTTTCTGATTCTTGTATCGTTTTCTGTCACGGCACAGACTAGTGCTGGAACGAAGAAAACAGTGCCAACATATCTTGACGAATCGATTGATTTCGAAGTTCGTGCACAAGCGATTGTGAAGCTAATGACGCTCAAAGAAAAGGTAGAACAAATGCGAGAGTATGCACCCGCTATTCCTCGTTTGGGAATTCCTACTTATTTTTGGTGGAACGAAACACTCCATGGCGTAGCCCGTTCCAAAGATACTGTTACCGTATTTCCACAAGCCATAGCTATGGCAGCTTGTTTCGATAGACAAGCGATGAAAGTGATGGGCGATATTTGTGCAACTGAGGCACGTGCTATTTACAATCAATCATTTCTTGATGGCGATAGAGGAGCACAGTATAAAGGATTAACTTTCTGGACTCCAAACATTAATATTTTCCGTGATCCTCGTTGGGGTAGAGGTCAAGAAACCTACGGTGAAGATCCTTATTTGACAGGACAGCTTGGAGTAGCCATTGTCAAAGGATTAGAAGGGGACAACCCTCGATATCTCAAGACTTCCGCTTGTGCCAAACACTTTGCTGTGCATAGTGGTCCAGAATCTACTCGTCATACATTTGATGTAGATGTGAGTGATGCTGACTTGTGGAATACCTATCTACCTGCTTTCCGTGACCTAGTTGTAGACGGTAAAGTATCCTCAGTGATGTGCGCCTACAATCGTTTTCGTGGTAAACCATGTTGTGCAAACCAACATCTGATGGTGGACGTATTGCGTAACATGTGGGGATTCAAAGGATATGTTACTTCCGACTGTGGAGCGGTGACTGACTTCTGGCACACCCATAAGACCTATAAAGATGCTGAGCACTCAGCAGTTGCAGCAGTCAATGCCACAACAGATTTGGAATGTGGTAGTTTCTGGTCGAAGAATTGGACTTTTAACTCTCTAACCAAGGCAGTAAAAGACAGTTTGATTGACGAAAAAGAACTAGATATTGCAGTTGGCCGTTTGATGTTGACGCGTATGCGATTAGGTATGTTTGACAAAAAAGAAAATGTCCCTTATTCAGCTATTCCTTATTCTATATTAAATGCGCCAGAACATGCTGCCCATGCTCTAAAAATGGCTCATGAATCGATGGTTTTATTGAAGAATAATGGTCTATTGCCATTGAATAAAAACCTCAAAAATATAGCTGTAGTAGGTCCAAATGCTGATGCAGAAGCCACACTGTTAGGCAACTATAATGGGATACCTAAACAAATTGTTACCGTTCTTGACGGAATCACTGAGAAATTAGGGGATTCATCAAAAGTAATCTATGCACAAGGGGTTAATTTCGTGGAACTTCTCGAAGGCGAATCACTGCAAGATGCAGTGGCCAAAGTGCAAGATGCAGACGTTGTTGTCTTTGTTGGAGGAATCAATTCTAAATATGAAGGTGAACAAGGAGATACAGGTAATATCCCAGGATTTTTCGAAGGCGACCGTACTTCCATCATGCTTCCAAAGGTACAGACAGATATGATGAAAGCGCTCAGCGCTGCTGGCAAGAAAGTGATTTTTGTCAATATGAGTGGTAGTGCTATGGGTATGCCATGGGAAGTGGAAAATGCAGATGCTATTCTACAAGCATGGTATGGTGGACAATCAGCAGGTACAGCCATCGCAGATATCTTGTTTGGAGATTATAACCCATCTGGAAAATTGCCTGTCACTTTCTATAAGAATGATCAAGACCTTCCAGACTTCTCAGATTATAAAATGGAAAATCGTACTTACCGCTATTTCAAAGGAGAACCTCAATATGCTTTCGGTTACGGTTTGAGTTATACGACTTATAAATGCAGTAATCTCCAAATAGTTAAGACACACGGCATGAATGTTCGTGTAGAGGTTACTGTTGAAAATACGGGTAAAAAATCTGGAGACGAAGTTGTTGAATTATATATATCAGCAGCAGATAAGGACATGAATCCTGCTATTAGATCTCTAAAAGGATTTCAACGTGTACATCTAGCTGTAGGCGAAAAGAAAATCCTTTCCTTTGATTTGAATACGATGGATTGGGCTGCTATTGCTGATGATGGTCAGGCACAGAAACCTCGTGGTACTTATTCTATCTCAATTGGTGGTTCTCAACCAAATGATGCTATTTTTAATGGCGTCACCGAAACTTATGATTTTGAATAGAACGTAATTCTTTTTTCTCATTATAAATAATCCCTACAATATCCAAATAGTTGGATATTGTAGGGATTATTCTTTAAAAAAAGACACTAAAGTCTAGGATTAGATAGGTACTTCCACCTTATTATATCTTGACTTTCCAGTAGTCAGATTGCCTATCTGTATAGCATCTACAGGACAATGATGAAGACATTTTAAACACATATCACAGTTCGATCCAAATTTAATTTCCCCTTCTTCGAACCGTATATTTTCTTCGGGACAATTGTGTACACAAAGCATGCATTGTACACAGCTATCATTAAGAACATGAAATCTAGGGATGAATTTGGTAAATTGTTCGTCTATTGTTCGTTTTGTCTTTTTAGGAATAAGGAATGATAGATATGAATACCACTTTTTGTAAACTTTTATTTGTCTATTTCTCTCTGACTTTTTGATAAATCGGTCCAATTTCAGCCCTATATTTCTAGAATGAAAACCTTTAAAAACCTTTTCTAGTTTCGACCCTTTCTTAGCCAAGAAAGCAAGTCCATCTGATGACGGCATATATAAATCTAGCTTAGCAACCGTTCTTAATCCATGTTGCGTACTGATTGTTGAAAGTTTAGCAATTGCTTCAGCAGACATAAATGCTTTGGTACATAGATATGCGATGGGTTTATCCATGGCTTGTAGCTGTTGAATCGTTTCAGTGACCAACCTTGGAGCCTCGAAATTCATGATAGGAAATGCAACAATAAACAAGTCTATCTCATAATCCATTTTAGTTAATGGCTTGTGAGTTATTCTTGATAATTCCACATAATGAAATCGCTCATTTAATTTTGTGAGCATCTTTTGGGCTATATATTTGGTGTTCCCAGCACCAGAATAATAAAGGAGTACTATATTCATTGTTCTGTCGTTAATGTTCATTGTCCAATACCAAAATCAGTAATTATTGTACTAAACACAAAGATAGCAATTAATCTATTTCTTGCGAATGATTCTATTATTATGACAGCTGTTTTTTTGTTCTAAGTCGGCTTCATCAATCCTAAATAATTTAGTCAAATATTTAAGAAAGAAAAAGGCATTTCTCCCTCAAAATATTTAGAATCCCTTTGAACGAGATAATATAAAGCTCTCTTGAGATATAATGACAGATTTATAGGGGTATTTTGAACGAACTTTCTCCCTATACCGACCGAGATTTCCCTATTTTTGTTCCGTTGATATAATCTAATACTATTAATAATGAACTTAAAAAGGAAATTGATAACCTTGTGTTGTCTTATTCAATTCGGATTCATTGCTGCATTTGCACAAGGATTTGGAGAAACACATCTATTAAATGAATCATGGCATTTTCATTTGGGAGACCTCAAATACGGTGGGGCAGAATATTGTGATGATTCTTCATGGCGTCTATTAGATGTTCCTCATGATTGGAGCGTAGAATCAGCAGCCAGTCCCAGTTTAGCTAGTTGTACAGGATTTCTTCCTGGTGGAATAGCTTGGTATCGTAAAACATTAGAAATACCTGAAACAAAAAAAGGGCAATGCGTCTATATTTATTTTGGTGGAATCTATAATAATAGTGAAGTCTTTATCAATGGTAAATGGGTTGGAAAACGTCCGAATGGATACATCTCATTTATGTATGACTTGACTCCTTATATAAACTTTGGAGGACGCAATGTAGTGGCTGTTAAAGTGGATCATTCTCAAGATGCAGATTCTAGATGGTACACTGGTTCAGGTATCTATCGTGATGTTCATTTAGTCTATGCTAATCCAGTTCATATCAATCTTTGGGGCGTACATTATACGACCAAGGTAGATTCAAAAAACAAAGCTCTTTTATCAGTTCAGACCGAGATTGTAAACAAAGCAAATAAAAAGGTTCAGGTTAAAGTATCTCATAAAGTCTATGATGCCTCAGGCAAACAAGTTGCTTCAGGTAGCTATTCACAACCAGTTGCAACTCAAGGTCTCAGTACCCAACAAAAAGATTTATCTATACTCAATCCTATCTTATGGGATTTGAAAAATCCATACCTATACACCATTAAAACTGTTGTTTCGATAGATGGTCAGATTGTTGATCAATCCGAAACTAAAATAGGCGTTCGTACATTGACTTTTGATTCCAATCACGGATTTGCCCTCAATGGACATTCGATGAAAATCAAAGGAGTCTGTATTCATCATGATGCCGGTTGTTTGGGCTCTGCAGTACCCCGTGATGTATGGCGTCGTCGATTGTTACAACTCAAAGAAATTGGTTGTAATGCGATTCGTTTGAGCCACAATCCACAAGCTGAATGTGTCTATGACCTTTGTGATGAACTCGGTATTTTAGTCAAAGATGAGGCCTTCGATGAATGGGAATACCCAAAAAAGAAATGGATTGTAGGTTGGAATGTCGGTAAACCCGGATTTCAAGGCTCTGCTAGCTATTTCCGAGAGTGGGGGAAACGTGATTTGACTGATATGATTCGTCGTGATCGTAATCATCCATCTATCATTATGTGGAGTATTGGTAACGAAGTCGATTATCCGAACGATCCTTATTCCCATCCTATATTAAATAGTGAAGAAATTGGACAGAAACATGTCAAAGGCTATCTAAAGAGTCAACCCCGTGCAGAGCGCTTGGGAGATATCGCTAAAGAATTAGTGGCAGAAGCAAAAAAACAGGATTTATCCCGTCCAGTTACTGCTGCATTGGCCGGTGCCGTCATGTCTAACGAGACAGACTATCCAGGTGCATTGGATATAGTAGGGTATAATTACACAGAAAATCGCTACGAGCAAGATCATGCAAAATATCCCAATCGAGTGTTATACGGTAGTGAAACTCGTCACGATATGAAAGCTTGGAAAGCAGTGAGAGATAACGAATATATATTCGGACAGTTCATTTGGACCGGTTTCGATTATTTGGGTGAAGCAGGCCCATGGCCTTCACGTGGTTTTACTACTGGGATGATTGATTTGGCTGGCAACATCAAGCCAGATGGATATTATCGTCGTGCTTTGTGGTTAGAATCTCCTACTGCATATATTGGAACTTACAAGATCAATGATCGAAATAAGAATAAAGTATCAACCAATGCGACCGCTACATGGAATTATGAAATGAGTGAGATGATACGTGTAGTGACTTATACCAATTGTGAAGAAGCAGAACTCTACCTAAATGATAAACAAGTCGGTGTACGTAAACCTTATGATGATCAGACCGGTATTATTTTCTGGGATGTTCCTTATGTGGCAGGAACTTTGGAAATACGAGGTTATAATAAAGGAGAGTTAGCTGTTACAGAAATGATACAGAGCAGTGGATTATCCTATTCAATTGAAGCCTCATTAGACAGAACTACTAATATAAAGGCAAAAGATTGTCTTCATCTTCAAATACGTATTCTTGATAAAGAAGGTCGATTTGTCCCTTTGGCAGACAATCAAATAACCTGCAAACTATCCGGACAAGCAAAATTACTAGGATTGGAAAGTGGGGAAAGCAATGCTGCAGATAATTATAGAGATGCTATTCAGCGCTGTAAAAATGGTAAACTGCTAGGTTATATTCAACCAACTGCCGATAGTGGAGAGATTAGCATTTATCTCACTTCTCCTCTCTTACAATCGAAAAAGATAGTATTAAAGTATTAAATGAAAGAATTGTACCCGTAAATGGTTAGAATTTACCCATTCCGTATAGCTAAAAAGGCTAGTTTTGTCTTAGTGTAATCTTAATAAATTATTTCATCATGAAAGATTTGAATTTAATGTATAAATTGACTCTTGTATCTGGAGGTGCTTTAATGACAGCATTGACAGGTTGTACTACCAAGAAAGAGCAAGTATCAAACATCCCCCAAACGAAACCTAATATCGTCTTCATTATGGCAGATGATTTAGGAATAGGTGACTTAGGATGTTACGGACAAGACCGTATCAAAACGCCCGCTATTGATGCATTGGCAGCACAGGGTATGAAGTTCACCCAGCATTATTCAGGTTCTACTGTAAGTGCTCCTTCTCGTTGTGTCCTCTTAACAGGTAAACATACGGGTCATTCTTATGTTCGCGGAAACAAAGGATATAAGGCAGACGATGGTCGTCATTATGATTTAAATCTTGCTTCGAATGAAGTTACTGTAGGAGAAGTGTTTAAAGAGAAAGATTATGTGACAGCATGTGTCGGCAAGTGGGGGCTTGGAGGTCCTTCCGGCATGGGACATCCTAACAAACAAGGATTTTATTATTTCTTCGGCTATTTGGGACAAGGAAATGCGCATCGCTATTTTCCTGAACAATTATTCGAAAATAATGAACCAGTCATGTTGGGTAAGAAAGTCTATTCACATGATATGATTATAGACAAAGCACTCAACTTTTTGGATAAGAATGCAGATAAACCATTCTTTCTATATCTTACCCCAACCATCCCTCATGCAGATTTGAGTGTACCAAACAATGAATTGTTCGATTACGATGGAGCCTTTCAAGAAGTTCCTTATTTAGGAAAAGGCTATACTCCACAAGATAAGCCAAGTGCTACTTTTGCAGCTATGGTAACTCGTTTGGATAGAGATGTTCAACGTATCGTTGACCTTTTGAAAGCGAAAGGCGTCTTAGACAATACCATTATTATCTTCACTTCGGACAATGGTACTCATAAAGAAGGAGGTCATGACCCTCGTTACTTTGATAGCAATGGTCCTTTTCATGGAATCAAACGTGATTTATATGAAGGAGGTATCCGTACCCCATTTATCGTGAATTGGCCAGGCGTCATCAAACCAGGATCTATTTCATTTCTTGAATCCACTTTTTGGGATTTTATGCCCACTGTATGTGATTTGATTGGAGCTGAGATTCCTGCTGGAACAGATGGTATTTCTTATTTACCGACCTTAACAGGCGAAGGCACTCAACAACTTCATGACTATTTATATTTTGAGTTTCACGAACAAGGAGGCAAACAAGCTGTCATTAAAGACCGTTGGAAACTCCTTCATCTACAGGTGAACCATCCTAAAAAAGAGCATTATGAGTTGTATAATTTAAATGCAGATCCTGCTGAGATTGCTGATGTGGCACAGTGGTATCCTGAAAAGGTAAAAGCGCTGAAACAGATTATGGTATCAGCTAGAACAACCAATGAAAACTGGAAATTC
>Ga0172378_10002703_pt1 | contig 16655 bp, 14 predicted proteins | sample GrowelOW332metaG_FD_119755 | JGI IMG/M metagenome (GOLD analysis project Ga0172378, IMG submission 119755) | Groundwater microbial communities from an aquifer near a municipal landfill in Southern Ontario, Canada - Pumphouse #3_1 metaG | ecosystem: Environmental > Aquatic > Deep subsurface >... | reverse complement strand
CGACGTTTATGTCAAAGACCTTCTCCCAGTCCCGCACATCCTCAGTGAAGACTCCAAAGAGGCTTATAAGGCAGTCGATCCTGTCCACAGCCTCAAAGGCCCTTGAGACTGAAGCTGGGTCTGTGACATCCATCTGGATCCATTGCACATCGGTTCCTGGAGCCTTTGTGCAGCAAGTGGCTGTGACGCTGTCTCCCCTATCCTTGAAGACCTTGATGACAGATCTTCCTAGGTTTGAGGAGCCTCCTGCTATAAACACGTTCACTTCAAGGCCTTCCTTATGTAGGGGCAGCCAGGATACTGGCTGGCAATCTCCTCGCCGGCCATCTCAAGCTCTGAGAAGGGCGGGCATAGCACGCAGGCAACAATGGCCTCATCCTCTGTCCAGGCAGCCTGCCATACGTGCTTGCGAACCATGGAGGCTGGCCTTGACTGACAGAGCTCTAACTTCTCCCAGGTGCCATCTGGGTAGAGGAGCAGCTGGGTGACGCTGCCCTTGACAAGCACCCAGAGCTCATCTTCCTTGAGCCTATGGAGATGCGAGTAGTCGGAGGCTGTCATCCTGTATAGGATGGAAGAGCCTATGACAGAGCCTTCCTCGCTCTCGAATCTTTCCAGCGGCGTCCAGAACCCGCCCTCGTCCTCAAGCCTGGTCACAGGCTCTCCACGATCCCAGTGACCAAGGTCTCAAAGGTGCTCTTCACCCTCAGCCCAGTCTCAAGGACCTCCTGGTGATCGAGAGCTGTATCGTTGATTCCCGCCGCCATGTTTGTAAGGCAGCTTATTCCAAGCACCTTGATGCCGCAATGGTTTGCCGCAATGGTCTCCGGGACAGTGGACATGCCAACTGCATCAGCTCCAAGGATCCGTGCCAGCCGAACCTCAGCTGGAGTCTCGAAGTTCGGGCCTGTGAAGAGCTCGTAGACGCCCTCTCTCAGGTTCAGGCTCATGTTCCTTGCCGCTGCCCTTGCCTTGTCCTGCAGCGCAGGATCATAGGCGTGGGACATGTCGAAGAACCTTGGTCCAAGCTCATCGCAGTTCTGGCCTCGCAGCGGGCTGTCGGCTATGAGCTTGATATGGTCTGTAATGAGCATCAGGTCCCCGGCTTTCCAGGCCTTGTTCACGCACCCAGCTGCATTTGTGAGAATCAAGGTCTGGATGTTCAGCAGGTGCATGACCTGGACTGGGTAAACAACCTGAGCCATTGAGTAGCCTTCATAGTAATGAAAGCGCCCTTGCATGCACAGGACTGTCTTTCCTGCAAGACGCCCTATGACAAGACGCCCAGCGTGGCCTGGCACTGTGGATATCGGAAAATGAGGTATATCAGCGTACTTTATGATCACTGGATCCTCAATCTTCTGGGCCAGGTCGCCTAGTCCGCTTCCCAGCACTATCGCACAATCAATTGGGGCTGCGAAGCGCTCTCTTATGAAAGCCTTTGACTCTTCCAGCCTCTGCATCAATGTCTGTTCCATATCACTCTCCTTCTTTATTCAAGTTCTCTGTGATGATCCTGGATGCAAGATGCCATTTCATGGCCAGCCTGCCATCTGGATTTATATAGAATACACGACAATGGCCATTCTTGAAAGGCAGTTCAATGTGCACTCCCATCTTAAGCGTGGCCAGGGCGATGGCGCCCACTGGCTCCTCCTCGATATACTCGGATTCGTCCATATGGCTGCCCTTGTAGAGCCATCTAAAGCGGTCCAGGCTCAAGGTTCCCGAGCCGACCTTTACATAGCTGTTAAGACCGGGCTCATCAATGCCGTAATCCACCTGGCTTTCCATTCTCCAAAGCGGATCTTCCATCTCCTTCTTAAGCTGGTCGTGCTGCCAGTAGTACCATTGGCTGTAGTTGTCCATGTACTGAATGGGACCTTCCCAGACAAGACGGCAGCGGTCATCGACCTCAGCACGGGCCTTGCAGGCCGTGCACTCTATGTGGTTGTTTTCTGTCTTCAGCGTCAGCTCTCTGCCGCAGGAGGGGCACTTATAGAGAAGGTCATCAAGGCCCTCGGCCCTCCTGTCGCCCTCAACGTGCACGTCATATTCCTTCTGGAACTCAAACTCATCAAAAGCCAAGGCTTCCTTTATGCGCTTGAGCATGACTTCGCTGTCAAGGCTGAGCACCTCCTCCTTAGAGAAAAGGAGGCTCTTGTCCACATGCACAAGGCCCCTGTGCTGGACCTTGTTCCACTTTGCGTTTCCAAGCCCTGCGCCCTGTATTCTGGCCGCATACACGGGAACCTTGAGAAACTTGAGCATCTTGCAGATCGAAGGAGCAATGTAGCTAAGCCTGCCAGAGCCATAGATCGTGCCCTCGGGGGCTATGAAGATAATGCCCTTGTTCTTCTGCACCACATACTTGATGCGCTTCATTGCCAGGACATCTGTGGTGAACTGGTACTTGGGAATGGCCCCTATTCTTTTGAGCCAGGGCGCCAGGCGCTTGAAGGTGAACCAATGATATGTGGACAGGAATGTAACCCGTCTTGGATAGGCTGAAAGGGCTATGAACTTATAGTCATGATTGGATGTGTGATTGCTCAATATCACAGCAGGACCCTTGATGGAAGGTCCCGAGACCTTCAGGTTGAATTGTCTTCCATATGCAAGCTTGAAGTACAAGCCAGCGAAGAAATACAGCAGAAGGCTTGGTTTTCTCTGATGAGCAGCTTGGTTTTGTGTCATGCCTTGGATGTTAGCATGAATTGCATTCAAGAGCAAATTAAAAAACAGGCCTGCAATGCATGCAGGCCCATGTTTTCCATTATTGGCTAAGCTTGCTTGCTCTCGTTTTCCTTGGGAAGAACCAGGTTGAGGACTATGCCGACCACTGTTGAGAGAGCGACACCTCCGAGGGAGAAGGACAGGCTTGAGGAAAGAGCGAACTGAAGCACAGCTCCGCCGATTCCCAGGCAGAGAATCACTGAGCTGATGGTCAGATTCCTCTTGTCCTGATAGTCGACTCCGCTGTCAACCAGTGTCCTGAGTCCGCTTGCGGCTATGGTTCCGAAGAGCAGCAGGCAGATTCCGCCAAGCACTGGGCTTGGGATTGTCTGAATCAGCGCTCCAAACTTCTGGAACAAGGAGAGAAGCAGAGCCACAACTGCAGCTCCTCCGGTCACCCACACGCTGTAGACCTTGGTAAGGGCTACAACTCCAACGTTCTCACCATAGGTTGTGTTTGGAGGTCCGCCCCAGAGAGAAGCCCAGAGTGTGGCAGGCCGTCTCCAAGCAGGGTCTTGTGAAGGCCTGGATCCTCATAGAAGTTCTTGCCTACAACCTTGCTGATGACCATTGTGTCTCCCATGTGCTCGCATATGGTTGCAAAGCTTACGATGACGAAGGTCATGATTGCCACGAAGTTGAACTTGGGCAGGGCAAAGCTTGGAAAGCCGAACCATGCTGCTTCCTTGACGATTGTGAAGTCAATGATTGCATAGGCTGGGAAGAAGATGCCCATTATCAAGGTGAAGAAGTATCCAACCAGAAGCCCGATCAGAACCGGTATGATGCTGAAGAAGCCCTTGAAGAACACATTTGGCACTATGGTTGCAGCCAGGGTCACCAGTGCGATGGACAAGGACACTAGGGAGTATTCTCCATCCGCTCCAGTGGAAGCCATGCTCACGGCTGTCGGGGCGAGGCACATGCCGATCACGATTATGACCGATCCGATCACCACATCAGGCAAGGCTTTCTTTATCCAGCCGATTCCTGCATACCTTATGACCAGGCTCACCAGGCAGTAGGTCACTCCAGAGAAGAAGGCGCCGCCCATTGCATAGGCAAAGCCCATTGTGGAGCTTATGGAGATCAGGGCTGTGATGAATGCAAAGGAGGATCCCAGAAACACTGGAACCTTGCCTTTTGTGCAAACTATGTAGATCAATGTTCCTGTTCCAGCTGTGAACAGGGCCGTTGACGGGGAAAGCCCGACAAGGATTGGAACCAGTATCGTGGCTCCGAACATAGCAAATACATGCTGGATGCTCAATGGTATCCATTGAGACAAGGGCGGCCTGTCTGCAGTGCCGTAACTTGGTATTCTCTTCATTTTCACTCCTTCTCCAGTCTTGAATGGACAAAAAAAAAGACAGCCATTAATGAATAACAGCTGTCTTTATTTAATCTTCACCCAATCTGGCATTTTCAACACTTTCTTGCCTCACGCAATTTTTTCTTATGCAAGCTATCAGAAAAAATTGAGCTTGAGAAGGGGTTTTCAGAATTTTCTTGCAAAAACAACAAAGAACAACAGAGTGTCAGCTGGCCTTGCTGTTCAAGGTTCTTGTGAGAAACACTGTCAGCAGAGCCGAAGCCAGGCCGAAGGCAGCGAAGAAAAGCAGCGATGAGCTGTAGCCGCTTGACTCGATAATGAAGCCTCCGACCATTGAGCCAAGCACTATTGGAATCCTTTGTCCAATGGAGTAGAAGATGCCTATTGCAAGAGAGTAGTGCTCCTTCTCGATGCTGGTGGCTATGAGCTTCAGCGCTCCCATCTGGAAGGCGCCATAGGAAATGCCATGCATCAGCTGAGCCAGAAGTATTCCAGTGAGGCTGTCGTGGCAGAAGTAGTAGAGCATGTAGCGGGCGAAGATGCCCAGGCATCCAACAAGCAGAAGGCTGGAGCCATGTATGCGCCCCTTGTCCAGGAGCTTGCCTCCAAGAAGCATGAAGACTATCTCAAGCAGCGGCCCCAAGGCTACCAGGACAAGATAGTAGTCCCCATAGCCAAGCTCCTCCTTCAGATAGAGAGCGGAGAACTTGTCTACAAAGGTCCAGGAGAAGCGCTGTATGGCTGTGATGGCCATCAGGGCAAGGAAGGGCTTGGTTAGTATGCTTGAAATCTGGCTGAGCTTCACAGGCTTTGTCTGGCTTCTGCCTTCATAGCCCTGGGGGAAGAAGAAAAGCGAAAGAAGCGTAATGGCACCAGAAAGCAGGATGCACAGGAGAATGGACTTGTTGTCTGAAGTATCGGGCCAGCCTGTGAAGCCAAGCAGAAGGCATACCACAATATAGCCAGCCGATCCAAAGGACCGCACAATGCCATAGCCCATGGAATTGCCCTTCAGGTATCCTGTAGCCATGGAATCAGACATAGGAAGAACGGCAGAGGAAAAGCCGGTAGCCAGCGCGATGCATACCACGCTGACCCATATGCTGCTGCTCAGAAGCGCTGGAGCAAAGAGCGCCATATAAGCGATCACGCTGCCAGCCAGGCTGCCCTTGCTGCGGCCTGCCTTGTCTGCAAGGCGGGCGATAAGCAGGGGAAGAAGGATAGAGCAAACATCTGACAGTGAGCCGACCAGGCCTATGATCGACAGGCTGCAGCCCATGTTTCTCAAGACCACTTGCAGAAAAGGAAGTATGGCTCCCATAGAGCCCGTACAGCAGAACATCAGGATAATAAGGCTGAGCATGGGTCCATGATATTGAATTGGCTGTCTAGATACAAGCAAGGCAGGCTTTCGCCTGCCTTGAAATAAAAGCCTCTTCTGAATCAGCGCTGGCTCTTGTCGTATGGGATGCCTTCTGCCTTCGGAGCCATTGAATGCCTGGAGGTGAATGCAAGGACCACAAGGGATATGATATAGGGCATCATGTTGTAGACTGTGCTTGGAATATTCAGGCTCTGGAGGAACTCAAAGCCGAAATAGACATTGCTCAAGGCCCTGAAAGCTCCGAACAAGAGGGCGCTGACAGCAATCCTTATAGGCTTCCACTGGCCAAATATCATCACGGCCAAGGCCAGGAATCCAAAGCCTGCCACGCCATTCTCGAACTTCCACTCGCTCACGCCTGCCAGCAGGTAGCAGATTCCTCCCAGGCCGCCGAAGACTCCGGAGATAAGCACTCCGTACCATCTCATCTTGTAAACGTTGATTCCAACAGAGTCGGCTGCCTGTGGATGCTCTCCGCAGGCCATGAGCCTAAGCCCAAAGCGTGTCTTGTACAGCACAATGTAGGCAATCACGACGGCAATCAGGGCGATCAGCATGAACCAGTTGAACTCAAAGGAGCCTATGTTGACTATGAAGCTCTTCTTTGGCCTTATGTACTGGATGGTTGAGGAGACGTCATTGGGGTTGGTTGCGGTGTTGATAGCCTTCACGATGACTGTGGCAGCTGCAGTTCCAAGGATGTTCAGGGCTGTTCCGACGATTGTCTGATCAGCCTTGAAGTTTATGCAGGCAATAGCAAGAAGGCTGGAATAAAGCGCCCCTAGCCCTATGGCGCATAGAAGGACGACCAGTATCATGGCAAGGGCTGGAAGGTCAGGGGGCAGATACCTCATGGCCAGTGCGCCTCCAAGGCCTCCCATGACCATTATGCCCTCAAGCCCAAGGTTTATGACGCCTGAATGCTCAGAGAAGCATCCACCAAGGGCGACCAGGATGAGAACCGATGAGAATATCAAGGTGTATTGTATCAGAAGCAGCATTAGACGTTTCCTCCTTTTTCAGCAGAGGCCTGTGCAAGCCTTTTCTTCTCTTCCCATCTGTCGAGAATCCTGTTCATCGCAAACTTCAGGAAAAGAACGAAGCCGCATAGGTAGATGATGAGAGCGCTTATAAGATCAGATATCTGTGAGCAGTACATGGTCTTGTCGACATAGGCTCCTCCTGCCGTGATATGCTGGATGAAATAGGACGAGAATATAGTTCCGATTGGATTGAGGCCTCCTAGGAAGGTGGCCGCTATCCCGTTGAATCCCATGGCCGGCACCGAGGATGTAGTGCATTCCCACTGTACGAATCCTGTCTGATATAGCAGCGAGGCTCCCATGCCCGCAAGAGCTCCGGAAATAGCCAGGGTGAGGATGATGTTCCTCTTCTCTGCCATTCCGCAGTACTTGGCTGCACTGCGGTTGAAGCCTGTGGCCTTGAGCTCATAGCCGAACCTGGTCTTGTCCAGGATTATCATGATGGCTATGGCCATGATTATGGCCAGGGGAATCGCAATGGTCACATAGATGTTGTTGTTGAAGATCGTTCCAAGCCCCAAGGTAGGCAGCAGGGCCTGCGGGGCTTCTGCGCGCACTGGATAGGTATAAGGGGATGTGGGCTCCTTGACCTGGGTCAGGAGCATGTTGGTGCCATAGAGGATTATCCAGTTGAGCATTATTCCGCTTATGACCTCGTTGACGTTGCAATAGGACTTCAGAAGCCCTACCACTGCGCCAAATGCAGCACCTGCCAGGATGGCAAGGGCGAGGCATCCAAGCCAGGACCAATGCCACTTCAGGGCAGCATATAGGCAGGCGCAGGTGCCAGCGCAATACTGGCCGGAGGCTCCGATATTGAAGAGGCCGACCTTATAGGCAAACATGATGGACAAGGCGCACATGAGAAGAGGGGCTGACTTGACCAGTGTGTTGCCAAGATACTTGGCCTGGGCGGATGGCTTGCTGTAGGTGAAGAAGTTCTTCACAACAGTCATTATTGCAGTGAAGGCTCCCTTGGGGTTGATGATAAGCAGCACTATATAGCCGATGAACAGGCCAAGCAGTATGCAGATAAGGGATGCAAGCAAGGACTGTACCCCTTCCCTTCTGAAAAAGTTCTTCTTCATGCCTTGACCTCCATTCTCTTTGCTCCTGCCATGTACAGCCCAAGCTCTTCCTCAGTCGTCTTCTTCGGATCGAACTGGCCTACTATCTCGCCTTCGTACATAACCAGTATCCTGTCTGGGATATCCATGACCTCATCAAGCTCCAGGGAGACAAGAAGCACAGCCTTGCCGTCGTCTCTCTGAGCTATCAGCTGATGGTGGATGTACTCGATTGCCCCGACATCCAGGCCTCTTGTAGGCTGGACTGCCACCAGGAGCTCTGGATTCTTGTCGATCTCACGGGCAACGATGGCCTTCTGCTGGTTTCCGCCAGACATGCTGCGGGCCCTTGTAGCTGGTCCTTGGCTGCTTCTTACGTCATATTGCTCAATGAGCTTCTCTGAGTAGTCGCGGATATTGTCCCTTTTCAGAAAGCCAGCCTTGCTTGTGAACCGGGGCTGGAAATAGGTCTCAAGAATAAGATTGTCCTCAAGGGAGTAGTCCAGGATCAGGCCATGCTTATGACGGTCCTCTGGGATGTGGCTCATGCCCTTGACATTGCGCTGACGGATCGAGGCATTGGATATGTCCTGGCCGCACAGCTTGATCTTTCCTTCTACAAGAGGCTCAAGGCCGGTGATGCCATGCACAAGCTCAGTCTGGCCATTGCCATCGATTCCTGCAATGCAAACTATCTCGCCTCGTCTCACCTTGAAGGAGACCTTCTTGACAGCGTTGTTCTTGTGAACCTTTGATGCCACTGTAATGCCAGACACCTCAAGGACCACCTCGCCAAGCTTGGCAGGTCCCTTCTGGACATGGAAGTTGACGTTGCGGCCAACCATCATGGCAGAAAGCTCCTCCATGGAGGTCTTGTTGGTGTCGACGGTGCCTACATGCTTGCCTTTTCTAAGAACGGTGCATCGATCTGACACGGCCATGATCTCAGCAAGCTTGTGGGATATGAACAGGATGGACTTGCCTTCCTTGACAAGGTTTCTCATGATCTGCATCAGGTCCTCGATCTCCTGCGGCGTCAGGACAGCTGTCGGCTCATCGAAGATCAGTATCTCGTTCTCGCGATACAGCATCTTGAGAATCTCGGTTCTCTGCTGCATTCCAACAGAGATGTCCCTGACCAGGGCATCCGGGTCCACATGGAGGCCATACTTCTCGCTTATGGCCATGACCTTCTCCCTCGCCTGCCTCTTCTGAAGAATGCCAAGGGCTCCAACGGGCTCAACGCCCATTATGATGTTGTCGAGGACAGTGAAGCACTCAACCAGCTTGAAGTGCTGGTGCACCATTCCGATGCCAAGGGCGTTTGCGTCATTGGGGTCGTTTATGTGAACCTCAACGCCGTCTTTCTTGATTATTCCTTCCTCTGCCTGGTAAAGGCCGAAGAGAACGCTCATCAAGGTGGACTTTCCAGCTCCATTCTCCCCAAGAAGAGCATGTATCTCTCCTTTTCTCAACTGAAGGGACACATTGTCATTTGCTATGATGCCGGGAAACCTCTTGGTTATATTCAGCATCTCAATAGCGTAGGTATTATCCAATTGATTCGCTCCTTTGTAGTAGTTGACCACAATTGTATATGATTAAAAAAGCCGTTGCAACTTAAATCGCAACGGCCTTTCTCAACTAGCGAGAATCAATTACTTGATGTTTCCAAGATACTGAACCTTGACAGCGGACACAGCTGGCTCGACTGTTGTGTCAGCGGACACAACGATCTTGCCGTTGAAGATGTCAGCTACGAGAGCAGCATAATCAGCCTTTGTGAAGGAATCTGACCACTGTGTTCCATCTCCAGTCGGGATTCCGACGAAGTTGGCATCCAGATCGGTGGCGGAAACCAGTCCGAGGTTAGCAACCTTGCCAACCAGGGTGTTCCAGGCATCGTCCTCAACGATTGCCTTCAGGGTGGCAATTGTAGAAGCATAGAGTCCCTTCATTGCAGAGGTGACTGTCATGTTAGGATAGTTCTTGTTGATTGTCAGGCTCTGGTCTACATCGACTCCGATAACCTTTCCGCCAACCTTGGCAGCAGCTTCTGTAGCAGAGGAGTAGATTCCACCGCCGCAAGCGAACACAACCTGTGTGCCCTTTGCATACCATGTGTCCATGTAAGCTGTGATGTCAGCATCGCCAAAGAACTGGTTGCCGTAGACATAGTTGATCTGCACATCGGCCTTCAGCTCAGCAGCGGCCTTGTCGGCTCCCTGCACGAATCCGTAGCCATAGCGAACAACAGCCGGAACAGCCATTCCGCCAAGGTATCCGAGCTTTGTGTAGCCAAGCTTGACTGCTGCATAGCCAGCCATGAAGCCAGCCAGCTCTTCCTGGTAGACCATTGAGTAGACATTGCTCATGTCTGCGCCGGTCAGGTCGTACTCGCTGACATCAAGAGCAACAAACTTGACATCCTTGTTCTGCGGTGCGCATTCCTTGATGGCGTCTGCAAAGGCGTAGCCTGGCATGACGATGATGTTGAAGCCCTCATCAATGGCCTTCTCCATCATGGCAACACGCTCAGCTGTGGAATCTCCCTGGGGCTTGAAGTAGTTGAACTTCATTCCGTGAGCTTCGCAATAAGCCTTGCATGCCTCATAGGTTGTCTGATTGAAGGACTCATCGGTGATGTCGCCGTAATCGGTGACCATGGCAACAGCATACTTTGGTGCAGCAGCAGCTGCAGCTGGAGCTTCAGAAGTGGCCTGGGCAAACGCTGAGAAAGCGATGGCCAAGACGAGAAGCACTGTAAAAATTTTCTTCATTCCATTTCCTCCATAGAATAATTCTGCTTTATGCAGACATTCAAAGAGTACCACGGTTTATAAGTGTTTTCAACAATCTAATTGTTAAAAAGGAAAGAAGGTCCTATCTTCTGAGCCCAGACCTCTCAGCCTCCAGAAGTGCAAAGAGGAAGGGTCCTGTGCCCTTGAAGTCATCCTTCACCACAGGTTCCGAGAAATAGTAGGAAAGAGACCCGTCCCTGTAGGGATAGCCGCCCAGTCCAGCTACAGAGCATATGCCGTCAAGATGCCATGTCCCATCAAAGCTCAGCCTTCGCTGAATGAGGCTTTCAAGGGCCTTGATTGCTGGAAGCCTAAGATCCATGAGTCCAAGCTGGGTCACTCTAAGAAAATCATATATGAACATAGCCGAGGCGCTGGTCTCAAGGTAATTGCCCTTGGCATTTGGCTTGTCCACAACCTGGAACCACAGTCCTGTCTCCTTGTCAGCATACCTTAGAAGCGTCTTGCATAGGTCTGTGACTATCAAGGAAAGGCTTGTGTCGAAATGGTTGGTTCTGGAGCCTACATCTATGCAGGCTGTCAGGTACCAGCCTATGGCTCTTGCCCAGAAGTTCGGCGAGCAGCCTGTGGAGGGATCAGACCATCTCATGCCCTTGCTCTGGTCCCAGGCATGATAATAGAGGCCGGTGGAGGAATCCCTGAGAACATAGGCTGTCTTCATCAGCTGCTCAACAGCATCCCGAAGGCATATATAGGTTGCATTGAAGGGCCCTGCCATGAACTGGCCATCAAGCCATACCTGGTGAGGGTAGATCCCCTTGTGCCAGTAGATGCCGTTGGAGGTTCTTGGCTGAGCCTTCAGCTGGGCTATGATGGTGTTGCGGGCAGCTATGAACTGAGGATGGCTGGCGTAGGCGTCCAGGCGATCGAGAATCTTGGCTGCATTGACCTGGTCAAGATTGTACTCTCCGAGCACATAGCCCTTGATCTCTCCCTTGCTGCTGATGACATTCTCATAGCAGGATATCACATAAGGATAGAATTCCTTCTGCAGGCCATAGGCATCTGCGACATCGAGGAAGGCTTTCATCATAAGCCCGTCCTGGTAATGCCATTTCATGGACTCTGGCGAAAAGCGCGACTTGACGCTGCGTGCAAATTCAATGCTGTTCATTCTATTCTCTCCCATCATGATAAAAAGACGGCTGTCACATCCCTGCAACAGCCGCCCTGTTCAGTCTAGACTAGTAAAGAAGGTTGTTTGCCTCGGCATAAGCCTTTCCGGCTGCTTCCCACTCTGCTCCTCCGAGCTTGTCGAACTCTGCCACCCAGGCCTTCCAGTTTGCTTCGGTGAGTGTGCGCTTGCCAGTGAAGAACTCAGCCAGGCCCTGCTCATAGAATGTCTTCAGGTCTGCTGGAATGACGGGCATTGTATCGGATCCGACAGCTGCTGTCCACTTCTTGGTCTGCATCTCGCGCATTGCCTTCAGCGCGCTCATCTCCTTCTTGGAGGTCTCGGTGATGTAGGTTGGATACCTTGAGTAAAGCTCAACATCTCCGTTGTAGAACACCATGTTGCGAAGCTGAGTGACAGTCTGGCCTTCCGGCTTGTCGAAGCCAAGCTCAGTGCCTGTTGTCACAGGGATTCCATCAGCGTCGAAGACATAGTTCACGTTCTCGACTCCCCATCCAAGGAGATAGTAGCCTTCGTCGCTGCTCATCCATTCAAGAAGCCTTGCGATTGCATCCTTCTTGACCTGGTCGACCTTGTCGGAAATGGCATAGATTCTATAGTTGACAGTATAAGGTCCGATTGAGGAGGCTCCAGTAGGTCCGGTGATCGGGTCTATGATAGTCCAGGATCCATTCGGGAAGTTGACATCGAAGGGCTTGTAGTTGGCAAGAGCTGCATAGGCTGCGTTCTGCTCTCTCATGACTCCAAACTTTCCCTGCTTCCAGGCGGCTCTGAAGTCATCCTTCTTGTAAGCCATCCAGTTAGGATCGATGACCTTGTTGTCGATGAGCTTCTTCATGAACACCATGTAGTCGTAGAAGGCTGGATCATGGATGGACAGTCCGAAGGTCTCTGCGCAGAGATCCCATGTTCCCTCAACGCCGAAGGCTCCCATGATAGGCTCAAGCCTGCGTCCAGGATAGGCTTCGTAGTTGTTGATCTCTATGAAGGCTCCGTATCCGTAGGTGTCGTTCTTGCCGTTCTTGTCCGGGTCGTTGTAGGTGAATGCATAAAGCACATCATAGAACTCGTCAAGTGTCTTCGGAACGGAAAGGCCAAGGTTGTCAAGCCAGTCCTGGCGGATGAGAAGGCCTTCGTTCTTGTAGATGGCTCCTGGGGAAGCCAGGCCATAGGAGACGCCATTCATGCTTGTGAAGTTGATGGATGCTTCATCATACTGCTGAGCTGTCCTGGTAGGCATCTTTGCATACATGTCGTCGACAGGGGCGAGAAGACCATCGTTTACAAGACTCACCCATGTATCACGACGGACCATGAACAGGTCTGGAAGCTGGTCAGCGGCTGCGGCAGCCCTGATCTTGACGTCCTGGTCGCTTTCATTGGAAGGAAGGGCGGAGATCTTCAGGTCGATGTTGAGCTTCTCCTTGATGAGGGAGAATCCAATCCAGTCCTCTGGTGGAGGACCTGCTTCGGTGATGGCTGCTCCGTACCAGAGCTCCAGCTCGACTGGACCTGTCGCCTCTGGGGCCTCTTGCACTGGCTGGGCAGTCAGCGTGAGCGCTGCAAGGCCGAAGATGACAAGAGCCATCAAAACGGCTTTCATTAGTTTATTCATGATTATTACCTCCTTGATATGGATAATCATACTCTTATTGCTATGCCGGTCAGCCCTTTACGCTGCCCAGCAAGGTTCCCTTGGTGAAATACTTCTGGATCATTGGATATGCAATGATCATCGGTATGGCGCTCATGAACACGCTTGCCGCCTTTATGGCCTCGATTGGAGCTTCGCCAAAGGCGCTTGCCTCCACATACTCGTTCATTCCGCTGGCCATCAGGATATTGCGAAGCAGTATCGGAAGCGGCTGCAGCTTGTTGTCGGTGAGATAGAGCATGGCATGGAAGAAGTCGTTCCAGAAGGACACTCCATAATAAAGTCCTATAGTCATGATTATGGCCTTTGAAAGCGGAAGGACTATGGATATCAGGACTCTGATCTCTGAGCAGCCGTCGATTCTCGCCGACTCCTTCAGCTCATTTGGTATGCCCTCGAAGAAGCTTCTCATGATCAGGCAATTGTAGGTTCCTACAGCTGTGGGGATGAAGACCGCAGCCAGATGATTGGTCAGGCAAAGCTTGGCCACAAGAAGGTAGGAGGGGATGATGCCGACATTGAAGATGTAGGGTATCAGCACTATCATGACGAGGACCTTGTGCCCAGGAAGGCTCTTTATGCTCATGACGTAAGCCAGCGGTATTGTCAGCAGCAAGGCGCTTGACACTCCAAGCGCCAGGATCTTGAAGCTGTTGGAGAAGGCCAGCAGGAAGCCCCTGTTCCCAAGAAGGGCCTTGTAGGCTGCCAGCGACCACTTCCAGGGAGCCAGGAACATTCCGTCAAAGTAGGAGCCCAGGAAGGTATTGGGCCTGAATGACAGGGTTATGGTGCTCCACATCGGTATTGAAATTACAATCAGCGTAATCCACAAGAAGGAATCGATGACCAGGTTGAAGCCCTTGTCTGCTCCGCTAAGTCTCACCGCTGTAGCTCTATCGGCCTTTCGGATCTCCCTTCTTGTCATGGCTCTAGGTTTCTTGTCTTCCATACCATCCTCCTAGAACAATGCAGAGTCGCTGTACTTGCGTGTCAGCCTGTTGGATGCCAGCACCAGCACCATGCCGATGCAGCCCTTGAAGATTCCAGCCGCGGTTGCAAGGCTGAATCGGCCTTCAAGAAGACCTGCCCTATAGACCCAGGTGTCGATTATGTCGCCGACGCTGTAGACGGCTGGGCTGTAGAGCATGAATATCTGATTGAAGCCTGCATCAAGGATTGTCCCAATCCTGAGAAGCAGCACTACTATGATCACAGGCCTTATGGCAGGAAGGGTGATGTATCTCACTCTCTGCCAGGAGGAGGCTCCCTCCACCATGGCCGCCTCAAACAGGGAGACGTCGATTCCCATCAAGGCTGCCAGGAAGATGATGGCGTTCCAGCCCATCTCCTTCCAGGCATCCGAGAGGAGCACTATCCAGGGGAAGGCTGTGGAGTTGTTCAGAAAATCCCTTGGCTGGCCTCCGAAGAACTTGATTATATCATTGAGAAGCCCTTCTCCAGGGGATAGCAGCGTAAGGAGTATTCCATACATGATGACCCAGCTGAGAAAGTGGGGAAGGTAGGCCAGCGTCTGGACTATCTTTCTTAGGTGAGGCCTTGTGCACTCATAGAGAGTGATTGCCAGGACGATGGCCATGGGCACGCATATCAGGATCTTGCCCACGCTGTACATCACTGTATTGCGAATCAGGGACCAGAAGTAGTAGGAGCCGATGAAGGCCTTGAAGTTATCCAGTCCTACCCATTTTGCTGCCATTATGCCCTTGCGGATTGTCTTGAAGTCCCTGAAGGCGATCTGTCCATACCAAAGAGGCACATACTTGAATATGATGTAGTATGCAAGGGGGATAAGGAGGATTGCATAAACCGAGGCATGTCTCTTGACCTGCCTTAGCAGCAATCCCTTGCTTCTGTAATCAGCTACCTGTGTTCCTGCGTCTTTCCTTCTCATAGATAACGTCCTTTGCATCCTTAAGGGTAAATCAGAAACTTTTGACGATGATGATAGATTCTTGCACTATTCCGACTTCTTCGGCCTTAGCTTCTCACCTTTCCTGGAGCCATTCCCCTGATTTTCTTGAAGACTCTTGAAAAATAAGCCTGATCCTGGAAGCCAGTCCTCCAGGAGATCTCGTTGATTGTCAGCGATGTGGTCCTGAGCAGGTTCTCCGCCAGGCTCACCCTGTAGCGCCCCAGATAATCCCATGGAGAGAATCCAAGCTCCCTCTTGAATATCCTTGTCAGGTAATCCTCGCTGACATGGCACACATCAGCTATCTGCCAGCGGTTGATGGCAAGCGTAGCGTGGCTTTCTATGAAGAGTATGGCTCTCTTTACGATGACCCCCGTGTTGGCTGGAAGTATATCAGACGTCCCAGATATCACGCTGAGCATCCTATGGGCAAAATCGTCATTGTCTGCCATGCAGGAGCTTGAGATGAGAATCCGGGGAAGGCTGAAGATGCCCAGGCACTCCTCCTCCTTGAACGAGGGACAGAAAAGCAATGCCGGAACCTCGCTTATCAAGCTGTCTGCTCTCAGGGCCCTAAGGCCCTGCTCATCCACCTGGCCGCAGACAAGAAGGCTGTATCTCCTGGCACGCAAGGCCTCAAGAACCGATGTAAATGGTCCTTCAAGCCTTTCGATGGAGATGTCCCTTGGCAGGAAGGAGCATTGCTGGCTGTCTATTCTCCAAAGCAGCACAGGATCCAGGCCTTGCTTGACAGACATGCTGTCCAGAAGAGCCGACAGGCTTGGCTGGTCGGGACAGTCAAGGCAGGCTATGGCCATGCCTTGGCATTGAGAAAGCCTTGAAACAGCGCCTAGGACCTCATGGACATCGTCGCAGGCGCTGAAGGCCAGGGCATCGGATGCCTTGATATCCTTGACGCTTGCCAGCCTGGTGCCGAAGGGCAATGTGCATCCAACGGTCCACAGGACTCTTATTGCATCATTGTCGCTCTTGCCCAGCCTTGGATAAGGCAAGACCACCAAAAGGCCTTCATCAGCTGCCTCAACAGTGCCGGAGCTCAAGGCTATGATGCTTGAGGCAAAGTCCATTGGACTGCCCCTGTCTATCGAGACCTTGGCGCTTGAGCGGAAAAGAAGCTCATTGCCCTGGATTGTCATTCGTGTCTCAGGAACAGCGCAGCCTGTTCCCTCCTTGAAGGCCTCGAATGCATCCTGTATTCGTCTTCTGTCTGCATATATGGCAGCCAGGCGGGATCCAGGAGCCAGGAAGGAGGGATCAAAAAGCGTTCGCGAGAGCTCCAGGGCTCCTGTCTTGGACAAGGCAAGGTCCAGAAGCCTGGAAACCTTGCGGCTTTGCTCAAGAAGCCTGGAGGAGATTTCAGAAGGCCCGATGGAAGCCGCAATGCCGGCTATGTCCATCAGCGGAGACCTTATGCCGTCTCCCACGCCTGCCAAGAATTCATCGCGCTGGTCATTGGCCCTTTGCTCTGCCTGCAAGGCTGAAATGGCCTGCTCATAAAGAAGAGCGCCCTTCACAGCGCTGGAGATT
>Ga0172378_10002701_pt1 | contig 16665 bp, 12 predicted proteins | sample GrowelOW332metaG_FD_119755 | JGI IMG/M metagenome (GOLD analysis project Ga0172378, IMG submission 119755) | Groundwater microbial communities from an aquifer near a municipal landfill in Southern Ontario, Canada - Pumphouse #3_1 metaG | ecosystem: Environmental > Aquatic > Deep subsurface >... | reverse complement strand
GGGCGTGACACTTCCCTTCCACGGACATAAGGCACAATGCAGTAAGTGCAGAAGTTGTTGCAGCCGTGCATAATCGGCACAAATGAAGTGAAGGAGCCTTGCTCGTAAGAAATAGAAGCGAACTTGTATGATTCTTCATCGTCAAGATTTACTTTTTTTGAGTATGAAAATTGCTTTCTTAAAATGTCGTTCTTTTCATTCTGGTCGATTTCTGTTGAAGAAAGCTTTTTTACTTCTGCAGCAAGCTCTTCGTTTCTTTCTTCTACTGCTGATATTATTCCGCCAAAGTTTTTCTTTGCAAAAGTGCCAACAACGTAGTCCACCACAGGGTAGTCTTTTTGAAGTGACTTCAACAACCGTTCAGCCATGCAGCCCATTACAACAACTGTCAGCGGGTGGAACCCTGTCTTTGAGTATTCCGCGGCTTTTTCCAAACTGCGGCTTTTTGCGTCTGGCGCACAAGAGCGGAGCTTTTTTAGTCCGTCAAAATATCCTAAGCGTCCAAAGATTCTTGTTTCTGCAGTGGCGCGAACAGAGCATGTGTTTATAATAACCATGTCGCTCACTTCTGCGGACCCGGCTTTTTTCCAGCCACGCGCAATCAATAGTTGCTCCACAGATGCGCTTTCCGCAATGTTCATTTGGCACCCGTATGTTTCAAAAAAATATGTCATATCATTTCCTAAAAATTAATTTTATCATTCCGCAATTAACAATTGTACTCCGTGTAAGCGTACGCGTTGTGATTGTGAATGCTTTCGTAGTTTTCACATTCAACGCTGAACCAAGTGAACGGCTTTTCGCACCCTTTGAAATTCCGCAGCGCTATGTAAACTTCACGAACTACATCTTCAACAAAACGCGGGTTGTCATAGGCGTGCTCTGTCACCCATTTTTCATCCTTACGCTTGAGCAAACTGTACAGGCCGCAAGAAGCGCTTTCTTCTATAACTTTAATTACATCTTCAACCCAGAAGAAGCTTGTGTTCTGCAGCTTAACTGTGACAGTGCCACGTTGATTATGGGCGCCGTAATCGCTAATAGCTTTTGAGCAAGGGCAAACTGTTGTAACTGGAACCGCAACGCTTAAATAAAACTTTTGCTTGCCTTCAGAGACTTCGCCTTCGTAAGTAAGAGTGTAGCTCATCATGCTTTCCTCTTCGCTAACAGGCGCTTTCTTTTCCATAAAAAACGGAAATGTCATTGAGCCAAACGCGCGCTCTGCCTTTAAAGAAACGCGTATTTCTTCAAGAGTCGCAAGGAACTGCTTCATGCTCAAGTCTGAGTGGTGATTATGGAATATTTCTATAAAGCGGGACATGTGAGTTCCCTTGTAGTGGTGCGGAAGATTCACAAACAAATCTACAGTGGCTGTTGTGTCCTGTGTTCCATTTATTTTATCAAGAACTTTTACAGGATACTTTAGTCCTTTAACGCCAACTTTTTGAAGAGGAATATCACGAGTGTCAGGTGTGTTCTGAACGTCTATCAATTTTTTTCCTTAGTCTTTATTTTCAAGACAAGCTGTTTTCAGCCGCTTCTAGAGTGTTGTAAATCAGCATTGCAATTGTCATAGGCCCAACTCCTTTTGGAACTGGTGTGATAAAAGACGCAACTTCTTTTACATTTTCAAAATCAACATCGCCGCACAAATGGAAGCCGGACTTTTTTGTAGAGTCAGGTATTCTGTTAACGCCAACATCAATTACACAAGCGCCTTTTTTTACCATGTCAGCTGTTACTGTGTTTGGCCTTCCAACAGCCGCAATTAAAATATCAGCCTGTGTTGTAATTTCCTTAAGATTTTTTGTGCCGGTGTGGCAAAGTGTAACTGTGCAGTTGTATTCCTTTCTAGAAAGAAGAATTGCAATTGGCTTTCCTACAATGTTGCTTCTTCCTATAACTACAGCCCTTGCTCCGTCTGTAACAACATTCATTTTTTTTAACAGAACAAGAATGCCGTTTGGTGTGCAGGGAATAAATCCTTTTCTGCCAATAACAAGATTGCCCATGTTGACTGGATGGAATCCGTCCACATCTTTTGAAGGAAGAATTGCCATTGTGACTTTTTCTTCATCAATATGCTTTGGCAATGGAAGCTGAACTAAAATGCCGTGAACAGTTGGGTCTTTATTAAGCTTGTCTATAGTAGAAAGCAGCTCGTCTTCAGTTGTGCTTTCTGGAAGAACCATGCTTCTGTCCGCCATGCCAGCTTCTTCAAGAGCCTTTCTTTTTCCAGTTACATAGCTAACGCTCGCAGGATTTTCTCCAACAAGAATAACCGCAAGGCACGGAGTTATTCCCTTTTCTTTTAACGATGCAACTTTTGATGCAACATCAGACTTAACCTCTTCAGCGATTGCTTTTCCGTCAATTACTACTGCGCTCATTTTGTAACCTTCCCGCACTCAAGTGCATTTTATTATTGAAATTCACCCGTAAAAAAGGTAAACTTGTTTACTTTAAAAATTGTTTGTAAAAACAGTTAAAATTGCTTCTTAGAAAATTGATTTTAAGAGCGACTAAAATACTACTGAATTTTTTAATAAATTGCCATAGCGCATTTTTAAGAAAAGTGAGGCTTTATGAAACGTTTATTCCCGTTAGCATGCTTAATTTTAATGTGTGCTTTACCGTTAGCAGCAGAAGAGTCAAAAGACTCTGATGATTCAAAAAATAAAAATCCTGCAGTTGAAAATCCTGCAGAAGAAACTGTTGAATATGAATATAAAATGAATCAGCCTGGCGACCAGTATTTAAGAGTTTCCATTGCTGGAACATTTCCTTTGAACTTTCCAAACTTCACAAGTTTATTTGATTCAACAAGCAAATTAAAAATTGGCGGCATGGGAACTTTAGGGTATCATTATTTTTTAACAGAAAATTTTGCAGTTGGAGCTGATGTAGGCTTCGGCTTTAACGTAACAATAGGCAGCCATGTTTTGAATACAATTCCCATTCTTGCAACAGCGACAGTTCAACCAACATTTGGCAAGTGGGAAATTCCTATGACATTAGGCATTGGAATGGCACCGCAGATTTATATTTCTTATCATTATTTTGGTTTGGCAGTAAAAGGCGACGCTGGAGCTTTCTACAGAGTAACACCAAGCTGGTCAATTGGACTTGAAGGCTCTTATTTATGGCTTCCTCATTTCACAGCAGGAAATCAAGCTCACTTTGCAACAGCGGCAGTTTCCGCAAGATACCACTTCTAAAAAAAAGGAAAAATTACTATGAACAAAAGAACACAATTCACATCATTATTATTTATTATAGTCGCGTCAGTTTTTACATCTTGCACTGATGATCTTTATTCAAAGATTAACGAAGAAGTAACACTTGAGACAAATTCAATCAGCGGACATATTTATTCATTAGTTCGTTACAGCGACAAGCTTTACACTTCAAACGGCTACCTTTATGAAAAGACAGCAGCGTCTTCTTCAAACACAGGATTGTATAATAAACAGTGGATAAATCTTACCCGCACAAGCTCTCCTTTTGGAAACAAAATAGTTTCATACCTTGCTTCAGACAGCACTTACCTTTACGCGTATGTCTATCAATTAACAGAAGACGACGACGGCTATAATTCATTTGATGGAGATGGAGCTACAAAACAAATATACTACACTTCAGACGGCAAAACTTGGAATTATATTTCTGATGAAACAATGGACACTTTGCTTGGAGCAACATACACTTCTGAAAATCACACAGAAGGCACAGACGGCATTACAAATATCAAAATAATTTTCAGCAACAATGCCACAACTTCATCAAACAGAAACGCATACGCCCGCTTGTACAGCACAACAGATTCCGCTTACCATGTTTACAAATTAAATGGAGGAAGCGCTCCTTCTTTAGTTGATGACGACACAAACGGAGCTGGAGCAGGCAGCAACACTGTAACATATTACAATGGAGCAGATTATTTTTCTGACTACAGCGCCATTACTTCAAATGACAAATACATTTATTATTCAAAAGGTGGAGACACACTTTATTACGCAAACCAGTGGTATTCAACAAACGGCTTTACTCTTAATGGAACAGAAACTGGAATTGACGAGAATGAAGGCTCCATACTAAGCCTTGCTGTAACAAAAGATTTTATTCTTATGGGAACAGATGAAGGAATTGCGCATGTTGCTTTAAGCGACGACGGCTCGCCTTCTGACGGCTCCTCTGATTTTGAAACAAACGAAACTTCAACATTGACATCATCGTACGAAGTTCATTTAGTATTTGCGCTTGACCCAACAGCAAATGAATATGAAACAGACTTGTACGGCACAACAGATGCTGACGGCCCAAACATAGACTGGGAAGAAGTAGGTCTTTGGGCATATTATCCAAACCGCACAGAAGACACAACATACGGCACTTGGAACAAAGACGGCACTGCTGACGACGCAAACAGCGGCAACTAATTTTACGGAGAGAAGATTTGTCTGATTTATTTGAGTCGGCAGTTACAAAAGAGCACGAACCTTTAGCTTCAAGAATGAGGCCCCGAACACTTGACGAATACATTGGGCAGGACCACATTGTTGGCAAAGGCCGCTTGCTTAGACGCGCAATTGCCGCCGACCAGCTTACATCAGTAATTTTCTACGGACCGCCGGGCACTGGAAAAACAACGCTCGCACGTGTCATTGCAAACCACACAAAATCTAACTTTCTTACACTAAACGCAGTTCTTACTGGAGTTGCAAATATTCGTGACGCAATTTCAAAAGCGGAAGAACAAAAAAATCTTTATAACAAGCGAACAATTCTTTTTGTTGATGAAGTGCACCGTTGGAACAAAAGCCAGCAGGACGCTCTGCTGCCGTGGGTAGAAAACGGAACAATTATTCTGATTGGAGCTACAACAGAAAATCCTTTCTTTGAAGTAAACAAAGCATTGGTTAGCAGAAGCCGCGTGTTCCAGTTAAAGCCTCTTACAAAAGACGACTTGATGAAAGTGGCGCTTCAGGCATTGAACGATGCAGAACGTGGCTACGGTCATTGGAAAGTTGAATTTGAAAAAGGCGCGCTTGAACATTTAGTAGAAACTGCAAACGGGGATGCAAGAAGCCTGTTAAACGCACTGGAGCTTGCTGTAGAAACAACACCTGCTAAGTGGGCGCCAAATGAAACTCCGCCTGTTCCAAGCTGGGGAAGCACAATTTACATAAGCCGTGAAACTGCCGAAGAGTCAATTCAAAAAAAAGTTGTATTGTACGACAGGGACGGCGACTATCATTACGACATAATTTCCGCATTTATAAAAAGCCTTAGGGGGCGAGACCCGGACGCTTCAATGTACTGGCTTGCAAGAATGGTAAAGGCCGGAGAAGACCCAGACTTTATTTTTAGAAGAATGTTGATCAGCGCTTGCGAAGACACAGGGCTTGCTGACCCAAACGCAATAACTGTTGTTGAAAGCTGCGCTTCTTCTTTTGACAGAGTTGGAATGCCAGAAGGAAGATATTTCTTAGCGCACGCCGCACTGTACCTTTCAACAGCGCCAAAATCAAACAGCGCAATGGCATTTTTTGACGCTCTCTCTTCTGTAGAAAAAGAAGACGCTGATGTTCCAAACCACCTAAGGGATGCAAGCCGTGACGCAGAAGGCTTTGGCCATGGCGCCGGATACTTGTACCCCCACGCATACAGGGACCACTGGGTTGCGCAACAATATTTGCCAGACGCGCTTGTTGGAAAAGTTTTCTACACACCTTCAACTCAAGGCTACGAAGCAAAAATAAGGGACGGTGTTCTTTCTAGACGTGAAGTTCAAATTGCGACAGTTCTTGAAAGCCAAAATATAACACTAGAAAATAAAAGCACAACTTACAACGAAAGCGCGGACAAGCATCCAGGCACTGGTGTTATTTTTTCTAAAGATGATAATTCAAAAATTGATAATTCTGATAATGACAATCTTAAAGACGACACTTCCAAAGACAATACAGCTGCAGTCAATAAACAAACCACTGACAACTGCATGGTGAATCCAATAAGCGAATGGTGGATGGACGAGCACTTCAAAGGCGGCTCTATAAAAAAAGAAGAGAACCTTACATTCAGCCCGGACGACAAAAAAAAGAACGCCTTAATAGACAAAGCGGAACGTTCTTGGCGTTCAAGGCTTGACTCTAATAGGACGGAAATTCTTTTGCAAATAAGGGACAACATGGTTTCATTAGCGCATCTTGTTCGGCACCACCGCTCGCTTATTTGGAACGCAGACGACGCGCTTTTGCTTTTTGAAATAACACGTAAAACTCCGGAAGGCTTAACTTGCGGATTATGCCGCTCGCCAAAGTCAATTGAAATACTTACACAGTACGGCTCAACTTTAGGCGAGCTAGACAAGCCAATGCTTTCACTTCTTCCAGAAAGCACAGGCTCAGAAAATAAAATTATAAAATCAGCGGCACTTTTTGGCGATGTGGTTTTTGACAGAATATTTTTTAGAGATGCTTTTGCTTCTTTAACTGACGTTGAAAAATTAGCGACTGAATTAAAAGAAGCATATTGCGGAATACCAAAGCAAGGCAAGAATATTTCCTTTGACGGAGAAATTAATTCTACGGCAGAAGTAAAGCCTGTTCTTTCAAAAGACGCGGTGATTATTTTTTCACAGCGCATTCCTAAAAACGGGCAAAGAATAAGCTCACTTATTTCTGACCAAATATTTTCTGCAGAAAGCGAAAAGTCTTTAGACTCAGAGACAGCAGTTCTGCTAGACAAGATGTCCTCCGCAGAAAAGGAATTCTTTACAAACACAGAGAATCCTCTTTTTAATTTTGACATGGACAATATTCAAAAGACATTTGAAGACCAAGGATTCACTATTCAAAAATCAAAATGCAATCTTGTAGAAAAAAAGCGAATCTCTGAAGCAGAAATTGCAAAATGGTTTTCTCCAGAAAGTTCAGCATACGGCTCTGCAATGCAATCATCACTTTCAAAAGAAGGTGTTGAAAAAATTGTCAGCATATTAAAAGACGCTTCTAAAAAAAATATTTTCAACTGGACAACAGAAAACTGGTACATAGCCGCAGAATATAAATGCAATTGCAAATCTTGTTAAATTTAGCAATACCGTGTAAAATAAAGTATTGTAAATAAAAATAATTTATCCGCCAAAGAAAAAGCGGAACAAGGAGCATTACTTATGAGTATGAATTTTATTTTCTTAGGACCACCAGGAGCAGGCAAAGGAACACTTGCTGGACAAGTTTCAGAAGAATACGGTCTTCCTCATATTTCAACAGGAGACATTTTCCGTGAAGCAATTAAAAACAAGACTCCACTTGGAGTAAAAGTAAAATCTATAATTGACGCAGGCGGGCTTGTAAGCGACGAAGTTACATGCGCTTTAGTTGACGAAAGGCTCAAGAAAGATGACTGCAAGAAAGGCTTTATTCTTGACGGCTTCCCACGCACTATTCCACAGGCAGAAGCTCTTGAAAAAATGTGCGCAGATGTAAAAGTTGTGAACTTTGAAGTAGGCAACGAGCTTATTATTGCACGTTTAAGCAACAGACGCGTTTGCAGAAAATGCGGAACTAACTTCAACGTAAAATTCATGCCTCCAAAAGTAGAAGGCGTTTGCGACAAGTGCGGCGGCGAACTTTACACACGCGACGACGACAAGCTTGAGTCAATTACAAACAGGCTTGACGTTTACCGCAAGCAGACAGAGCCTCTTATTGGCTTCTACCGCAACTTGAACAAAATCACAGACATAGACAGCGGCCGTGACAGCAAATTAGTTTTGGTGGACTTCCGCAAGCTTTTCCCAAATAAATAAGGGAGTATCTGCAAATTAAGTAATGAGCAAAACGTCATTGCGAGGAGCAAAGCGACGTGGCAATCTCTTATACAAATGTGCATTGTTGGATAAAGAGATTTCTCCACTTCGGTCGGAATGACAGATTTGTTTTTTATAAAAAAATCCGTATTGATTTATAAAATTAAGTCAGTGCGGATTTTTTTTGCTTTTCATTATTTATTGAATTTTTTACTTTTTTGTGATACATTTATCACATGGCAAAACCAAAGACACCATTTACGGTGAATCAGAAAATTGTATACCCAAGTCAGGGTGTAGGTAAAATCACAGAAATTTTCAAAAATGATTTTAAAGGCGAACAGGTTTATTATTACAAAATATATCTGGAAGTTTCAGATATGATAGTTATGGTACCTGTTACTCAAGCGTCCGCTCTTGGAATAAGGGCAATTGTTTCTGCCAAAGAAGCACAGAAAGCGCTTAATCTTTTAGGCAAAGACTTTGAACCTCCAACGTCAGACTGGAAGCAGCGCTATCAGATGAACCTTGATTTGTTAAAGAAAGGCACAATCGAAGACATTGCGGCAATTGTAAGATGTTTGTATCATCGTTCAAAGGTCAAGGAGCTTCCTATTCTTGAGCGTAAACTTTATGACAACGCAAAAAAACTTTTGGAAGATGAAATTGCAGATGCAATGGAGAAGACTCCAAAAGAAGTTGAAGCAATGCTTTTAGCAAAACTTGAACCACTTGGCGCTAAGATAGAAAAGAAAAGCGCACTTGTTGATGACGACGAAGATGACGATGACGATGACGAATTCAATGAGATGAGCAACAATAAAGATTCAGACAGTTCAGATGATGATGACGATTCAGACAGCGCAGATGATTCCGATGATTCAGATGACAAGGACGATTCTGGCGATGAAGGAGATGAATAATTTTTCATCACAAAAACTTCTTCTAGTACTCACTGCCGCCGGCTCTTCTACAAGAATGGGAACCGGCAGCAAAAAAGAATATTTAAAATTAAATGGCGGCACAGTTCTTTCTGAAGCCGCCAATGTTTTTTTTAAAGCAGCTCATTTTTCAGAAGTCATTGTCACAGTACCTAAGAATGGTGAAGAAGAAGCAAAACAAGCGCTTTTTGCAAACAAAGAAAACATATCATTGTTGCAAAACACAAAGCTGTTTTTTGTAGAAGGAAGCGCAACACGGAAGGCCTCTGTTTACAATGCTCTTATAAAACTTCATGAAGATTTTTCAAATGAAGAGAATGCAATTGTTTTAATTCACGACGCGGCACGACCTTATGTCACTACAAAAATAATTTCCGACATAATTCAGGCAACAGTTGAACATGGAGCTTCTGTTCCAGCACTACAGCCAACAGACACGCAAAAAGAAATTTCTTCTGACGGCACAATAAAAAGACATCTTGTAAGAAATGAGCTAGCTTCCGTTCAAACACCGCAAGGCTTTTTACTTGAGCCTTTGTTCAAATGCCATACAGCAGCATTAAATCAAAAAAAAGAATTCACAGACGACACAGAAATATGGGACTCATATCCAGAATACACTTTTGAAAAAAAAGTCCATATTGTTAAAGGCGACTCTTGCAATATAAAAATCACCTACCCTTCTGACATTCCAGAAATAAATAAAAGAGACATTATGAACAATAAAATAATACACACAGGCTTTGGAACAGACTTGCACAAATTAGTTCAAGGCAGAAAACTTATTCTTGGCGGAGTGACAATTCCTTTTGCAAAAGGCGAGCTTGGCCATTCAGACGGAGACGTTCTGCTTCACGCAATAACAGACGCACTTCTTGGAGCAAGCGGCTTAGGAGACATAGGCTCTTATTTTCCACCAGATGACCCTAAATGGAAGGATGCGGACTCTTCTGTCTTATTAAAAAAAGTTTGGGCTGATGTAAAAAATGCTGGCTGGTCACTATGCAACTTGGACTGCGTTGTAGAATTGGAGCAGCCAAAATTTCTGCCGTATAGAAAAACAGTTATTTCTTCCATTGCAAAAATTCTTTCTGCAGAAGAAAATCAAATATTTGTAAAAGCGAAAACAAATGAAAAACAAGACGCTGTTGGGCAAGGCAACGCTGTAAAGGCTTACTGCTCCTGTCTTCTTGAGAAAAACTAAAGCAAGCCGTAAGACTCACTTTAGTTTTTTAATCACATTCCAAGCTCTAGAATTAAATCAACTTCAGCTTCTGTTCTTTTTAGCGATTTTGCAATTTCCGCAACAGTCCAGCCCTGACGCTTTAATGAAATAACATTTTCTCTTATTGCTGGTGTAATTCCATCAGATTTAGAAGGCTTCTTGTCTGACTCAGTTTTTGCAATGGCATGTAAAACATTAAGCTGGTCGTCTGCGGCTTTAGAAAGTTTCTGCAGGCGCTCTTCTGTATTTGAAATGCCTTCTTTTGCGGAGCTAACTTTATCAATACGTTTGTCAGTTTCATCTATAAGTGCTTGCAATGAAGAAAGTTTATCAACTGCGTCATTTATTTTACCGCTGTTCTTTAAAAGCGAGTCAACATTGTTCTGTACATTTTCAATTTCTTTTGGAAGAGAAACAACCTGTCTGCTGCAATCTGTTAAACGGGACTCCAGCTTCTTTAAATTTTCAAAAGATTTGTCAACGTCAAGAGCAACCCTGTCTATTGTTTCTCCCTTCTTTTCTATTCTGTCATAGCGGCTTGAAATGTCTGCAAGCGTCTCTTGGAAATTTCTTACTGTCACTTGCATGTTTGTCAAGTCGTCGCTTGTTGAAGTCAAGTCAGCAATTTTTGTGTCCATAGTAGAACTCAATGTCATAAGGCGTGTAAACTTCTGCTCAAGCCCGTCAATTCTAGTTTTATCTTGAGAGAATAGAGCAAGTTTTTTATTAACATCGTCATTCATTTTTTCTATAAGTTTGAACTGCGCTGTTAAATCATTTATCTTGTCTTGATAAGTTCCAACATTACTTATATCTTCCTTTAAATCTACAAGAGAAACATCAAGTTGTTTTTTTAGTTGGTCAGCTTTGTCAAACACACCTGTCTGATTTACAAATTTAGCAATGCCTTTGTTTATGTCATCAATCTTAAGCTGCAAGTCATTTGTGTCATCATTAAGTTTTTCTATCATCTTCCTGTAAGACTGCTTGTCTGAATCAGATGTTGCTTTAAGTTCCTTCTGAAGAGATTTAATGTCCTTGTCAGTTTGGTTTGTCACAGAGTCAATATTTTTCTGTGTGTCCTCTAGCATTTTGTCATACATCATCTGAAGCTGCTTTGTAATTTCGGTTGACTTTGTTTCATAGCTATTTATTGCGTCTGATGCTTTTTGAGTCAACGCCTCTACATCTTGCTCAAGTTTTGCGCACTGCTCTTTAAACTTTGAATCAAGATCATCAATCTGCTGTTTGTTAGCCTGAGACAAAGAAGTAATCTGTTCGTCAAACTGTCCGCTAGACTCGTCAAACTGCTGCCCAATGCGTTTTTTCCAAGTGTTGAATTCCTGAATAGCCGCATCTATAGTTGCAGTATTTGTTTCCTGCTTGTCATTCATTGACTGTTTGAAATCTGCAATCTGAGCACCAAGCTCTTTTTCGCTTTTTCCAAGTTGCTCACTTACACGTGCGTTGTAGTTTTCTATTTCCTGTTTTAAGTATGAGTCTGCTTGGTCTGTTGTATTCTTTAGCTCCACGCGGTACTGCTCAATAAATGCATGAAGGTTTTGGTCAACAGTATTTATTTTTTCTTGTATTGAAGATTGTGTTGTTTGAACAGCGTCTGTAAATTTTGCTTCCTGCTCAATTGTTTTTGCCTGTATGTCAGAAAGTCGTTTCTTTAAATCATCGCCGTACTTAACTTCAAGCTCGCGTCTGTTCTGCTCATACTCTGTGCTAAAGACATCAATCTTGCTGTCAAATTTATTTTTCCATGCGTTAAGCTCATCGCCAATTGAATCTTCACGTTTTTTCAAATCTACAGCAAAAGAATCTTCAAACACTTTTAGCTTTTCACTTACGTTGCCATAAGCCTTCTGCTTTAGCTCTTCAAGTTTCTTTTCAAGCGTGTCAATTTCTGTTTGAATTGATTCAGAATTTTTCTTTATTGATTTTTCAAAGTCTTCCTGCTGCTTTGTCTGACCGCTGCTGAACTTGTTAAAATCAACAAGGACTTTTTTCTGAGACTGCTCCATAAGTTTTCTAAGAGCCGCCTCAAGTTTATCAGCATCGCTGCCTGCTGTAGAAAGTTTTGTCATGCGGTACTCAATATCTTTTTTGTACGTTTCAAGCTGCTTGTCCAGGCCAGAAAGAAATTTTGTTTGCTTAGCGTCGTAATCAGAAGAAATATCTTTCATTGATTTTGCAAGGCTTGCGTCAAACAGGGCAAGCTGTTCTTTCATGCCAGATGTAAACTGCAGCAACTGATCATTGTTAGTTTTAGTTTCTTCAGTAATTTTCTTAGCAGTTGCGCTTGAAGTTTCTTCTGCTTGTTCGTACTGAGCCTGAACTTTTGCAATTGAAGTTTCAACTTCCAGTCTTGTAGATTCAGCTTTGTTCTGCAAGTCAGCAATTGTATTTAAAATCAAAGACTGCATTTCATTCACACGCTGCTGAACATCTGCCTTGTATTTTTCTAGATTTGAAGTGCTAATCTTTTCATATTTTTCATAAGCATTTTTTTCATTTAAATCAGCGTTGCTTATTGCATTTTCATACATTGAGTTGTAACGAGTTTGAAGTTGTTCAGCTTGTTTAGAAATTGCATTTTGCACTGAAGCAAGCTCTTCCGAATTGCCTTTTGTCTGGCTGCCAAGAGCATCTGAAGTTGCTTTTGCTTCATTAAATGACTGTGTAAGCATTTTTTGAAGTTCAAAAAGTTTAGCTTTTGCAGTTTCAGAAATTGCGCCTGTTTTGGCGAGCAGCTTTTCCTCAAGAGCTTTTGTTGTCTGTTCTATTTTAGAATCAAGCTCGTTTGTTTTTTGTGTAAAGTCGTTTGTCAAAGTTTCTGTTGTCAAAGTAAGATTTGAAGTAACAGCGTCATTTTGTTTTTTAACCTCTGCTGCTATTGCGTCTGTTCTGTTTTCAATTTGCGCTTCAAGCGAAGATATTTTTTCCGCAAGCTGTTTTTCAAGACCACCAGTTCTTTGCTCAATTGCAGTATTCAAAGCGTCAGTTCTGTTCTTAACATTTTCTGCATACGCAGCTGTTGTCTTATTAAAGTCTTCTGCTGTTGCACTGTTCTTAGTTTTTAATTCTTCTGCAAGAGATGTCAATTTTTGAGTAAACGTTGTGCTTAGAAGTTGTGTTTTTTGTTTTATAGCATCGTCCAAAGCAGTAGTTTTTTCTGATAATGATTTTGAAAGCGCAAGAGTTTTTTCATTTATAGATTTATCAACATTGCCTGTTTTTTCTGCAACAGTATTTGCAAGCGCAATTGTCTGTTCTTTTATAGATTCATCAAGCTCAGCTGTTTTCTTTTCAAATGTATCAGAAAGAGCTTTTATTCTTTCAGAAAGATTTGTTGTAAAGCCGGAAGTTTTCTGTTTAAATTCTTCTTCAAGAGCTTTTGTCTGCTCATCTATAGAGCCGTTGAATGTAGCTGCTTTTGCATTTAATGTTTTCTGTGTCTCTTTTATTTTAGAATCCATTTCTACAGAAAGCTGTTTTATGCTGATTGTAAATTCCTTCATCAAATCATCAGAACGTTTTTTTGACTCTACAGAAAGCTGAGTAAAGGCATCATCTTGCAAAGTCTGAGCACGTTTAGCGGCATTGTCATAAGCCGAAGCAACATCTGTTTTAATTTTTGCCATAACTTCTTTATTTAATGAAAGCGCATTTTTTGTTGACTCGTCAATTGTCTTAGCACGGCCTTCATACTGTTCAAGCAAAGAAGAGCCTATTGTTTTTAACTGCTCAATGTTGGCCGCAGCAAATTGTTTTGTAATATCAGGAACTTTTCTTTCAATTGCATCAACTGTTTTTTTCTGTGTATCAAGACGTGTAGAAAGTTTATCAACTATGCCAGACTCTTCTTTTACCCTTTGAAGATTTTCTTCAACTGCAGAAGTCATGTCCATTAAATTGTGAATCACTTTGTCATACGCCACAATTTTTTTACCTATTTGATCAATAGAATTATTTTCTTTTTCAAGACCCTTTGTAAGTTTTTCAAAATCATCATACTGCTGCTGAAGACGCTTAACAGCCGCAACTGCTTGTATTTGCTTTGTATCTAGGTTGCTTGCTTCAAGTTTAATCTGCTCAGCTTCTTTTTTAAAATAGTCATCAAACTCCGCTTGACGTCTGTCAGCATAGTGCTTGATTTTTTCCATTGAGTTTTGATTTTTATCTAACTGCCGAATTCCAAATGATACAGCCGCAGATAGTACGACCGCTATAACAATGATAAGAATATACACTTTTTTTCCCCACCCAGAAACAAAAAATACTTTCTTTATTCTAGCACAATATTTCTTAATTGGCGATAGGTTTTAAATGAAATGTCAGCTTCAGAACAAGGCTTGTTGAAAATTCTATGAGGTAAATTCATTAGATAAGCTGTTTTCATTCCAGCGTTTTTTGCGCCTTTAATGTCATACTTAATGCTGTTTCCAACGTATAAAATTTCTTCAGGCTTTAGATTTAATTTTTGCGCAAGAATTCCAAATGGATAAATTGACGGCTTAAGTGCGCCAACTTCTTCTGTGCCAAGGCAAACATCGCATAGAGACCTTATTCCCCAAATGCGGCCCTTCTGCTCAGGTGGAAAATCTGACAGTATTCCAATTTTGTAGCCTGCGGATTTAAATGCGCACACTGTATCATACACTTGTTTGTATGGTTTTATCTTTACAAAATACGGCTTTAATCCTTCGTAGCAAATATCATTTATTTTTTCTTTTGCTCGCTCTGGAGTTGTGTACATTAGCTTTGCAAGAAGACGCGCCTGGTATTCAAAAAAATCACTAAGAGGAGCTGTCTTGTGCATCATGCTCCGCACCTTGTTGAATTTTATAAAAAAGAATAAATGCTTAAAAAAATAGAACACAACTTTTGTATTTAGCCGCCATGACGCGTAAAAGGTTCCGTCTATGTCAAAGGCAACTGCTTTTATATCGGACTTCATTCTTTTATTATACTGTAATCAAACGTCGCCTGTCCATCAAACGAATCTGAGGCAAAACGCCAAGTGCTTACTTGCGATTTTATTTCATTTTGTATTTCTAACGGAAGAAGAGAAGCTGGTTTTATTTCTATGTAAGAAAGAGGAACTGTTCCTCCTGCAAGAACTTTAAATGAAATAGTTACTTTTCTTGTGCTGTCAATTAAAGCGGCATTTTGCTTTGAAATTGCAATGACAGGCTTTGAAGGAGAAAGCAGCTCTCTTGCGCTTCCATCTGACATTTGAATTGCAATGCGGCCGTTCTTGCTGCCTGATTGAATTGAAGTGGAGCTTGTTACGCCGGACGTTGAAGTTCCAGTGTAAGTTGCGGAAGTTATTTTGCTCAATGCTAATGATGTTGAAGTAGAAGATGTCTCGTCATAATTTGAGTTTGCATTTGAAGAAGATGATGTTGATTTGCTTGAGCTGCTTTTTGATGAACCGGAAGCGGCTGTTCCTTCAAACGAGCTGGAGCTTGAAGAAGGTTTTGCATTTGTGTTTGAGGAAGTTGATGTTGTTTCTACAAAGTCATCGCTGTCGTCAAAAAGGCTGTCGTCCCAAGTTGATGTTTTTTTCTTTGAAGAATTATTTTCTGCCATAAGTTCGTCAACACTTTTTTGCAGCACTTGCTTTTCTGGAGTTGAAGTTTTTGCAGATTCTTTAGCAACAGCTTCTTTAGAAATATTTTTCTTTGCTGATGATTTTTCTTTTGCAACAGCTTCTGTTTTTTTTACAGGCTCGGCTTTTTGCACAGAAGATTTTTCTTCTTTTTTTGGCGCTTCTGTTTTTGTAGCTTCAGAATCTTTTGGAGCAACAGATTTTGCAACAGGAGACGGATTTGCAAGCTGAATTTTTATTTCTTTATAGTCAGAATGAGGCGGCTGAATTTTTAACGCAAAACAAAGAATAGTCAGCACAATCCAAATTGCGCCTGTTAAAATTGAGCTTACTATAAATCCGTGTTTCTGAATATTTTCCATTTTTATTTATTATTTGTCCTTAGGCTTACTGCGCTAAAACCATTTCGCCTTAAAGCGTCGAACACTTCTACAATTGTGCCGTTTGTAACTTTGTCATCGGCTTCAAGAGTAACAGGAAATTCCTCACGCTTTCTTTCACCAGTGTCAACTCCTGCTAAAACAGAATCTATTGTTTTAAATGTGACAGGGATTTCATTCACGTACATTTTTCCATCAACTGTCGCTGTAATTGTAATGCCATCGGCAGCAGTGCTTTGTGAAGTGGAGCTTTGAGGAAGGTTGACACTTATTCCAGGCAATACAGAAAATGTTGTAGAAACTAAGAAGAACAAAATCAACTGGAACACAACGTCAATCATTGGAGTAAAGTCTACATTCGCATGTAAAACTGCTCTTTTTGTAACTTTCATATCACCCTCTTTTTATAAACGTTTTCCAGTAAGGCGGAAAAGAACTTCTGTAACATTTGATTCCATTTCTGTAACAAGATGGTTCACTTCGTTTAAGAAAAAGTTATGCGCTATAACTGAAGGAATAGAAACAATAAGACCTGCGGCAGTTGTAACAAGAGCTTCTGCAATTGCGCCTGCAAGAGAAGCCGGGTCAGTGGCTCCTGTGCTTAGAACGCCGAACGCGCTTATGTTGCCTGTAACTGTTCCAAGAAGTCCTAATAAAGTTGAGATGTTCGCGATTGTTCCAAG
>Ga0172378_10002700_pt1 | contig 16666 bp, 14 predicted proteins | sample GrowelOW332metaG_FD_119755 | JGI IMG/M metagenome (GOLD analysis project Ga0172378, IMG submission 119755) | Groundwater microbial communities from an aquifer near a municipal landfill in Southern Ontario, Canada - Pumphouse #3_1 metaG | ecosystem: Environmental > Aquatic > Deep subsurface >... | reverse complement strand
TGAATAACTTTTTTATTTTTTTGTTTGAGGAACATAAAAAAATGAGATTAATTTTTATATAAAATATATGTCTATTAGACATAATGCATTAATTGTATAAAAAGCGTGTATTTATATCAATGAATAGTCTCATTCCTTGACTCCTATGGTATAATAAAACTCAGTATAAAGGAATTGATAATGGTTGATCGAGAGAAGAAAAGAAGAGAACATCAGACGAGAATGGAAGAGATCCTCATAGGTGCAAAGTTCATTTTTATTTCTAAAGGTTTTAACGATGCAACGATGAAAGACATCGCAATTGTTTCTCATCTGAGTAGAAGAACTTTATATCTTTATTTTCATAATAAAGAAGAGATTCTTTTGACGATGGCTGTTACCACCCTACAAAGTCTTCTTTCTGATATCAAAAGCAATACTGATTCTTTTGATACGGGTCTGAACAAATTACTTAAGATAGCAAAAGGCTATAGTAATTTGTTCCTTACCGATCAAGCAAGTTTCAAGTTTGTTCCCAATTTTACTAATTGTGTAGCAACTTTGAGTACCGATAATCCTGTGGTAAAAAAATGCAGTGATACCGTTCATGAAATAATGAATTTAGTCTGTATGTACCTCAAAGAGGGTATAAACGATGGAAGTATTCGTCCCATAGACAATATTGATAAGACTGCTACTTTTATTATCAGTATTATCCATAGTTGTATTCAAAGTATTGATACTGATAATGTCATGATGAGAGAAGCTCTCATGGTAGAGCCTGCAGATTTTTTGGATGAAGCTCGTAAAGTTATTATGAATTATTTAACAAAAGGACTGCAACCTGCCACGGTGACGCATGCACTTACTCAGCCTCATACTTTCCAACGTATTTTGTAAAAAATAAGAAATTGTATCCTCTTTGTACAAATACAAAGAGCCTTTCTGATGTGCGCATGTCACTTTATTTCTCCCTTATATGCTTTTCACCAATACGTTGTGAAAAAACAGAAATCATTCCCTTTCTCCTTCATACAGTCCCTTGTTCCCTCATAAGAATATTTTCTTAATATGTATCATATTAAGATGAATTATTTCTCGTTTTTTATGAGGATTAATATTATCATATGGAGAGAAGTATGGTATAATTAATACTGAGTAATAGGAACTATAATGGGAATTATTGAGAGAAAGAGACGAGATCGTCAAAAACGAGTAAAAGAAATTATTGATGGTGCAAAAGATATCTTTATTGCCAAAGGTTTCAAAAACTCAACAATGAATGACATTGCATCCATGTCTGATTTAAGTCGGCGGACTTTATATCTTTATTTTCATAATAAAGAAGAAATCCTGTTGACTATTGCCGTTAATACACTAGAGAAACTCTTAAGAGAAATTGATGAAGATAATAGACCTGAATACTCAGGCCTTAATCAACTTTTACTCATTGCCAATAAATACAGTCAGTTGTTTTTAACTGATGCAGGTAGTTTTCAATTTGTTCCCAATTTTACCAGTTGTGTGTATTCTCTTGGTGCAGAGAATGTGATTGTGAATAAATGCACCATTATTGTGCAGCGTATTTCTCAATTAGTGTATGAAAAACTTGAATTAGGTATGAAGGATGGAAGTATTCGTCCTCTTGAAAATGTGCAAAGAACTGCAGCTTTTATTATCAGTATTATGCATAGTTGTATTCAAAGTATTGAAGCTGATAATGACTTGTTAAAAATAGCACTTAAAATTGAACCTTCTGACTTCTTAGATGAAGCGGTAAAAGTAATTGTTAATTACTTAACGAAAGGTCTGAATCCTGTAGCAAACATTCAAAAGTAATTTTATTTTTCAATGTTTTTAATAACTCGTTGCCCTTCTTTTGGAGGGCTTTTTTTTTGTTTTTTCCCTCGTGAAAAGGCAAAAAAGAACTCTGGAAGAGTGTTCTTCCAGAGTTGTACGTATGAATAAATCAGTACTAGAAATTATATTCAGTCTTTAATTGTACTTCAGCATTATTATTGAAAGCTTGGTATTCACCAGTTTCTGTGTCACTGTATACAAAGTTAGCACTTGCTGTCACTTCAAATCCGTCTTTTACCACGTATGAAATTTCAGGCATAACAATAAGGTCAACACCTTCAATACCATACATCACTGAGAGTGAAGGTTTGAGGTTTTCATGCCACATTGTGTTTGACAACTTCACAATAATCTTGTTGTTTGATGCACTATCAGCATAGTTGAAATCTGGATCGGTTTCTCCTGATACTTCATCATAGTTGAGAATATAAGAGCCTAATTCTTGGACATTTAAGCTGATGTTATACCAAGGAAGATCTCGGTCAAAACCAGCTACCCACTGAATGCTATTGTTATGGGTTGAAGTATCATCGCCATCATAATCTTCGGTTAAGTAGTAAGCAAGTTCACCTCTCATGGTATAAGCACCACGAACGGTTTCTGCATCAACACCAAAGACCTGTAACTGGTCATAGTCAAGGTTGAGATCGCTATCAATATCTTTGAGTGAAGGAGTTTTGTAGTGACCAAAGTAATATTCAGCACCCCAGTCAACCGTTCCTTGTGTTCCGGTTAAACGAGCACCATATTGAGCATATTCAAGAGTGTTTGTGTCTGCATAGTAATTATCTTCATCTGAATAAGTTTCAGCTGCTTGCATCTCGGCAGCAACAGCAGCAATAACGGCATTGTTCATTTGTTCTGTAGTAGCGCTAGCAGAATCTGTGTTCTGTGCTTTTAATGCTTGATCGTATGCAGCTGAGTAAACCGCTTTAACTTCCGTTGAAGCATAGCCTGTGATTTTTGATTCAATTGTTGATACGACAGATGGTGTCCAACGGCCTGAAGTTGCAAAACGATCAACTGTCATACCTGGAGTGAAAACGAGTTGTAAACTTAAGTTTTCTTCACTTGGAATATTCCAGGTTACATCCATTTCAGGTTCACCGATTCTTCTATCGATATAATCAGGAATGGTAAAGTTTGTTACATCATTTGCATTGATTAAATCAAGTACATGTACTTTGTCTCCACGACCCCAAACAATCTTTGTTTTACCAGCTTGTAGGATGTAGTTACCCAGATATGCTCGGTAGGTGAGTTCATTGAGAATGTCTTCTTGGTAGTTATTTACTGTTTCAGAATCGAGAAGGATGGTACCTGTCAAATCTGAGTTTGTATCAGAGTAGGAAAGATCGAGCTTTAATGAAGGATTTACGTACGTTTCACCTGCATCATAATCTCCATTATCAAGAAGATAAGCTCGGGTTGTTAACCCAGCAGTACCGGTAATTTGAAGAGAAGAGCTATCACTATCACTTGAACTTCCACCAAAAATGGAATCAAAAGAGCCAAAGCTTGAGCTCTCATCACTTGATGAATCTGCCGTTGTTGAAACGGCATCATCACCAAAACTAGAGAATCCAAAGTCATCAGCAAATGCTGGTGCCATTACCAACAGTGCGACTCCTGAAAGAGCCAATAATTTTGTTTTTTTCATTGTCTTATGTGTCCTTATTGTCTGAAAATTTTGTATTAGATACGACCTGTCTTGAGGAAGTTAGAAGTAAACATGTTACCTGATAAAGGTTTGTCTAATTCAATTTGTAGAATCTTGATGTCAGTTGAGTGACCACTTTGCACGTTTTCCATTGAGTTATCAGTAGGAATCCAGTAGCCTTTAATCTGCTTCAATTCATTCACTGTCAAAACTTTGTAGAGAGCATCATCAGACTTATCATACATTTCAATCTTAACTGGAACATAACTGTTTTTGTCTACCCAAGAGATACGTTGACTGTACTGAGAATCACCCATGTCTACAGCAACAGATTTAACAACATAACAGTCATAACCGTTTACTGTTTCATCTTTGATGTAGGTATGTGTGTCTTCTGCAACTTCTCTTGTTTCCATATCATCATAGGTAGCATCTGTGCCCATGAAAGACTTATCACCTTCGCTTGAAGCAATACGACGTACTGTTCTTAAAGCTGGAAGATAAATCCATTTGCTATCAGCTTGATCACCTTCGTTTTCTACTTGGAGGAAACGGGTATCTTTTACGGTTGAAGGGCTTCTAAAAATCATAACAGTTGAAGCTAAATCGTTACTGTCATTCATACCCCATTCTTCTACCATACGTTTTTGCACATCACCATTACTACTGATAAGGTCCATTTCTACTGCTGAGTGGGAATAATCAGGTTTTGCAACATCATAAACCTTTTGCATAATATCTGTACCCTTTTGATCAGCAAACAGAGCACCTGTTGCTAGAAGACCAACGCCTAAAGCTACTAAGAGTTTTTTACTTAAATTCATTTTGTTCATAATAAATCTCCATTTATTGTTTTCTATTTGTGCAATGTAACATTGCAGTAAATTCTTTTTGTATCAGACCTCGTCGGCGGAGCCGACGAGAGTGATAATCGATGTACTAGTTATACTTCTGTTCTGCCTTATTACTAGCAGTTGGCTTGTTCAAGAACTTTGGTTTTGCAATATTCAGTATTGCAGGAAGTATGGTTAAAGCTGTTACTGAGCTTGTTAACATAACGACTGCGACAAGAATACCGATATAACGAAGTACGATGAACTGTGATAAGGAAAGAACTAAGAATCCGAGTCCTACAGACAATGCATTGACGGCAATAGCTCTTCCTGAAACTTTCAAGGTTCTGAGTGTTGCCTTCTCTGTATCATGGGTGAGAGTCCATTGAGCATGATAGTCAGTCATGAAGTGAATGGTATAGTCAACACCAATACCTATCGATATTGAACCAATCAAACTGGTTACCATATCCAAGTTAATGCCGGTGAGTCCCATTAAACCGAAGTTAAACAGAATTGAAAGAGAGAGTGGAATTGCACCAATAAGACCGGCAATAGGGGATCTGAAATACCAAGTGAGGATGATGAATACACATCCAATTGCCAAGAGTAAACTTGATAACTGACTTGATGTAATCATATCGGTCAATGCATTTTCTAATTCAGCAATACCATAAGCCTGGAATTCATATCCATCAGGGAAATTGTTTTTCACATATTCATTAGCATCAACAATAATATCATTTACGACCTTTGTTTCATGGGTTGTAAGTTGAATTTGCATCTTTGCTTTTGAAGGCTGAAGTGGATCATCACTGAACTGATCAAGAGAACCAGAATAGAGGAGGAGGTATTGAGAAATCAAGTTTTTCAAACCTTCTCTGTCGGCAACTGGATACTTTGTTACATCCCAAGGGATTTCATTGTATGCTTGACCATTATAGTTTAATTCAGTTTCTAATGCGCTGAGCATTTGAGCTGCAGTAACATCGGAATTACCACCGGCTCGTACATAACTCTTATTGAGTAATGCCATGAACTCTTCGATGGTTGCTGTTTGTGTGAGCATTTCAGAAGAACCATAAGGTTTTACAACCGTAGGATCATCTCCTTCAGTTGTTGCAGCACTATCACTGTCATCACTGAAGAAACTACTTACGGCACCACTGTCGCTAGCACTAGCACTGTCGTCACCGAAGAAACTACTTGGCTGACTTTCTGTTGCACTGTCATCACCGAAGAAGCTACTTGGTTCACTTTCTGCTGCACTATCACCACCAAAGAAGCTACTTACTTCTTCTCCTGTGCTACTGCTTGCAGTTTCATCAACCATTTCTTCAGTTTCAGTATTCATTACTTGGTTCATTCTCTTAATGAAATCAGAGAAGGAAACAATTTTACCTATTTCAGGATATTTATCACTCAAGTAGATTGATAAGTTATCCATATCTTTCAAGATCTCAGGGTTTGTGAGGTCTCCTGTATTAGCACCTGATACCATAAAGTAGAAGGTATTACTACCAGCAAAGTTTTTATCTATTTTAGCTGCATTGACTCTGAGTTCAGAGGATTTAGGGAAATAGTTAATAATTGCTGATTCAACATTCAATTTGGTGAGACCATATGCTGACAAGCCAATAATGATGATAAAGATAAGAATCATTCGTACTCGGTTGCCGGAGAGGAATGCATGAGCGTGAGCGACAAAGGTATCATGGAAAGAATCTGGAACAATAACTTTGTTTCCGGTTTTTTCTTCTGAAAGCTTATTTGCTTGAGCCTTTGCAAGTCTTTTAGCAATCTTTTTGTTTTCACCGGTTAACGGTTTAACAATGAGTAAAGAAGGAATGAAGGTTAAAGAAAGAATCAAAGCAAGCGTAACACCGATAGCACTAAAAATAGCGAATGTTTTCAGTGGTACGATTGGGCTTGTGATGGTTGAGATAAAACCAACGATGGTTGTTACACCAGCAAGAACAACAGGGAAGAACATTTTATGAATCGTGTCGAGAACGATTTCATGTTGTCTTTCTTTGGTAATTGAACCAGGTTCTTCTTGCACAACTGCATAGTAGTGGTTGAGTACGTGTATACCATAGGCGGAACCTACCGCTATCAGTACAACCGGTAAACAACTGGATACAACGGTGAAGTGTGCTCCGAAAATTGCCATAATACCAACAGTCCATATGGTACTGATTAATACGGTAATAATAGGAAGGAGCGTTCCTTCTAAGTTTCTAAATGAAAGGAAGAGACAGAGAAGAACGACTAATACAACAAGTGGAATCAAGTGAGATAAGTCGGTATTCATATATGAACGTGCCATATGTGAAAGGACAGGGTCTCCAGCCATATTAATTTGAAGTTCAGGTGTTGCATTGTTTTTAATGATTGTATCAACTTGATCATAGAGGGTATCCATATCATCAGGAGTAATATCTTTATTAATAACAAGAACAATTTGACTGCCCTTCATGTTATTGTTGATAATAACCTTACTATACATATCCTGCCAGCTGATGATATTTTCTTTCAGTGTATTGATTTCTTCATCAGTTCCGGTGAAGTCATCAGGAACTAAGCTTCGTGCTTCCATTCCTCCATTGACGGCACTGAGGTAATCAATATTACTTAACGATTGTACATCATCAACATTTGGAAGATCTTCAATTGCATCGGTAATGTTTCTGATTGTTTCTACATTATCAGCGGTGACAATATTAGGTCCTTGGGTGTAGAGTGCTACATCCAAAAGTATTGAACTACCAAAGATGTCTTCTGCATCTTGGAGCGTCTGATAATCGACGAGATTGTGTGGGACATAATTCTTTATCTCATTATCAATGATAAGATTTGGAATTTGAAATCCAATTATGCCTGTAAGAATGACGGTAACGATAATTACCAGCCATGATTTTTTTGTTGAATGAACCATATTTATATATGAACCTCCGAAAAACTTATTACGTGTTTATTACAGATGCTACTATATAATGCACACAGTGTGAAATTCAATTACTCTTTGTGAAAAAGTGAGTCAATTTGTACATAATCCCTCAAATGTAGTAGAAACTCATGGAAACGATAGAGGGGGGAGAGAAAAACACAAAACTCATATTGACTTTACTTTAATTTTTTACACCCATCCTATAATTGAGGTGAGGTGTTCTTTTCCTTGTGTGAAATTTTGGAAGTCATATACAAGAAAAACGATGAAGAACTCAGTCTTCATCGTTTTACCTGTCTCTAGGGGTCATTGGGCTCCTATTTTTCTGTTTTGATTCCATTCTCAACGGTAGCAGCTGCCATAGAGAGGACGTCTGGAGAAAAAGTAATGCCAAGGTCTTTTGCTGTATCGAGGTTGAGTACCATTTCAAAGTCGCGTGGATCTTGGAGGATAATACTGCCAATATCGCCAGGAGTTGCACCCTTTAAGCACTGTTCGACTAATTCTCCTGTTTTGTATCCAATGTTGTAATAGTTAAATCCCCAAGCAATTAAGTAGTCTAACCCTTCTGCGGCACCTGGGTCGGCAATGAGAAGAGCTTTATTGTTTGCCTTACAAACAGAAGAGATACTTGCAGCAGCACTGACAACAGCATTGTCATTTGCAAGATAAATTGCATCTACTCGTTGGATAATTGACTGAGCTGCCATTTTGACTTCTGCACTATTAATGACTGAAGCGGAAACAAACTCGATACCATTCTTTTCACAGGCGGCTTTTGCTAAGTCTTTGAGAACGACACCGTTTGCTTCACTTGAATTATAAATACAACCAATGGTTTGTGCTTTGGTCACTTTTTGAAGGAGTTCTATTTGCGCTGATACCGGATTGGCATCAGAGACACCACAAATGTATTTTCCCTCAAGTCCGGCACTCTTTGGGTCGGTGACTGCTGAAAATACCAAGGGTTTTGTTTTCATTGCATTTGCTAATGCTTGAGCGGTTGGAGTTCCAAGTCCTACAGACACATCGGTTCCTACATCTTTAAATTGTTGAGCGATGTCGGTAGCAGTTGAAATTTCTCCATTTGCATTTTGACGATTGTATGTGATAGATAAATCTGTAGTTGCAAGATAATCTTGAATTCCTTGTTCAGCTGAATCGAGAGCAGGATGTGCAATAATTTTAGCAATACCTACTTTATATGTTTTCCCTGTAGACTGTGTGCCATTGGTTTCTTGCGTTCCTGTTGCAAACAATACGTTTGTTGCAAGAGCCATTGATAGCAAACAAAATAATTTCCCCTTATTCATATATCCTCCAAAAATAAACTTTTATGTATGTATTACTTTACTATATCAAGTTGGTTATTTCCTGTAAAGAAAATACGTACATGGAGAGATTTTTCTCATTGCTATGCATAATAATAAGCATTTTGTGCTATGAATTTGGAGGAAAGAACAATTTTGTTTTATGTGAGCGTTTCCCTGATAGACAAAAAAATACTGCTACAGTGATGTAGCAGTATGAGAAGATAACGGGAGATTATTGATTATGCATCAGCTTGAATGACTTTACCATCTTGAATGGTAATGCTTGCATTATCCAATATATCTTGAGGAATGGTGAGTCCAAGTTCTTTGGCTCTATCCAAGTTAATCATGAGTTGGAATTGAGTAATATCGGTGAGGAAGATTGATCCCAACTCTGCAGGTGTCTTTCCGTCGATGATATCTCCGGCAACTTTGCCACAGGTTAAACCAACTTTGTAGTAATCTAAGCCCCAGCTCATTAAGAAGTTGGTACCATAACTACTGGTAATATCACTATTGAAGAGAGGAATATTTGCAGCAGTACATACTTGATCAACACTTGCAAGAGCACTGACTACGGTATTATCGTTTGCGATAAAGAGTCCATCAATTCTATTAATAATAGAGAGTGCCGCTGTTTTTACTTCTGCGCTATTGATGACTGAAACAGGAACAAACTGAATATTGTTTGCTTCACAATACTGTGCAGCTCTTTCTTTCATTGCGACACCGTTGGCTTCGCCACTGGTATAAATCATACCAAGTGTTTTTAAGTTGGTCACTTCTTGGAATGTCTTAATCTGTAAATCAATAGGATTGAGGTCTGATACCCCACATACATTTTTGTTCATACCATCGGTTTGGGTAAGACCGGCTGCATCAGGGTCTGTGATGGCACAGTAAATAACAGGAGTGTCGGTGTTTTTATAGACTGTCGCAAGAGCTTGTGCGGTTGGAGTTGCGATTCCCATGACAATGTCTTGCTTCTTATCTTTGAAAGACTGTGCAATATCCATAGCTGTTGATATTTCAGCATTTGCATTTTCTTCATCAAAGACTGCATTATATCCATTCACATTGAGGTAATCTTGGATACCTTTTTCAATACTGTCTAAAGCAGGATGTGTTACTAATTTTGAAATACCAATTTTAACAGGTGTCTCTTTTTGAACAGTCTCGGTTTCAGTTTGGATTTCACTATTTCCTTGTGAAAAAAGAAGTGGAATAACCACTGCAAGTAGTATTGCTGGAATAATAATTTTTTTCATTGTCTTTTTTTCTCCCCTCTCTATTTGTTTCTCTCTGTAGTAATGATGTTACTATAAACAGTAACAAGAGAGTTGTCAAGTATCTTTTGATAGAAACAGAGAGAAAGTAATCTTTTTTTACCCATAGCAAGGGGAGCTCCCTTTTTTTTTGAAATACTCCACCTTTATAAAGGGAGCGTGACGAGCATATAAAAGAAGAATCGATAGAATCGATTCTTCTTTGAGTTTCTCTGTTATAACAACAGAAGTAAAGTAATGATATAATCAAATAGTTATGAATTTTCCATGTGAGCTTATCAGTTTTTTACGTTATAAAAGTTTATACTCAAGTTATACACATAACGAGAGTTTTCTATTATTGAGAAGGTGAAAGAACGATTTATTTAAAAATCATCATCTGAAGGGTCATCACCATAGAGATCGGTATCTCCATAGAGGATATCTTCAAGATCTTCTTCCTCGTCATCGTCATCATCGTATGTTGAAGTATCTTCTTCATACGATTCATCATCACCGAAAAGGAAGTTATCAGAAATGAGGTCTTCATCATTATCTTCATCCTCCTCTTCCATGAAGTTATCGTCGTCATAATCGATAACTTTAAGGGAATCAATATCATCGGCATATTGCCCATCATTAAATTCCCCATCGTTAAAATACTTGCTTTCTTCAGAATCAAAATCCGGTGTATTCGATTTACGTGCCATGGTAAAACTCCTAGCTATTTATGTTAGTTTTATGATAGATTGAATATACTTACACGTCAATTATTTTCGATTGTTTTTCTAGACAGCTTTCATAAATTTTGCTAGCATGATAAATACAATGAAACGAGAATAAAGTCAATGGTTTAATTAACCAATTTAGGTAAATTATTACAAAAAAGGGGATCGGATGAACATGAAAAAAAGTCGTTTGTTTTTGTTAATGGCTACAGCAACTATAATTACTGGTTGTACAACCTCGGTGACTGTTTCGTATTTAAAAAGTGCTCAATATGATATTGCGCAGTACACAAATATTGCAATAGCGTCAACAACGGTTGGTAATAATGTACCGGTCTTTATCGATAAAAAAGTCGATATTAGTTATGACGATGTCGATACCTATATGTATAGTGGCTATACGCGATCCATTCCTGATGAAGTGGCTGAAGAGTTTTCTTCGGATCTGACACGCAAATTCCAAGATAGTGGATACTTTAAAGTATATGGACCTTCTTCAACCGATTCCTATCTTGCTGCCTTGTCTTATACCGGTCAGTATCCATTGGATAGTTTAGCCTCTCAGGGGATTGATGCCTTACTTGTAAGTAACATTAAATATTTAGACAAAGAAGAAAAAATTAACGTTGGTGATAAGATTTTAAAGAAAAATTCTGACTATGTAACTGATGGTGGTAACGAATATGAAGAAACGGGTGAGCGATATTTAACTGCAGTGCAGACAGCAACCCTTGGTGTTACCTATACCTTAATTAGTACCCATACGGGAACGGTTATTGCCAGTGAAAGTTATAGAGATTCAAAAGCCAAAACGACCAGTTTAGGTCTTAATTTTGAAGAAGAAAGTGATTTAGATGATATGGATAGTTTGTACTATGATTTAGAAGAGGACTTTGTTTCTGATATTGCTTCGGATTTAATTCCAACCATGGTTTATTCCAATGTTACTTTAATGGATAATAAACCAAAAGACTCACTTGTCTCCGATGCGTATTCCCTTGCCAATAAGGGGTCGCTCAAACAGGCCTATGGCCTTTTCTATGCCGAGTGGAACAGGGCAAAGCATTTGCCTTCTGGTTATAATGCATCCCTTATTTTGGAAGCAATGGGTGAGAGAGAGGAAGCCTATACGTTAATGACGGAAGTTTCCCAAACCTATCCGTCTGAAAAAGTACTGACTGAACTGAAGAGAATGAAGAAATATTTGACAATTAACAGTAATGCTGAAGAGCAACTTACCAATAGATAAGTAAAATTTGGAGAGAGTAATGAGTGGAAAGGTCGTTTTAATTGAAGGAAAAGATGGTGCATTTGTGCATACCGTCTTAAGAAAAGAAGCAAAGAGTGCTTTTATTGATTTTTCAGGAAGTTTTGATTCGGGAAGCAGACCTAAAAAATCATTTAAAGAGGGGAATGGAATTAAGGCATATGAACAGTTGAAAAGATGGGTAAGTAGTGCCGCTTTTAATGAAATAACCGTTGTTGGTGGCCTTGAAGAATTCGAGAATGATAAGATTGTTGAATGGATTTATGACCACAAAAGCAAAGAAGATTTTCCAACTCTTTTTATTAGTGGTGAAATAATTGGTGCAAAATTACAAACTTGCGCCGACGAAATACTCAAATGATGCTCTAATAAATGAGAAAATCTCATCTATTACCGTAAAAGTGTCCTGAAATAGGCTATTGTTGTTAAACAATAGCCTATTTTATAACTATAGGCTCTTTTTTCTTCCCTAATTTTCAAATTGGGGGTATACTTTGGTTGTTGTTTATGTGATTTTCACTGTGGAAATCCTATAAGAGTAACGATGGAGGGAAGAAAGATATGTTATTGGATATGAGCATAGCAAACTTCAAATCTGTAAAAGAAATTCAAAAAATTTCATTTGAAGCTATTAAGGATAATAGGTTTGCTGATTCCAAAACCGTAGAGGTAAACGATAAGCTACGTTTGATTAAAACAGCAGCTATTATCGGACCTAATGGAGCCGGGAAAAGTTCTTTTGTAAGAGCAATCGAGTCTTTGAAAAGTATTGTTTGTTCCAAAAGTACCGTAGAAAATCCTATTCAGGTATTCTCTGGAACGGGTTTTGCCTATTCTGATGAAAAAGGTGAACCGTGTACGATTCAAATGAGTATGCTTCTTAAGAAAGGGGATGCCGTCGAAGAAGGTGATGATCCTGAAACGATAAAAGCAAAAGCGTCTATCATTGCAGAATACACATTAAAATCGACCTACAAGAAAATTACCGAAGAAACCTTGTACTTCATTTACAACCGTAGCAAAAAATTGATGTTTGAGCGAAAAATTCAAGACGATCCTTTTGGTGATGACGAAAGTCCTGTAACGTACAAATACCGCTTTGGTAAAATGTACCGAGGTGATAAAAAGCGTCTGATCAAAAAGATTGATGAAAAGCATTCTTTCCTTGCTGGTGCTGCTGAAAGAGAAGGGGAAACCTGTCTTGCCGTGCAGAATTGGTTCCAAAATTCCTTAAATATTCTTCCTATGGGTGTTTCTTCTCACAGTGAACAATACATTATTAGCCAAATTCAAAAACATCCATCATGGGTAAAGCAGTTAATTAACTTCCTTTGGTCTGTTGATATTACTGATATTCGTAATATTTTGGTCAAAAACGATAAACTTATTTTTGTTCATACCAATGTAACCATGCACTATGCATCATACTTCATGCAGGAGAGCCTCTCTTTGCGAAGACTGACACTCATTGGTATTGCATTCTTTGAAAGCTTTGTTCAGCAAAAATCATTGGTTATTGATGACTTTGGTATGCTCTTACATCCCGATGTTTTAACACATATTATTGAAATCTTTGAATCCTGTAATGATAAAGTTGGTTCTCAGTTGCTGGTTGTTGACTGTAACCCAACATTGCTTCGTCCAGGTCTTATGCGACGTGATGGTGTCTATTTCGCTGAAAAGGATACTGAAAGCTCAACCGTTTATTTCAGTTTAGCTCAGTTTAAATATTCGAAGCGTAGAGATCTTACCTATAACCAGTACCTCAATGGTGCCTTTGGTTCCTTACCTCTACTCAGTGAATTCAGTTTTCAAGATGAAAAGGAGGATAAGTAACTACTATGGCACGTAAAAGAAAATCAACAGCACCTCGTAAGATGATGTTAATAGTCACGGCAAGTAAAGAAGCAGCTCTTTTCTTTTCCCAGATGAGAAAAGACTGTCGTTATTCAAACCTTACCGTGCAATATGCAGAAGATGTGGACAATGATCTTGAAAAACTCATTGCCTATACTTCGCGAGCAAGAAGTCATGGTCGCTATAATACGGCTTGGCTGGTCTTTGGATTTGAGGCTCTTGGTACGAATGCAGAAGAGGTGAATCGATTGCTCCCTGTTGCGAAGCACAAAAGAGTTGAGCTTGCTTGGTGTAACCCAGGTATTAATCTCTGGTACATGTTGCACATGAACAATCCTTCTTCTTTTGTAGGAGAATCAACGGTGATTGATGCGGCTCTTCCTCGTTTTATCAAAGGATATACCGCTGGACCAGAGTATCTTCTTGGTGAAGGACTTAATCTTCATCTTGCACTCTATCCAAATAAAGCTAAGGCTGCCATTAATGCACGAAGTTATAATGAACTGGCAAAAGCAGCAACAGGCATTGAGGCAACAAATCTTGTCTATCTGTTAAATGCGATTACCGATGTGTGTGGACTCGCTGATATTACTCATAACCAAAAAACTATTGGTATGAAGAAATAGTATGTCATGGGGGATCCCCCATACATTTGATGATTATGTAGTCATGCATGAAATCAGCGAGGAAAATCCGAATAATCTTTTTGGGTTTTCCTTGTTGTTTATAGACGAGGAGAAAAAATGGATCCTTTTAATTTTCATGTTCCCCATTGGAATAGTGGTTGTTATACAGACAAAAAAGCACCGATCAAATGTGCACGTCCCTTTTGCCTCGTTCATGAGATCAAAAGAGAAAGAGCCGTCTTGTGCTGTCACGGTTTTACAGGTTTTCCTGGAGAGCTGGCAAAAATAGCGTTAGATTTATATGAAGCTGGTTTTGATGTCTTTGTTCCTCGTTATTCTGGTCATGGCACCAGTAAAGAAGATTTTCTTCAGAGTAAGGCCAGTGATTGGCTTGGCACTGCAGACAATGCCATGAGATCATTACAACAAACCTATTCCTCTGTGTATCTGGTTGGTCACTCCATGGGTGGTTTAATTGCTCTTATTCTCTCTGCCCGTTATGGAGTAAAGCGCATGAGTTTATATGCACCTGCTTTGTTTCTTCTTCCTGAAGATTATAGTGCAGAGGGGTTGAAAGCTCTTGGTCTTCTGGGAACGCTTGAACCAAAGCCTTTGAATATTCAAGAAGGCTTTGAGGGAATTTGTGAAAGGGATGAGGGTGATACACGGTATCTAGAGGAAAATTATTGTTCCTATAATGCCTATACCCAAGTCTATGAATTGCTGCTTTTAAAAGAGAAGGCAAAATCCCTTGTGCCGTCTTTATTCTGTGATACACTTACCATGTGTGGCCTGTGTGATGAAACGGTAGACCCTTTTGTTGCTCAATATATTACAGAACACGGAAAGGGGCATAATAAAGCCCTGTTGATTCCTCAAAGTGGTCATCTGTTGCCGTATGAAAAGAATCAAGCTGCGCAAGATGAAGCAAATAATGCAACCGTTGATTGGCTCTCAAAGACTGAGACTCGTTCATGTATCTGACTCGTGATTAAACAACATATTTCCCCTTTGGACTAAGAATTGTTTTTACAGTAATACGGTAAAATGAGGGTGCTTTTTATGGCTTTATTGAGGTTGATATCGATATATATTTATTGATGAGTCCAATAAATATATCAATTATACTAAGATTTTCCTAAAATGGCTATTTTTTCATAGACAATACTTGTTTTCTCATGCATAGTTATGTATGTCAAGGGAAAAAAAGATTCTTTATATTGATTGCATATGTAACTTGTATCAGCATGGGGAGTTTTCTCAGTAGAAACTAAAAAAATAAAAAATGATTCATTGTATAAAATGAGCATAGCTCAAGGAGAAAAAAATGAAAAAGAAAATGATTATTGCAACCTTATTTGCGAGTTTATTGATTCCAACATCGGTTTTTGCAGGAAACCTTTTGAGTGTGAGTATTGGTCCTATCGCACAATATCAAAATACTGCAGATGATGCTTATGCAGAAGCAACTTCTGGTGATACAAGCAATATGCTCAGTACCGATAACTATAAATTTGGTGTTGATGCACGTGTGAAAATTGCACTCTTTGAAGTAACAGGACAGTCTCTTGTTTCTCAAATTGATGGTGGCGATGCAACTGATTTTGTCTTTAATACAATTTTAACTGCAGGTATTTCCTATGATGTTCTTCCTATGATCAGACTTGGTGCTGGTATTGGACCAAGTTTCCAGATGGGATATTATAATGATGATTTTTATTATGATATGAATTCTTCATCAACTGATTCGAGTTTCTCAGATACTCTTTCTAATTCTTTGTTGACCTATAGAATTACAGGAGATGTTTTGTTGGGTAATATGATGGCAGGTTTGTCTTATTCAGTTCCTACCACAACAACTTTTGATGATTTTGATATCTCAGATGCTACACCAGAATGGGGTAATGGCATGTTCGGAGTTTCTGTATTATTCAGCTTACTTTAATGACATAAATCATTGCTGTTGCAATGCGAGAACGGGTGCGTTCCTCTTTGTGAGGAATCGTACCTGTTTTTTTATCTATTGTCTTATGCTTATTAGATTCATGTTGCCATTTTTAGGAAATTACGGTACAACTTACAGAAGTAATTATTTTACAAGGAGTCTTTAGTTCCATGGAAGTTAGAGTACGCTATGCCCCGTCACCAACGGGGTTGCAACATATTGGTGGCGTGAGAACCGCACTATTTAATTATTTTTTCGCAAGAAGTCAGGGCGGAAAATTTATTTTGCGTGTTGAGGACACTGATCAGGAACGCTACAGTGATGAAAGCCTTCAGGATTTGTATGATACCCTGGAATGGCTTGGCATAAAATGGGATGAAGGT
>Ga0172378_10002699_pt1 | contig 16671 bp, 9 predicted proteins | sample GrowelOW332metaG_FD_119755 | JGI IMG/M metagenome (GOLD analysis project Ga0172378, IMG submission 119755) | Groundwater microbial communities from an aquifer near a municipal landfill in Southern Ontario, Canada - Pumphouse #3_1 metaG | ecosystem: Environmental > Aquatic > Deep subsurface >... | reverse complement strand
TCGAGCGCGTGTTTGTTGATATTACCATCCTCAAAGTAGGAGGCCGGGGACTCAATGTATCCTTTCAGCTCCGTCGACAACAAGAGTGTGCTGATGATATTCATTGTGCTGTCGGTGATCACAGTTCCCTTATTGGTTACCGATACTGCAATGTTTCCGGTGGTGGGTGTCAGATCCGGATTGGTCAGTCGTAGCATGAGGGGGATATGTTTCCTCCGCTTGTAAGCAGGTTCAGGTGTTTCGGCCTGTAGCAGGACAGACTCATTTCCGTTCAGGTTGAAAAGAAGCCGCTCACTCAGTACCTCCTGACTTGCATTCAGTAACAAGATGTTCAAAATGCCCGTGGGTAAGTCTTTGTTTTCGAAGTTGTATATCTCTTTATCCGGGTTCCACCGTTCATGAAAAAGAACCAACCCTTTGTGGTGAATGAGCAGCGACACCGTGTCTTGAGTCGCCTCCTTGCCTCTGCTCTTTGTGATGCGAAGCTGACCTCCCGCATTGCGGGCCGTAATGATATGGGCGCCGGGCTGTGGTGCCGGCAAAGCGAATCGTTTGAAGGTACCCTCACCGTTCCGGCAGATCACATGGTACGACTCATTCTCTACAGGAATAAAATAAAAGAGACCCATGCCCAGATGCAGGCTTTTGAAGGTGAGAATTTCCCGGTCTGACGAGTCGTACAATGTGCCGGTTATGTCTGCACCCAGGCCATCGGCATTCAATGCTTTGAAGGCGACCTGTGTAAGGGCGCCGGGGATGATGTGTCCGCCTTCAGGAAAAAACTGCAGGTCGTATGCTGTCTGATCGGAGGGAACCGTGTAGTAACGGTTGTATTTTCTGCCTTTGTAGATAAGGCCCAGCAGTAACGTGTTGTTTTTATCCTTTTCCGTCAACCTGATATCGGCATCATACACCCCGTCGTTTTTTGGTTTGATTGTTTTTATCTTATTGTATCCGATTTTACAGGTGACCACTTCGGGTAATACCGTATCATTCTGTTCTCTGTCGATGAACTGCATTGACAGGTGTACGTCGTTTTTTTCCACATTGAATGTTACCACTGGTTCCAGCTGCAATGAAAAGGGATCGAGCACCTGTATGGATCTGCGGAAGAAAAATTCTTCACCCCTGTTTCGCATATACTGCGTATATGCCCTCAAGGTATATGCACCCTGGGCAAGGTCGTCCTCCAGGTCTATATGACCCGAATAAGCGCCGGTGCTGTCGGGCCGTACCTTCACCCGTTGCACCAGATCATCGAGCGGGCCGATCAGCTCCATATAGATGTAACGGCTCATGAATATTGGTCGATGGGTGAGTGCATCCACCATGTGAGCCCGGAACCAGATCCGTTCACCCGAGAGATATCCTGCCTTGTCCGTCTGCACGTAGATCTTCTCCTGCGGAAAAGCCACCAGCTGCCGGTGCATGCGTGCCACCACAGAATCGGTTTCCACTGTCGCTGTTTGTGCGAAAACAATGGGTGTAATCAGTAAAAATAAATAAAGTAAGAATTTTCTTTTCATTTGCTATTTCATGTATGTTTTCACCATTTTATTTCGACCAAAATACCTTCGGGATCATTTTCAAACTTCAACAGGCAGGTACTCGATGTTTCATCCCACGTGTGTTCAGCATTTGTGATCACTTCGCCTGCATGATTCTTTACCACCACCCCGGAAGGTTTTTTAGGAAGTAAAACACGACTTACATTACTGGTTTCGCGTGGACTTTTGGCAACAAACGAGTAATGCCCTCTTTTAGAAACCTCATTATATATCCGTGAAGCACCACATAGTACAGCAGGTTTACTTTTGCTTTTTATAAACGCCACATTGTAAAGGAAGGCTTGTTCACCGGGAGAGACTGATTTTTCAGTCAGTACGGGCAGGGTAGGGTCAAATAAATCAACAAACACTCCCTTCAAAGTCATGGGGTCATTTGAAATACTCTCATCCATTACCGACGCAATGATGTATGGCCCGCGTTCCAGGTACAAGCTGTTTTTTGTTTCAAGCTCACCCTTGTTGGGCTTTGTTTCAAATGCTTTTTTTATTGTCTCAAAGTAGGTTGCATCATTGTTCGCATTCAGCACAAATTCTTTGGGCTCTTCCCGTATCACGTATACCTTTCCTTTGCCACAGGCATATTCACCGGTACCCGGAGTGTCAGTTCCCAGTTTCATTAACTCAAACAGGTGTTGTGAGGGTGCTTTGTAGCTGTTTCCGTTGCTGTTCCACCATTCCATCACTGTCTGATAGGGATCAATGTCCTTGCCACAATAGACCAGCACACCTCCATCTTTCACCCAGTCGGCTATAAACTGATGATACTCAGCCTTCATTGGTTTCATGTTGGCGTATGACATCACCAGCACCTTCAGGTCTTTCCATGTATCAGGGTACCCCACATTCTCTATGTGTACGGTACTCACGGGTATTCCCCTTTTCAACAAGGGCAGTGTCTGGCCATAGAAGTTAGAAAACTGCGGATCATCATACCCGTCGTGTGTGGGAAAACGCTGAAACATGAGTGAGTTCGACATCAGCACGCCGATGCCATGAGAGCCGCTTACTTTATTTTCAGAGCGGGGCATGTCGTTGAGTGAATTGATCATCACCTGCATCTGCGTGGAGTAAAAACGCGGAATGCGCGCCTTCGTAGTACATGTATCACATGTTTTATACAAATCCTCATAAATGCGATCGGGCCAGGGCATCACTTCATAATCTGCAATCATGGGATAAAGCAGCTGCGCAGAAAAGGTAGCCTGATAATTTTTCTTGTAATCCACCCAGTCCCGGGGCAAGTCCTCAATGGGATCCGTGAGAAAAAACATCTTGCGTCCTGTAGGGCGTGTCATTGACTCCATTGACCCATATTCCAGGAATGCATTTTCAAATACACGTTCCTTTTTCAGACCATCAAAATAGGTCGGCTCGCGCGAAGTGCCGGTCCACACCTGGGCAATATAACCATCCATTGCGGGTAATGAGGCCAGGCTGGCTTCAGGGCTTACTATCTGCCACGAAGAGTAGTTCACCAGCGAATGGGTAGGCACATAACAGCGCACATTCATTCCCTTGCTCTTTCCATATTCTTTGGCAAAAGTAAACACTTCCTCCAGGGCGCGGTAATACAGATGATATTTCAGTTTATTCGCCAGATAGGTGTTCTCGGGCGATACATGCTGCGGACGCCACGGAAAGTCGTAATATGCTTCCCACTCACGTTTGAACGCATCACTGTAACCGGCACGCATCCAAAACTCGGGCTCTTCCATATAAATTGCATCAATACCAGCATCAATCACCTTCTTCACATGCTTCTGCTTGATGTATTCAATAAAATTCAATGAGGGTACAATATAGGGTACCATTCTTCCATGCCATATCGTATCTCCTTTCACAGTTTTTTGTCCTTCGTCGAGATGCCACTTCCCGTCCCATTCTCCAGTGAAATAATCCTGATAATTGCCCCATGCAATACCGGTCATAAAATGAGTCGTATAACCTCGGTCGCGCCATGTTTGTACTCTCTGCTCAAAAGTCATTGCCGGCCTGTCGTCAGCACCATACACAATTGCTACATCCGCCCTTGCGTCTGTGACCGGCTTCCACTGACCCGCCGTCTGAAACGCTGTTTTTTCTTTATTGTCATCCTTGTCGTGACGAGTATGACTTTGATTCTGGCCCGATGCCATACTCGAAGCGAAGAGTATGATTGATAGAAATATTGTAGTTTTCATCCTTGTAATTATGACGTGTTATTCCTTCGGTTGCATATTTAAGGTGAATATCTGTTTAAAACGTGAAGCAAATGTATCAATATGATTTAAAAGGCGGGAATAATTTAACTTAAAATTTAAGAATCTCGCAATTGTTCTTCGATCCCGTTCACGGCCATACCCTGATTCACAAACGAAGTGGGCATTTCTTCCACAGCCAGACTTTGGACTCAATTGAACCGGTACTAGGCTTATTCATGCTCGGCATTCATGAACTTATGGATCCTATTTTCTGCGTTTTCTCTCAGATTGTAGTAATAGAAAGGAATGTCGAAGCTGTGATACACTCCCAGTCCCAGGGATCCGGAGAGTTCAAACATGGTATTTTCATCCACGCTGGTGCACTCTATCACGCCTTTCGCCAGGTTGATGCGCGCATCGGCGAAATTGGGGATCCTCCCAAAATTGCCCAGGTTGTCCACCGGCATATACGATCCCAGGTTTTCAGTTTCCGAGGCCGGTGTCTCGTCTCTTTTCCAGTTTATCGGATTGATGACCAGTCCGATGTTGTCCGCTACGACGAAGTTGCCACCGGGAGCCACGGATGGTGATTGTGTGTTGAAAGACACGATGACGCCCGTGTCGTCCGGTCCTTCCGCAAATTTCAGGTGCCGATTGGCCTGCAAGAACTCAGCGGTCACCGGATATCCGATCACGTAGGCACAGACCATGCGTGCATATACATCCGGGTGATCGAGCATGTAGTCTTTCAGCAACAGCAGCAATACGTTTGAGCCCTGAGAGTGGCCGACCAGGATGAACGGTCTCCCGTTGTTATAATGTTTGATGTAATAATCGAACGCCGCTGTGGCATCTTTCGCCGGGGTGCTGGCGATCACCTCCCACCGTTCGTTTTCGGGCATGGAGAGCGTATAGGCCGCATCAGCCTGCCTGTAATAGGGAGCGTAGATGTTTCCCGCTGTTTCAAAAGCAGTAGCCTGTCGGTTGAAAGCACTTCGGGAGCCGGCAAGCATGACCGGGTTGTCGATGGCACAAAAATTGGGTTCCGCCGGGTCCCTCTTGTACCAGGCCGTAGGGTAGAGATAAAAGACATCCACCTCCTTCGTCAGATTGGTCGGGAGCGACAACCAGTGTTCTGGCCTTCCGTAATCAGGCACCGTATCCTGCTCTGTAATATCCGATTTCTCACACGACATAAAAAATATCAATCCAAAAATCAACCAAAACGAAGAAACCCTTAATCTAAAACTCATAATCAACTGTTTGCAAACGGCGCCTGCCCGGACGGCTTTCGGATGCATTTATAAAAAAAGATGTTTGTTAACACGGGACATCCATCAATTGCTGCATAAAATTACAAACAAAATTTGAAATTACGAACGTAGACGAGACACAGAGTTAAGTATAAAAGCTTATTTTTGTGGAGTATGAGAAAACAAAGGTGCTTTTTCCTGGAAAAGGGGAAAGTTCTGGTAAATGTAATATCACGTAAAATGAAAACAATAAAGATGTTAACGGTCATTTATTTTGCGTCTGTATTCATCGGCATAAATGCTCAGACAGTTCCTAAAACTACCGTTTCTCTAAAATATACGGATATATTGGCGAGTAGTGGAGACAGCCTTTTGGAAGCTGATCAGACTGCAAAATATTTGAAATATGATTTCTCTGACATTTTGAAAGCTCATCATATTCTTGGTATTATCGGCGATCATTGTCAACGCTTGCAAATGAAACTTTTGAGCATTGAAAAAAGCGAAAACAATCCAGCAGAATATATTGTCTGTGGACAATCTAAAGTCAATCATGTTATCTGCGATTTTAAAGGAAAGATTATCGTTGAAAAAATACAAGAGACCATTCGTTTCAGACATGGGCTCGATGATATGTATAAAGGTAAATACCTTGTTCCGGGTGTGTTAACTGCCAACTATATTCTGTATGAAGACAGTACGAAAAATAAGGCGGGCTTCTTTGAAGGCACACTGTCCTCGTTATGGTATATGGATAATAGCAAGCGTTTACAATATGATAACATGTTTGCATTTTCAGACCGTTATTATAACAATGCATTTGTAGGAATCTGGCAGTCATACGAAAACAGCGAGAAAAAAATCTGTAATTTCGGTGAATATAGGATTCCTTTTACCAAATCGGATTTTGATATCGGGACTGGCGAGTTTTATCCAAATCCAAAATATAAAAATAACGGGTGGCAGAACTACGGTAATCTGGAGGAAGAATGGTGAAAAAGAACCAATTATTCCCCTTGTGTCTTCTAATAAGAAACATCCTAGTGATGGAATACTTATAATTATAACATTTACAAAGAGTGTGAAAGATGAGTTGGAAAATAGCCTTCACATAAGATAGAAAGGGTACTAAGATAAATTCAAGAGATTCTACCTGTTCCCCCTTCGAGTCTTACCAGATAGGTGTTACTGTATGAAGAGATAGGACTATGGGTCTAGAGATATTTAAAAGTAAAAATAAAAGTTCATACAAAGGATATCCATTTTTCCTATCGTTTTGACGATAAATAAATCCCCCGCGAAATGGGCAAGATCACACGACGATGAAGTCCTTGCTACGGCCCTTCTGGACAGGTTGCTTTACAAATGCGAGTTGCTCCAGCAATCGTTGAAGAGCTATGGGATGCAAAACAGAAGAAATTACCTTTGCGACTGATACTTCATTGTTACATAATATGCTGTTAACAATTAACTTGTCCTTAACCAGATACTTGTTTTATGCCATCTTTAATTGAGGCACATATTTACTTGCTGTTTCAAACGTACCAAACATTCCTGCCGAGTAACATAAATCTCCTAAAATCGTATTGCCGAAAAATGGTATTCCTGCAACATAGCAAGCGGTCAGCCCCTCCCAAGTATGTGGATACATCCCAGATGATGTCCACACCCCAAAGTTGGATACGATAAAGAAGATAACAGATGCTGATAAAGCAGACAACAGTACACTATTCATTTTGATTTTCTTCAAGGAAAATAATCCCATCAATCCTATTAATACAAAAGCTCCATAAGTAAACAATGAGCCACTATAGAACCATACAAAATGATCAAAGTACTCACCATATACTACATTATTCAGGATTAAGTCGCTTAACCACATCGTCACTATCGGGATTATAAATGCCCAATACTTTTTACTGAAATATGCGGCTCCGAATAGTGCCATACTCCCAATAGGAGAAAAATTTGCAGGGTGAGGTATAAGGCGGCTTAGAGCTGCCGATAGAATAATTACTGCAACAACTGCAAATCGTAGATTTATCTTCTTTTCCATATTCTATTTTTTTATTTGCGAGTATCTATATCTACACCCAAGATGTGCAAATCCTCCACTCCTGTTATTTCTGTAGAACATTCACCTAACCAACCATTTTCTTGATTGACGCCTGTATATATTTTTATAAAATCCACACCTGGCAGTTCCACGTTTTGTCCCATATTATTTATTGCCCAGCTAATGTCGATAGCCGAATCATCTGCAGCATTGGTTTCATTATCGGCATATCCATACAAGAATTTATAGAGTACAAAGTAATTCCCCTTACCGCTTTCATCTATTCCGTTTTGTGGTAGACAAGTACCTTTTAAGGTTAATTTGTCAGTAGTGAACCATTGAGGGAAATAAGATTGAGCGTGATATTGATTCTTTACTTTATACCCTTTATTTCCTTGGTTATCTTCCCAACTAATGTATGTGCTCCACTCATCTCGAGAAGATGGTTCTTTTTGGGGACGGTGGTAGGTAATTTCGTAATTGCGATATAGGTTCACATTACACCCTGCATCTTTTGCTCGTTGATACCAGAGTTCCTGTGATGGGTCAATATGCGAACTACCTGCAATCTCGTACCACTCATTATCATTTGGTATACCGTCCTTATTCGCATCGTATGCAACCATTATGACTCCTGGCTCACAGCTACCTCCAATAGGAGCATTGGGGTCGGGGTTGGCGGCTGCGTAAAAGGCATTGGCAAGCACTCTGAAATCACGTTTGCCTTCTACGTTTTTAATGGTATGATCAAATCCTACGACTACATATCCACCGAATCCTCCAAGTGAAATCATTCCTTTATTGTTATTTCCAATAGCTTCAAGAACTTTGGCATTCATTGTTTCTTGTGTATCGCCATCCTTGTATGCCGGAAGTTTATTGGTAAACTGTCCTACTGCCGGTAAGAAATCAAGAACCTTGGTTATGTATGCTGTTGCTCCTTCTGGAGCATCTTCTACTTCTTCAAAAATTACCTTTACAGCATATTCATACGAAAAACTTTGTTGATCATGCGTCACCGTTAAGTTGAGTTTGTAATCGCCTCCTATCTCAAACATGTATTCAAGATTTGGAGTTGTAGCTATTACTTCTTCATTGAGGAGCCACAGAAAGTCAATCGCTTCATTTGCAGGGTACTCAGGAGTTATTCTTAAAAGCTGATTTACTTTGGCAGTAAACCCACCTTCGGGAACTTTCACTATAATATCCTCTTGCGTAAGTACAAACGGCTCATCTTTATCGCAGGAGGTCATTAGTAGTACTGCCCCTGACAACAGAAGCAGTACTATACTATTCAAAAATCTGAAATTCATATTTTATCAATGTTTTTAATTAAAATCTTACGCAAACATCATCGTAAGCAAAATAAGCGGGTTGGCTGAAACCATAGCCATTGTCACTGCTGCCGCTGACATTAAACTCAATGCTTACAACATTTCCAAGGCTCGATAGATCCCATTTAGTCCATTCTGACACGATATTATCAGGACCATTGCACATATAAATTTCACATTCACCTGTTTTTTGAGCATCTGCATCGTAACCGATAGCAATCAACTTAACCCAATCATCTGGACCAATTTGTGCAGTAAGACCATTTCCGTTACAGTAACAGTTGATTGCATAGGTAGAGTTATTGACATACATATGGTCTATGGTACGTGCCACACCATCTGCAAAGTTTATTGCCGGTAAAAATTCGGTCCCATTCCATGGTGAACCATCTTTATATCCAAAGTGCATGGCGAAGTTATTTGAACCATTGTGTCCTCCTCCGGTAGTATTCATCTCGTCACTTGCGACATCATTATAGACTGTCAGTTGATAATTAAAATCTCCATAACTGGAATAATTCTTTGTGTTGTAGTTTGAGATCGCATGACCACCACCCCAATAACAATAAACGTCGTAGTTATAAGGTACAGTGTGCATCAATCCAGTATTTCCCTCATCGTACCAATAATATTTTGCTGTAGAATAATCACCATAAAGCATAGCTCCTCCGTATTGAGGATTGTCAATTAGGTCTGACCATTTTGATATGGTAGTATTACTGTAATCTAAAGTATATGTATTGGCTTTAAAATCATTGTCTTCAAATGTCAATGTACGCAACTCGAAATCAGAACAAGAAATATGTAGTTTTGATATTCTAGTGTTTCCTGCCTCGTCAGAGACTAATATGCGAATCTCACAATTGCGATTTGCATCGGTAACTGTAGTTGGGGCAGTTATTGCAATCTTTACATCACTGATGGCACGAACTTGCGTATATGATAGTTCTGCATTCCAACCTTTGGTAACCTCTAGAACTTTGCAATAATCAAGATTTACAGATGTAAGAGAGAACTCAGCTGTTGTACCAACCTTTATAGTTCGATTGTCTCCATCAACAAAAGAAACGGAGAGTGGAGCGTTTTTTTCAATCGTAATAACTGTGCCATTTGATTGAGTTATAATAACAGCAGTATCAGTTTCTTCAACTGAACTAAAAAATGAATCTCCTTTTTCCCCAGTTGCTTTTATTCGGTTTCCATATGAGTCAAGAATATGACTAGGCCCATCTCCTGTATCAACAGTCCAATATCCCTCAGAATCTACTCCTAATATCGGAGTCACACCAGCAGCACCATTGGATCCTGTAACTGGAATATTATCGCCATTATCATCTAAGATCCAATTAGTCAGATTATTTATGGTTTGTGTCCAATAGTAAATGCCATCTTCATCAACTTTAACTCCAATTATCGGAGCATTCTCTCCATTCTCACCATTTTTAAGTGTAACTGAAGAATTGTCACTAAAAGTAAGTTTATAACCGTCCTCAAGTTGCTCTACATTGGTTATAACTTTACCTTTATTTAAAGCATCAACAATTGTTTGAATGGAAGAAATATCTTCATTCATTTTTGCCACCGTTTTTTCAAGGGATTCAACACGCTGGTCAATCTCTTCTACTTTATTCCATAAATCGTTGTCATCGTATTCACACGACCACACCATGCCCAACATACAAGTCAGGATAAACATCTTTAATAAATTTTTCATACGAACTAATTTTATTGATTAAATATTATTGAATTGGTTTTAATTTCTTTCTTGTAAAAGCAAAGTGTGCCGGAATATCGCCTGTTGTAACCGACCATTTTCGCACTCCTTCCTTGCTATAGCAATGTAATTTACCGGGGGTTACATAGTTTTTTGCATCGGTCACAAAGAACTCTCTTGTCTCAGGATTAATAGCCACTCCGTATGGGATTACAATATCTTTCTCCGTTCCATCCTTGATAAAGTTTCGAGTAACAATATCCTCTTTCTGCGTATCGTATATGGCGTAGGTTATGGTGTTACGATTGGTATGATAGCTCCACTCAGTGCTGTACACATAAAGTGAGTCACCACAAAGAGCCATTTCACTATTGGGTAGATTTTCAATCTCGCGTACCACCTTGTCTGTTCGACTATCTATCATGAGCGTCTTCGATGGGATATCATAATAGTCTCCACGAGAAGAAACATAGATATACCCGTTCTTGTCAATCTCCATACGATGTAGGTTGATAGCGACCTCTATTTTCTTTATTTCGGTAAATGTTTCCAAATCGATGACCGAAACAGTGTTGTCATAATTGGGAACGCGATAGCCACCAGAATTGGCAACATAGAGTTTATTACCACTAATGACCATCTCTTCGGGTTGGAAGCCTACAATGCAAGTGTCGATTACTGCCAATGAAGCGGTATCCACCTTAGCCACATAACCCAAACGAGCATTGGGATCTATTTGTACAGGACCTGCGTATGAACTGACATAAGCATACCCTTTGTAAAAAGCCAAGTATCGACAGTTAGGAATGGATATTTGTGTGATATGTTTGGCTGTTTCTACATCCATCACCTCCACAAAGTGAGAGCAGTTGATGACGGCATATAGTTTATTGCCGTAGATTTCCAGGTCATTCCCCACATCACCAAGCTCTTTCACTACGCCCGGATTACGTTCGGCATAGATGTTCTTGGTGTAAATACCTGTTTCGTAATCAAAGTAGTCAAGTGTAGCTTTATTGTTGCCCATATTTCCCTCGTTGAGCAAAAAGAAGCCTTTAATACTTTCGGTAGAAGCGCCATGTGTAACATCTGTGTCGGTTGATGGAATAATAGGTTCCTCTTTGCGACAAGATATCAGCAGCAACAGCGTCATGCAAAAGATTGAAATGCGTTGTGTCATAATATAAAATTGAGTTTAATTTTGAAATTCGTACCGGGCATTGGGTAGCATTGCACCACCTCGTATTGTTGATTGAAAATATTGTTTACCTCAGCCGTGGCACTCATCTCGAATGGCTTAAAATTGAAATTCTTTGAAAGAGACAAATCGTGTGTATACCAGGGTTGGGCATAGTTTTCAGGAATATTGGCAACTGCTTCATAGCGTTCTCCCGTATAGATAAAACTGTAATTCCAATACCAACTCTTGTATGAGCCACTCACGATTATAGATCCGCTATGCCAAGGTATATAAGGAATTTGCCCACCATACCATTGACTCTCAGCGTCAGTAAAATCCTGAGCTTTCTGATAGGTATAACTCAAGCGGGGAGAAAGATTTACTTTTCCCAAACTGAAGGAGCCTTGAATAGCGGCATCCATGCCTCTAATCTCTACATAACCAAGGTTAAGCATAGTCCAGCGGAATTGATTTGAGGTAGGCATGGCAATAATTTTATCTTCTACTTCATTGTAATAAGCATCCACTTGTAGTTCCAAGCGATTGAAAAAGCCTTGCTTGAAATCTTTAGCGTAAGTAGTTCCGATGTTGTATTGATTGGTATATTCGGGATCAAGGTCTTTATTACCAATAAAGGTATAATACAAGTCGTTCATCGTAGGCATACGAAAGACTCGTTTATAAAAGGCTCTTAGATGAAACTCTTCTCTTTTAAAAGGTTGCCAAGAGGTTATTAGTGAGGGGGTAATGACACTTTTATCCCCAGCATTTGCACCAGCTGTAAGAGTTTCGTCTTTGACGTATGTATGCAGTAAACTTCCTTGTATTTTGAATCTGTTGAAGTCGATTGATGTCGAAAGAGCAGAAAATAGAGCGTAACGATTTGGATATACAAAATCCACCAAATCAGCATCCAATGTATTCCATTGAAAATCGTTTGATAGAGATACACTCCACCAAGGAAAGATTGAGAACAAATGTGCGGCAGATGCATAGGTTTCTTGTTGTTTATAGTGATTATCTACATACATAGTCGTCACATCTTTCCTCGGATCAGAAAGATAATGCAAATAATCGTAGGCATATTTTCCATTTAGCATCAAGCTATACCAACCACCAAAATGCTTGCGAAAAGTACCTTGTACAAAGAAATTATCATCCCACTGGCGGTCTTGATGCTTGAACTTTCCAGGTTCCTCACGAACTGACGCTCCGGGATAACCACGCTCTGAATTATAATAATAGGCTTTAGTTCGCCATTCTCCACTTTTAATCTTCCCGAAGAAGGCAGCTTCAGTGCGGAACATCCTAACGTCTCCATTTTTACGAACCTCGGTAGTGTCATATCCATTTTTCTTGGTATAGGAGAACTTATATTTACCCGAGGTATATAGAAATTCAGAACTGAAGGATGCTGATACATTGGCGCTAAGCTTATATTCAAATAGTACAGATGGGTTAATGGTATGAAAAGAACCACTCTTGAGTCCTAAATTTAGATTATACCGTTTCTTCTCTTTGAATTCGGGTTTACGCGTTTGCATATAGACAGCACTTGCAGAAGCATAGTCTTTTGCAGGTTGAAACAATGCACTTTTCTGACCATTATAGAGTGTAACCGCTTCCATGTTGTCCAATGAGAAACGACCTAAGTCCACAACTCCATTTTGCGCATTACCTAATTCTATGCCATCATAGAATACTCCTACATGATGGCTGCCCATACTGCGAATATTAACGGTTTTCAATCCACCAATACCACCATAGTCCTTGACCTGCACACCTGAAAAATAGCGTACAGCATCAGCTACGGAATGAACGCTCAATTTCTTGAGTGTTTCTCCTGATAAAACTTGAACGGGGATTGTTTCTCTTTTTAACCTATCAGCACGAACCACTACTTCGTGTAACGGTATGGCAGATGTAATTGAGTCTTTTTCCTGAGCAAATAAAGGGGAAGATTCACTGCAAATGACAAGCAGTGAAAGAATAGATAGAAATTTTACGCAAAGCCTTAGCATACGCTTCAAACCGATATTAATAAGTTAATATTCGGATTTACAGCAAACGTTGCAATAAACTTTCAGCAGATAAACGAAGCCAGAAAGGGATGCCTTATTTGTTGATTCTTAGTCCATAAACCCGTAGACTGTAAACCCCACAAGCAAGGCAGGTCTTCTGACTCGTCTCTGTTAAAGCGCCTTCCCAGTTCTGAAAACCAGTGGCAAAGAGTGCTTTAACATCACATCTCCAAATTGGAGATTGAGACTTACAGCAGCGGGAACTGTTGCCGAATTGCACGGCATTCCCTTTTAATTCCTATTGCGACTTATTAAGTGCAAATCGGAAACCATTGCGAGCACAAAGGTAAGACAAACTTGGAAATTGACAAACAATATATGAATAAACCGTTTTGGTTAACTTTTTCAATTTCACCTAACTTTCTAAAAATATCATGGTTAAATATATTTGAATGATGTCCGAAAAATAGAAATGAGGGCGATAATATACATAAATCACTAATTTAGCAGTCTCATCAATGATTCTCCTAAAAGGGGGGGAGCTTACATGCTATCATGCAACGACTTATTCAATTTGTGCTTCGATAAACCTAATATTGTGATTGTACTCTGGATGATGAATTTGATATAACCATATAATTCGTTATGAAACTCTTCGGATATTTCTATTTGATAAAATCTTCTCTCATAGGACTGAAGCAGTCAATGAGGATACCCGGCTCAATACATTTGGTGCCATGAAGGACATTGGGAGCGATATATAATCCATCTCCTGTTTTAACAATTTTCTTGATGCCATCGATTACAAATTCAAACTGTCCGCTTGCAACATAAGTCGTTTGAGCATGAAAATGGGTGTGTTCATTGCCCACTGCACCCTTTTCAAATTTTACTTTCACCAGCATAATATGCTCGTCGTACCCCATAATTTGTCTTTCCATTCCTTCGCCGGCCGGCTGCCAGTCAATTTCACCACTGAAAATAAATGATTCGCTATTATAGTTCATATTTTTTATCTGATTACTTTGGTTTTTGTCAAATTTGTAAAAAGTTGATGCGTTGCATGATGCCTGAATGACAACTTCACCCCCCTATGTTTTATAACCACATGTTATATGTAGCAATGAAAACACATGCAAATATATGTTTTTTCTTCATGTCTAAATCCATTGCCATAATAATTTACATCAAACCAGTATTGATGTGATTAAACTCCACAATTGGGACAATGAAAAAGAATGTACATGCATCTTAACATTGTAGACATAAATCACTAACTTAGTGGTCTAATCAAAAATTCTCTTAAAAAGGGGCTAGCTTACATACTATCATGCAACGACTTATTCGATTTATATTTATTCTTAACCTGATTGCAGGTACCGTTTCAGCACAGTCGGTTTTTAAGCTAAAAGACGATAATGGCGGAATTCGTCCCAAGCTTCAACTTGGTGAAAAAACTATTATTTCAGCACCAGACGAAGGTCTTTGGTCTGTTGCTACGGCTTGGGAAAATAAATGGCCGGCGCAATGGCACCATGCATCGCCTGTTTCGATGGAACAATCGGGCGACTGGCAAATTGTAAAAGGAGAAATTGTATTGCCACAAGGGGTGATGAAAGTTCGCGATGCCTATCGCAATGAAAAGGGACTGGTGCACTGTATCCGCCGCTTTGAGTGGACCGGAAAAAGCGACATAGACTCGTTGACTTTATCGGTTCGATGGAATGTAACGGGAAAAGGTCTTCAGGCATTTTTGCCGGGGATTGTGTATTATGGGAACCCTTCGGGAACAAAAAATACGCCCAATTGCGTGGCCAGTTATTCAGGGAAAGCAGGAGAGAAAGCCATTTTTGAAGATCATCGCTACCCAATGCCTTTCGCTTGTTTGGAATCGTCTGTGGCTGACAAATTCGGTGCTGTTATTCATACGGTACCAAGTCCTTTGCGTGATGCCAAACTGTTCGATCATTGGTGGTCTATGGGTGTTGAAGCCTTTGATGATCATGCTGAACTGGTGCTTTATTCAGGCCCAATCACCTACAACAACCATCCCAGTATTGCCAAAGCGATACAATGCGGCAATTTAGCATACGACAACACTTATATCAAAATGAGTCCTGATCAAGTAATTGAGAAATCATTTTATCTTGATCTGTACACAATTAATACTCAGGGAACAGCATTCCAGAAACCAGTTTATGATGCGATTGAAATGTACAAACCATTCTATACAGAGGATTTGCCGTCATATAAAGAAATACTGGATTCTAAATTTATATTAGCCAAGTCTCGTTGGGTTGAAGGAAATGGATATGCCGGATTCAACATGTACGATCGACCCAGTAATCCGGAGATTGTAATGGGTTGGTGTGGTCAAGCCGGTTCGCCTGGCTTTTCACTTCAGAATCTGAAATCGCGCTTTGGGAACGATGCTTCTATCGATAAAATGGTGCAACAATCACTGGATTTCTTGTCAACGTATCCCGTTTCTGGCGAAGGGTTTCCGGTGGTTTACAATGTGAACAGCAAGAAGTACGCCAATCCAGACCCGGTTTCCAACGGACAAGGAATGTACAATATTGCCAAAGCCATTGAAGCAGCCCGAAAGAACAAAAGATATGATACGACGAAGTGGGAAGAGTTCCTGAAAAAAACTTGCGATGTGGCATCTTCACGCATCTTGCAGTCGGATTGGTCGCCTCGTTCTACGGCAGAGGGATTCTACATGGCTCCATTGGCTATTGCATCAAAGCTTTTCAACAATGAAACCTATCGGAAAGCTGCAGTGAAAGCAGCCGATTACTACGCAAAACGTCATCTTTTGATGGTTGAACCATACTGGGGTGGAACGCTCGATGCTTCGGGCGAAGACAAAGAAGGAGCATGGGCTGCATTTCAAGGCTTCCTGAATGTATATGATTTGACCAAAGACCCCAAGTATCTGGCTTATGCCCAGCATGCCTGCGATGTATGTCTGAGCTACGTCGTAGTATGGGACATTCCGCTCACGCCAGGTCGTATGGCTGATTATAGGTTCAAAACACGCGGATGGACCGTAGTTTCGGCACAAAACCAGCACATCGATATTTATGGTGTTCTTTTCGCTCCGGAAGTTTATCGCATGGGGGAACTTACCAAAAACGAAAACCTGAAACGATTGGCTAAAACGATGTTCCTTACTTGTGGACAACTGACCGATCCTTATGGAAGTCAGGGAGAGCAAATGCAGCATACCAACTTTGCTCAGAGAGGAGACATGTCAAACGTATTCCTTTTACGTGGCGGCTATTCCGAACATTGGACCGTATTCTGGATTACAGCCCATTTTCTGAATGCAGCTGCTCGTTTCGAAGAAATGGGGGTTG
>Ga0172378_10002698_pt1 | contig 16671 bp, 19 predicted proteins | sample GrowelOW332metaG_FD_119755 | JGI IMG/M metagenome (GOLD analysis project Ga0172378, IMG submission 119755) | Groundwater microbial communities from an aquifer near a municipal landfill in Southern Ontario, Canada - Pumphouse #3_1 metaG | ecosystem: Environmental > Aquatic > Deep subsurface >... | reverse complement strand
TGGGGTGGCCTTTTCTTTGGATACTTTCTTTTGGCCAAGCACAAATTCGTCAGGAACGAATTTGAACAGCCGATAGGCTGGCCCGCAGGGCGAAAACCATGGATGGTTTTCGTAGCGAAAGTATCGCGGTTGTCGGTCCGCGAACCGACATTAAAAACAACCGTCGCGGCAGCGACACACCATAAACAACCAACGTCAATACTCATAGTGAAACCGCAACTGCGCAATCAACAAGGTATCGCCGGCGATCTTATAAACAATCCGATGCTCGTCGTTAATCCGCCGCGACCAATAGCCGGACAAGCCGTGTTTCAACGGTTCCGGCTTACCGATGCCCTCGAACGGCTGGCGCTGGATTTCCTTGATCAATTGGTTGATACGTTTAAGAATGGCTTTGTCGGTGGTTTGCCAGTAGAGGTAGCTGTCCCAGGCATCGGAAGAAAAGGTGATTTTCACTCGACTAATTCGCGCTCCGTGCCTTGGCCGGATTCCAGCTCGGCGATGGACTCCAGCAAGCGGCGGGCGTTGGCTGGCGAACGCAGCAGGTAGGCGGTTTCCTCCATGGCTTGGAAGTCTTCCAGAGACAGCATCACCACCGGGGATTCGCTTTTGCGGGTGATGATGATGGGGGCATGGTCGGCGCAAACCTTGTCCATGGTTTTAGCCAAATTGGCGCGAGCGGCGCTGTAACTGATGGCGTCCATTGATGCTCCTGTTGTACAAAAAACGGTACGACACAATAACTCGGAAGATAGGCCTATGCAAGTTGGGAAACATTTAACCGCGATACAACTTACCCACACTCCAAAAATTACTATTTAGCTGACGATAACGCCATGCAATTGACCCCCAGAGAAAAAGACAAACTCCTCCTCTTCACTGCCGCCCTCCTCGCCGAGCGCCGCAAAGCCAGAGGCCTGAAACTTAACTACCCGGAAGCCGTGGCTTATATCTCCGCCGCAATCATGGAAGGCGCACGCGACGGCCAGAGCGTGGCGGAGTTGATGAGTTACGGCCGAACGCTGTTGACCCGCGACGAGGTGATGGACGGTGTGGCGGACATGGTTACCGAAGTACAGGTGGAGGCAACGTTTCCGGACGGCACCAAATTGGTCACCGTTCACGACCCAATCGTCTGATGACCTTGCCAAAGACAATTTGGCGCACCATCGCTACGATCGGCGCAACGGCCACGTTTTTGGTTGTTCTTTGGCAATACGATATTTCATCGGATAGGGAATATCGGTTGGAGGTCTTGGAGCCGATTGTCTTGTTAAAGGAACCTCCGCAGTCCTACCCATCGATAAATGCAGAAATTGGCCAACTTCTTCCTCATGAGTTTGTAAAGGTCATTCGAATGGGATATGGAAAAGATTTTCGTGCTTGGCAAGTTGTTGGCTCAAGAAACCAGAAGGGATGGTTTATCGAGAGCGGCAAAAATGTGCACGTGGAAAAAAATTAATGTTTAAGCGATTGTGAGGCATGTAAATCAAGCCTTCACAGAAAAACTAAGGAGCCCCACATGATCCCTGGAGAAATCTTCCCCGCCGCCGGCGACATCGAACTTAACGCCGGCCGCGCCACCGTTAAAATCCTGGTCGCCAATAGCGGCGACCGGCCGATTCAGGTCGGCTCGCATTATCATTTTTACGAAACCAACCCGGCCTTGCATTTCGACCGTAGCATGTCCCTGGGGTTTCGGCTGGATATTCCGGCCGGCACGGCGGTGCGTTTCGAGCCGGGCCAACAACGCGAGGTGCAGTTGGTAGCCTTCGCCGGCGAACGCAAGGTCTACGGATTCAGAGGCAAGGTTATGGGGATATTGGGGAGACCAGCATGAGCAAGATCAGCCGACAAGCCTATGCCGACATGTTCGGCCCCACCACCGGCGATCGGGTGCGGCTGGCCGACACCGATTTGATTCTGGAAGTGGAAGCCGATTACACCGTCTACGGTGACGAGGTGAAATTCGGCGGCGGCAAGGTGATCCGCGACGGCATGGGCCAAAGCCAGTTGGGCAACGATCAGGCCGTGGATTTGGTGATCACCAACGCCTTGATCATCGATTACTGGGGCATCGTCAAGGCCGATGTCGGCATCAAGCAGGGACGGATTTTCAAAATCGGCAAGGCCGGTAATCCTGACATTCAACCCGGCGTGGACATCATCGTCGGTCCCGGCACCGAAGTCATCGCCGGTGAAGGCCAGATTCTGACCCCTGGCGGCATCGACGCTCACATTCATTTCATCTGTCCGCAGCAGATCGAAGAAGCGCTGTGCTCCGGCGTCACGACGATGATAGGCGGCGGCACTGGCCCGGCTACCGGCACCAATGCCACCACCTGCACGCCGGGGCCGTGGCATCTGCAGCAAATGCTCAAAGCGCTGGACGGCTTGCCGATGAACTTCGGCTTGCTCGGCAAGGGTAACGCCAGCTTGCCGGGCGCCTTGGAAGAACAAATCAAAGCCGGAGCCATGGGCTTGAAACTACACGAAGACTGGGGCACCACGCCGGCGGCAATCGACTGCTGCCTGGGCGTCGCCGACGATTACGACGTGCAGGTGGCGATCCACACCGACACCTTGAATGAATCGGGGTTTGTCGAAGACACCTTCGCCGCGTTCAAGGGCCGCACCATTCACACCTACCATACCGAAGGCGCCGGCGGCGGCCATGCGCCGGACATCATCAAGGCTTGCGGCCTAGGCAACGTGCTGCCGTCGTCGACTAACCCGACCAGGCCTTACACGGTCAACACCGTCGATGAGCACTTGGACATGCTGATGGTTTGCCATCATCTCGACCCCAGCATCCCGGAAGACGTGGCTTTTGCCGAATCGCGCATCCGCCGCGAAACCATCGCCGCCGAGGACATCCTGCACGACCTGGGGGCGTTTTCGATGATTTCCTCAGACTCGCAAGCGATGGGTCGGGTCGGTGAAGTGGTGATCCGCACCTGGCAGACTGCGCATAAAATGAAGGCGCAACGCGGTGCCTTGGGCAGCGATACCGCGCAAAACGACAATTTCCGCATCAAACGTTACATTGCCAAATACACCATAAACCCGGCCATCAGCCACGGCATCTCCCATGAAGTGGGCTCCATCGAAGCCGGCAAACTGGCCGATCTGGTGCTCTGGCAACCGGCCTTTTTCGGCGTCAAACCCAGCCTGATCATCAAAGGCGGCTTGATCGCCGCCGCGCCAATGGGCGACGCCAACGCTTCTATCCCTACCCCGCAACCGGTGCATTACCGGCCGATGTTCGGCAGCTTCGGCCGCACCGCCGCCGCCAACTCGATGATATTTTTGCCGCAAGCGGCGGTGAATTCCGGATTAGCCGATCAATTAGGGCTACAAAAACGGGTGGGAGCGGTGAAAAACACCCGGACTATCGGCAAGGCGGATTTGAAGTTGAACGATTATCAGCCGGTGGTTGAGGTTGACCCACAAACTTATCAGGTGCGAGCAGATGGGGAGTTGTTGGTTTGCGAACCGGCGGTGGTGTTGCCGATGGCGCAGAGGTATTTTTTGTTTTGATTTTATTTGGTTTTGTAGGTTGGGTTAGGCGCTAGCCGTAACCCAACACGTCGGCTTTAGAATTATTTGAGGAATTTTGTTTTTGGGTGTCGCTGGCGCGACGGGTGTTTTTAAAGTCGGGTTTCGGCCCGACAGCCGAGATACTTTTTTTTGCTTGGCCAAAAGAAAGTATCCAAAGAAAAGGCCACCCGACATTCCGCCTTAATCCTGCGCTTTACGAAAACCATCCATGGTTTTCGCCCTGCGGGCCAGCCTATCGGCTGTTCAAATTTGCTCCAGGCAAATTTGTCGCTTTTGGCGAGAGTTTTCGGAAGGGGCTTCCCAGCCCCTCCGAAAACGAGCGGCATCCCTGCCGCTCCCCTGCGGGCTGATCTCACCAAAAGCTGCGATGCTCGGGGCGGAATAACGGGAATACTGCACTCCAACGGTTATTGCGCGTAGCAAAGGTGATTTAGTAGGCTGGGTTAGAACGATAGTGTAAACCCAGCTTTGGCCTATATCGATGGGTTTCGCGTTGCTCTACCCCGCCTACGGACCTAATATCATAAAGCAGAGACATCATTTTTGAGATTTGCTTTGTTTCAACACCTCGTAGAGGTTAATAAATTTACATACGATTATGCACTTAAAAATTGGTGAAGTAGAAATAACCGATTACGATCAATTTGACGACTTATTAGGTCGAAAAACTGAAGTTGAAAACTTGACACCTATTATTCTGAATGCCATTACACCATTAGTAATAGCAATCGATGCATCTTGGGGCTCAGGTAAAACCACTTTTGTAAAACTATGGAAATCTTATTTAAAGAAAAGCAATCAAAAATCTATATATTTTAATGCATGGGAAACAGATTATGCAGATGATCCACTTATTGTTCTAGTTTCAGAGTTAGATAAGTGGGTAAGTGAAAATACAGAAGAACCTTCCATTTCAGATTGGCGAAAAAATATTAAAAGGACTTTACCTGGAATTGCGAAGCGTTCCGCTGTAGCAGCGGTAAAAGCAGCAACATTAGGTGTTTTAGAAATTGATAAACAACAAGAAGGCATTGCTGCAGACCTCCTTAGCGGCATCACTAGTGACTTATTAGATGATTTTAATAAACAAACGAAATCAATAAGCGAATTTAAAAATATAATTCGAGATACTTTAAAAAACCTTGGCGATCAGAATAATTTAGTAATCTTTATCGATGAATTAGACCGTTGCCGACCAAACTATGCGATCGAGCTTTTAGAGCGAATTAAGCATTTATTCGACTTAGAAAGGCTAATTTTCATTTTATCAACTGATACGATTCAACTTTCCCATAGCATATGTGCTATTTATGGCAATGAGTTCGATGCAAAGCGTTACTTAAAAAGATTTATAGATCTAGATTACTACTTAAAAAAACCAAACAACATCGATTACATTAAGAGCCAAGTTACATCACTGGGCATAGAAAAATATTTTTCAGAAAAAGGTGCTTTATTTCTTTGTGAGGAACTTATAGATTCTTATGTTTTTTTCTCGAAAAGATTCGATCTTAAGTTACGAGATATAAATTTATTTCTAACTCGCACCAGTTTAATTCTTCGAGCAACTTCAATTGACAGCCAGACCAATTTTTCATTTTTGGTTTTTCTTTTGTTTCTAAGAGATAAAAATAAAGAATTATATGAAAAATATAGCGCTGACCCTAAACTAGCAACTCTAGTTATAGATTTTATTTCCAACGGCTTATCCATAGAAGAAAAGCAATCAAGTACATTTTGTTTGACAGCTGGTTATTTAATAGCAACTCACCGTACTTTTGATTATAAGACTCCATTTAAAGAAATTAAGCTTCTCTACCATAATATCACTAATACTGAAGTTGAAGACACCGATGCCAAATCTGCTGCTTTTAAGGTAGGAGAAGCAGCTGATCAACGTATATCTCATATTCCAATGATTGAAAAAATAGAACTTCTACATAGGATTAGCGTTTAGCCTTTATCAGTTCACCGAGATTGGGAAAGAGTATATATACATCTTTTGGGTTTGCTTTTGAAATTACGGACGGTTTTCTCCCGTTATTCCGCCCCGAGCATCGCAGCTTTTGGCGAGATCAGCCCGCAGGGGAGCGGCAAGGATGTCGCTCGTTTTCGGAGGGGCTGGGAAGCCCCTTCCGAAAACCCTCGCCAAAAGCGACAAATTTGCCTGGAGCAAATTTGAACAGCCGATAGGCTGGCCCGCAGGGCGAAAACCATGGATGGTTTTCGTAGCGAAAGTATCTCGGCTGTCGGGCCGAGACCCGACTTCAAACAAAACCCGTCGCGATAGCGACACATTATTAAATGAAAGCTAGCGCTTTTGAGACATCGTTCCCAAGCCGGAGCTTGGGAAGCAGCGTGAACGAGCGTGAAAAGCCGGCGTGTTGGGCGATGACGGCTAACGCCTTTTATATCCTTTGGGTAAACCCAACTTACAAAACCTAACAATAGACCATGCTAAAACTCACCGAAACCACCCAAACCGAAGAACAACCCGACGACACCCTAACCCTCCCCTTTGAGGCCCGCCAAAAATCCCGCCAACCGGCAACCACAAAAGGCGGTGTCCAGGTCGGCGTATTCCTGCCGCGCGGTCAAACCCTGCGCCACGGCGCAATCCTGACCAACAGCCAAGGCTTCAAAGTGCGTATCGACGCCGCCCCGGAAAAATTGTCGGTGGTCAAATGCAGCGACCCATTATTGTTCGCCAAAGCCTGTTACCACCTCGGCAACCGCCATATCGCGTTGCAAATCCTGCCCGACGAACTGCGTTATCTGGCCGATCACGTGCTCGATCAAATGCTGGTGGGCCTAGGTTTGACGATCGAACACCATACCCTGCCCTTCGAACCGGAAAGCGGCGCGTATCACAGCCATGGTCACTGATTTATCGCTGTTAAGGCTGCTGCAACTGGTCAGCCCCGGCTTGCCGATTGGCATGTATAGCTATTCGCAAGGGCTGGAGCGAGCGGTGGAAGATGGCTGGATCACGTCTGCCGAACAGGCGACCGACTGGCTGCACGGTTTGATGCAGAACGGTTTGGGTTTGGTCGATGCGCCGATTTTGGCGCGGCTTTACGAGGCCTGGAGCGTTGACGACATGGCGGCGGTTGAACATTGGAGCCAAACCCTGACCGCCTGCCGGGAAACCGCCGAGCTGCGCGCCGAGGACAGGCAAACCGGCCAGGCGCTGGCCCGCTTGCTGGTCAATCTGGAATTACCGGAGGCCGATGCTTGGCTAAAACGCCCCGATGCGACTTTGGCTACCTTGTTTGCGCTGGCGGCGGCACGCTGGCAAATCGGCAAGGCCGACGCCATCACTGGCTATTTATGGGGCTGGCTGGAGAATCAGGTGTTGTGCGCGGTGAAGCTGGTGCCATTGGGTCAGGTAGCCGGCCAGCGGCTATTAAAAAATCTGGCTGGCGAATTGCCGGCGCTGGTGGATCGTGCTTTGAGCCTAAACGACGCCGAGATAGGCGGCAGTTGCTTCGGTTTGGCCTTGGCCAGCAGTCGGCATGAGATGCAGTATTCGCGGTTGTTTAGGTCTTGAAGTTAACTGATATGCCTTCTTAAGCGCACAAATTGAACAGCCCCTTCTCCTGCGAGAGAAGGTCAGGATGAGGGCAATGGAATCAGGATTTTTTCTATGTTGATCTCTCCTCACCCAACCCTCTCCATCAAGGAGAGGGCTTTTCTAAAGCCTCTGAATTGACGAAGAAAATTGGAGAGAAAACATGACTGACAAACAAATATTACGAATCGGCATCGGCGGCCCGGTCGGCTCGGGCAAAACCGCGTTGGTGGATGCCTTGTGCAAATTGATGCGCGACGATTACGAAATCGGCGTGGTCACCAACGATATTTACACTCGCGAAGACCAGCAGTTTTTAATCCGCAGCCAGGCGCTGCCGGAAGAACGCATCCTAGGCGTGGAAACCGGCGGTTGTCCGCATACCGCCATCCGCGAGGATGCCTCGATGAATCTGGCGGCGGTGGACGAGTTGTGCGAACGCTGGCCGGAGCTGGATTTCGTGATGGTGGAAAGTGGCGGCGACAATCTCAGCGCGACGTTTAGTCCGGAACTGGCCGATCTGACCATTTACGTCATCGACGTCTCGGCAGGCGACAAAATCCCGCGCAAGGGCGGCCCCGGCATCACTCGTTCGGATTTATTGGTGATCAATAAAATCGACCTGGCGCCTTATGTCGGCGCGTCGCTGGAAGTGATGGACCGTGACGCCAGGAAGATGCGCGGCGATAAGCCTTTTGTGTTTACCAACATCAAGACCGGTCAGGGCCTGGAAACCGTCAAACAGTTTATCGTCAAGCAAGGCATGCTGGTCATCAACGACGTTTAACGACAAATGCCGGACGCCGCCGCCCAAACGGCGCTCGGGCTTTGGTGTCCTTGATTCCACTCCAAAGCGCAAGCTATCCATTGCTTTTCCAGGGCGCCTCCTCAGTCCAAGGCTCTCAGATCGCCGCGCTCGCCTTGCAGCGGATTGAGCGCGGCAAGGGTTTTCTAGCTTTGCGGACCAACGCCGGCCGCGGTTTGCGTGGTTTGGCGGATGGTTTTTTGTTCCTCGTCCTTGCGCGCCAATACCGAGCGCAGCTGCAACAGCTTACCCAAGGCGTTGTACCAAAACGGCCCACCCAGGCTGAGCAGGAAAATGGACAGTATCAGGCCGGGGAAGCTGACGACCCGCCAATGCCGGCACCAGGCGTCAACATCGGTGGACAGGCTGATCAAGCCTTGCTCGGCCAAAAAGTTGAGATAGTATTTTTGGGTTTCCAGACTCGCGTTTGCATCGCCCACGTTCGCACCCGCCTGTTCAAGGTCGCCGGCTGGTTTTTCCTGGTTGTTCTCGGCGGAAAGCTGGCTAGCCGCCTGCACAGTCGGCTCGTCGGCCAGCTTGGGCGCCGACTCTACAAAAGCCGTCCGCATCTGTTCATCCATCGCCAAGCGGTTGATCAGATAAACCGTGTCCAATTGCAATGCGATCGCCACCAAGGCCGCGCAGATCACGCTGACCACGCGAGTGGTAGCCGTGAAACGCACACTGACCCGATCGATCGAATGATCGAAATTCAAGCAAATTTTCGCCAGAAAATCGCTGGAAGCCTCCTGCAATAAGGCATTCGCCTCGCGCACATCCTGAGCCAGTTCCGGATTGGACTTTTCAAGCTCCAAGGCCTGCATCCGCACGTTTTTTAAGGTGGCGGCGGGATCCTCGATGCCGTTGTCGCGCAGCACTGATTTTAAGCTGTCGAACAAATCGATCTGGCTGGAAACGAATTTTTCCAACTTTTGATAACTTTGCTTTTTAGAGTGGGCGGATTTTTCTTTTTTGATCTTGGTGATCAACGGAGCAATGTCCACGCTCTTATAAAACTGCGGATATTGCTGCAATTTGGCGTCCAGCGCATCCGCGGCCTGCGAGACGTTGATGGTTTTGTTGGCGATTCGGGCTTGAATAGCTTCGAATTCGGTTTTGATCGCCACATCGTAGGATGCCGCCAAACCCAACAGAATCTTGATGAACTCCTCGCGGTGGATCACTTCGCCGAATTGAAAGAATTGTAGCCAGGCCGGTAAGCGGCAACGACAGCGGCCGCCAATGATCCGTTGACTCAGGGTTTTCGCGGCGATGGCATCGGCCTGGTCGCGGGAAAGCCGCACATCCAACAATTCCAGTAAATCCGCCAGCCCAATGCGCAGATTGCGACCGCGGCTGGCTAACAAATTCAGCATCCCCTGGCTCAGCAGCGTCACGGCCATGCTGGCGACTAACATCACCACGGATAAACCCATCAAAATGTCCACGGATTTCAACATGAATCACCCCCCTTAACTGTTTACGGATCGACGAAATAGGTTTAACTGACGAATTTTTTTGAATAGCTTTCTAAAGTTTAGCCTAAGGCGCCAAGCTGCCAACATTAATCAGCGCTATCGATCGCCAAGCGTTCCATCAAATAACACAAACAATCCTGACGAATCACGCGTTCGTCCAGCGTCAGCATGGATGGCATCGTCGCGCGGGTGATCTGCAATTGCCTGTTTTTGATCGCTAAAAACTGTTCAGTGACCGGATTGCCATCGTTGTCCCTGGCGATCAATGGCATCCGGTCCGAGCGGGTTTGACCGAACACCGTGCCGGCCGGAATCTCGGTGAAATTCAGGCTTTCCAAGTCGGGATTCAGGCGCAGATCGACCGCGGCGTCGCTGAAACTATAACTGGCATCTTCGGCCACGGTGACTTGGGCGACGGTGTGGTAAATATCCACATCCTGTTTGGCAACCGGCTGGGCGGGAAACTCATGCAGATGCAAACAACTGTCCAGAAACTCGAATGCATGCTCGGTGCCATGCGGCTGGCCGGGCCGGCCGCATTCCAAAGTCACCGCCGGACAAAACTCGGCAAACGCGCTGGACTGGGTACCCTTGGGGTGGGTGAAATACACCAGCAGACGGCCGAATAGCGCCCCCAGATGCAGATAGTCTTTGTCCAGTTTATTGATGCAGGCGTAATGCGGATTCAAGCCGGTGTTGTTATGCACGTCGATGCTGGCGAACACGCCACGCTGGCGCATGATCTGGCAAATCTGCCCGGCCCAAACAGTTTCCGGCGACTGCGGCAATGCCGTACCGGGCCAGATGCGGTTGAAATCCGGCTGGCTGTCCAGTCGCCTAAGGTTAAAACGCGCCGCCTGGGTATTGCCGAAAAACAGCGTCAAACCGCGCGGCAATGTCTGGCCGTGATATTTTTGCAGCAGCTTTTGCACGGCCAGGAAGCCGGTCGGCTCGTTGCCATGCAGTAATACCGAGACGAACAGCGTTTCCGGGCGTTTGCCGGGGAGGTGGAAGAGCGTCGGCTCGGGGATGAGTGTGTGCAGCGCTTCGGCAGAAATATCTAGCAGGCCTTCGGGGAGGCTGTCGGATTGTTTTAGGCTGTAATTAGTGGGTAGAATCTGTGGCATGATGAATTTGACAAATTTGCTCGGTTCAATTCTATCGTTAATTTAGCACCTGTATAAATGCAAATGGGGAGTTTAGACCCCAGGCAAGCCCATTTGACATCAAAGGCCGCGCGATCCGATTCATCGTTAAGACCCAACTACATAGTCAACCACCAGGAAAACGCCATGGCTAAACCCAGTTTTATCAATTTATGGAGCAACTATCCGATCGAGAGTTCGCCTTGCGATGGCAACTGGGATAACCAATGCGCGATACGGATGAGCATTACATTCAATGCGGAACGGACTATCACAGTAAACAAGGAAACTTATTCCGAACCCAAATGTAGCCACGGCCATGCTCGAGGAGCCGAGTCTCTGGCGAATTGGCTTTGGAAAAACCAGCTTGGCCGCCCCACCATCTATACGGAAGGCGCCAAGGCCAAAGCGGCAATAGGCAGCAAAACCGGTCTAATTTTCTTCAAGGATTGCTTCACTCGATCAGGCGATACCGCGCGGACAGGCGACCACATAGATTTGTGGAATAAAGGGGTTACTAAAGGCTATGACGATCCCGCGAATAAAGCATCCCAAGTTTGGTTTTGGGAATTGTCATGAACATGCGCCACATTCGCTGGCTGATGATCGCGGCTATCAATTGGGCAGTGGTTTCATGCGGTTTTGCGGAAGAAACCACTCAAACCGCTAGCAATGACTTGGAGATCGGCTCGGTTCGGCTGCGTTTGGAAAACCATAGCGAAGTGTGCTTCGTCACTTCAACACTTCCGGAAGGTAAATCGGCGGATTACGATTTAGCCATACCCTGGCCATGCCATTTCCACAAAGACATGAGCGGGAATATCCGAATGATCGAAGCCAAAAACTATCGTTATGTTTTGGTCGAGTCTTCCAAACCCAAATCCGACGCCAGCCCGGACTGCGAGACCCAGCTGCGCTCCATACGCGTGAGTGGACGACTCACGGAAATATCCCAACACAAGGAACTGGTGGCGTCCTGCCCGCCTTTTCAATGGGACGTCTATATGTTTAAGGAACTATTTGACTAGAAACCTAAAATAGTGGACGTCACTCACTTGGCAAGCCCTAACTCTTCTGATTTTTTTCAGAACGCTAAAGCGTCCACCACCGTGTCCCAAAACCGGATTCGACGTAACGCCTTAGTGGTAGCGATAGCGTAATACGAGGGTATTGAACCGCCGAGCATGTACGATTACCCTATCGCTTATCGCATCTACCCGTTGCCTTTCACTGGGTTCTCATCCGTCACAACAAAGAGGTCATTATGGAACAAGATAAGACAGACAAAATTTCCTATGCGCCGTTTATTCTCTTGGACTCAGGAGAATATGGGTCGCTAATACTTTCCGACCAGCACATGATCGAGAAATTTCATGTATTCGAAGAGCGGGCTGACGAAGGCTGGAATGGAAACGGCTATGACTGGAACTCAATTGCCCAAGTCATCGTAGCCGAACAGCTACCCGATTTACAAGACGAGCTCGATCTCGATCCGGAAGCCGGAATGTTTTCGGCGCAAGGATCGCGTTCCGCACTGGAGCGTTTTGGAAAAGCAATGTCATCCGCCTTTCACAACGACGAGGTACTTCGGGATTTGCTATCACGTGCTGAACTCGATTGACCGGCCGGTGTAAGTCACGTTGCAGCGACAGCGGTGACATGACGCGAAACCAAAACTTTATCGTTCCCACATTCCTGCGTAGCGAATGCAGCCCGCACCGCTCCAACGGTGCGTATCTGGGACGCTGGAGCAGCGTACACCCTGTCCCCACGCCGGAGCATGGGAACGATGATGTAGTCGTTATTCATATCCCCCACTTGGCAACCGCCTCCTCTCCCCGTTGCCGCTGCAAATAAGCCTTAGTCATTCCGACAAATTCTCCCGGATTCTCCCGGATGAACCGCCGCTGCCATTGGCTGCCGGTTTGCTGGCTGGCGAGGCGCTGGCGAATGATGTTCAGATAATCGGCGCGGTCGGCGGCAGCGATGCCTAAAGCCTGCAACCCGGCAACGGCACGAGGCAAGAGTTCCTGCTCGATCAACACCGCCAGTCGTTGTCTAGTCCCGCCGAACCAGACGACATGGCTGTCCAGACCATAACGGGCCGCTTGATAAAAATTATCCTTGGCTTGGGCGAAGGATAATTCCGCCCTGCCCGCCAACCGTTCGTCAGCCAGATTCTTGACCAGCCCGTAATAAAACGCGGCGTTGGCGATCATGTCCAGCACCGTCGGTCCGGCGGCTGGGGTGCGATGTTCGACCCGGATGTGTGGGGTACCATCGGCATCGAAACCGACCAGCGGCCGGTTCCAGCGCCAAATCGTGCCGTTGTGTAGCCGCAGATACTGGAAGCTTTCCGGCGCATCGTCGAAATGCTCCGGCAGCAATACCGGAAAATGTTGTAGATTCTCGACGAAGCATTCCAGAATCGACTGCCGGGCAAAGCCGGAACCAAAACTGACCCGATGCAACGGTCCATCGGCCGCGCCGGCATAACCGCCGGTAGCAATGGCTTGTTCGAACAACGGAATACGGGTTTCCGCCCACAAATCCTTGCCGAACAAAAACGGCGCATTTGCGCACACTGCCACCATCGCCGCCGAGGCGATTATCGAGGCGTTATAAACATGATGGGCGATGCTCAGCGGACATTGGATATGCAATTGAAACGAGGTAGTAGCGGCTTCCAGCATCACGTCATGGTGCTGGATCTTCAAATGCTCGTGGCCACAAATATCCAGCACGATGGGCTTGCCGCGGTTTTTCAGGATTTGTTCGTTCAGCGCCCGGTAGCGGTTCATGTCGGACATATTGCCCAGATGCAGATCGCTTTGTTGCAGGGTCGGCAAGGTGCCTATCGTCAGCAGGTTCAAGCCCAGGGGCCGAGCATGTTGCTCGGCTTGTTGCCAGGTATTTTGCAAATCGCTATGCATACGGCTAAACGCATCGCCGCTCAGCGATAGCGGCGGCGTGTTCAGTTCGATATTGAATTTGGCCAGTTCCGGTCCAGCCAACGGATGATCGAACGAGTGCAAATAGGCTTGATTCATCGGCGCCGGCCGCATTTGCTCGTCCAGCAGCCAGGCTTCGATTTCAAAACCGGCTACAGGGCCGGCTTCCGAGCAGGCGTGGCTTTTGATCAACTCGCCGAGCAATTCGGTTTCGTCGCGCAATCGTTGTTGAAAGCGCTGAAAGTCGGCGGCCCGATAGGCTGACCCGTGAATTTCTTGGCCCATGAGCAACTCGCTATCCGGCTGAAGAAATCAGGATAGTAAGTTTGTACCCGTCCTCAGTCAATCAGGTCGCATGACCAATTCCAAACCCGCTTGCAAATACCTAAATATCCAATTCGTTTTTGACGTTTTTCAGCAATTTCAGGCAGCCCTGGTAGAGCAATCTCTCCACGCCTTTTTCGTTGATCAGATTGGCCCGAAGCAGTGCCAGATTTTTGAAATACTCCAGCCAGGGCATGGTGATGCTTAGCGTTTCGCTATACCGGGTACGGCCATCCCGTATCCGATAGACTCTAACAGCAACACTAATCCGGGGCCGCAGAAACAACGGTAACCCAAACTCGACCACTTGAAAATCCAGTATATCGACTCCGCCGATCTGATAATCCAAAATCATCAGGTCCAGGCAGTGCGCGCTATCGCTGGGTGCTTGTTCTTTATCGAGCTCGGGCAAGGACAGCAGCGCCGAAAGCTTGTCGCGTAGATACGCTTCGTAATCGACGCTCCAGAACCGAAACGGATTGATTTGTGCTGGGGGCGAGCCGCCGGAGGCGATGACAACCGCGCCCCGATATAATTTGATCGGCTGTTTTTTAGCGAATAATCGTTGAAACACGGTCGATCCTGAGACTCAGAAAATATCTGAAGAAATGAACAGTAAGGTGAATTTGGTTAATCCAGAAAAAACGTCAGGCCCGAATTTGATTGCGCAACCAGCGTTCCAGCACCTGGCCGATATACGTTTGCTCGTCGCCGCTCAATTCCCGATGCTGCGGAATTTTATGCCATTTTTCCAGGCAAGTCCGGCAACAGCAAGCGGTGGCGTGTTGGGCGACGAACACCGGGTGGCCGCGAAACGGCGTCTGCTTGCCGTCGTTAAGCGGTTCGGCGGCGGCCAGGCGTTTGCCGATAAAATCTCGGGCGTGGCTCAACACCGTTTCCAGGCCTTTGCTGCGCAAATAATCCAGGTCTTTACCGTGCAGACGAAACTGGCTGCGAAACTTGGATTTAGCCAAGCCGGCAAACAGTTCGTCCAGATCCCGCATGGCTAACCCGACTAACGTAATACGCCGGCGGCCGGCGTATAACTGTCCAGCACGTGAATATAATTGGCCCGTTCATAAGCGCTAGGGTCGATAGCGTGTTGCTGGCTGACGCTGCCTTTCAACTGGCCGATGGATTCATATTCATGCTCGACCAGCCATTGTTCCAGCTCCGCCCGAATTTCGCCGAGCTTGCCGACACCATGCGCCAGCAACACGCTGCATAAATGCACCACGTCGGCGCCGGCCAGCAAAGCCTTGATCACATCGGCGGTTTGATGAAAGCCGCCCGTCACCGCCAGCGAGGTTTTCACCCGGCCATACATCAACGCTGTCCAGCGGATGCGCAGCAAGGCTTCGGCCGGCGTCGACAGTTCCAGCTTCGGCACCACCTGTAGCGTCTCCAGATCGATATCCGGCTGGTAAAAACGATTGAACAAGGCAAAACCGTCGGCACCAGCCGCTTCCAGCCGTTGGGCAAAATGGATCGGCGAGCTGAATTGCGGCGATAGTTTCAACGTCAGCGGCAGGCTAACCCGGCTTTTCAGTTCCCGCAGAATCTCCAGATAACGGCTTTCCACTGCCTCGCTGCTGTCCTCGGCATTGGCCGCCAGATGATAGATATTCAATTCCAACGCATCGGCGCCGGCTTGTTGCAAGGCTTGGCCGTATTCGATCCAACCGCCTTGGGAGGTGCCGTTCAGGCTGGCGATCACCGGAATTTGCAAGGCGCTTTTTATCCGCTGCAAATGCGCCAGATATTGTTCCTGATAGGTCAGAATATGATCCGGTACCGGATGAAAGGAATCGGCTTCACCGAAGCCGATGGCTTGCTCATAAAAAAACCGCTCCATCTGCTGCTGCTCGGCTTCGATCTTTTCCTCGAACAAGGACGGCAGCACGATGGCCGAAGCGCCGGCATCTTCCAGACGGAGGGCGCCATCCAGGTCCTTGCTTAACGGCGACGCCGACGGCACCAAGGGATGCGCCAGTTTCAGGCCCAGATAATTCGTCGTTAAATCAACCATGTGGGTTCTCCTGGGCCAGATCGGCTTTTAATTGGGCTTTGGCCGCCGCGACGCTGGTAGCCTCGCTCCACTCCAGCGAGGCCAGTTGTTGGTAATAGCGGTAACGGTTTTTCACGTCCTGCTGAGCCTGTTTCAAGAAGGCTTCGGCCGCTTCGGGATGACTTTGCCAGAGCATGCTGAAACGGGTTTCGCTCATCACGAAATCGCGCAACGGCACCGACGGCTCTGCTGAATCCAAATGCATCGGATTCTTGCCCTGCTTGATCTTGCCGGGGTCGAAACGAAACAGCGGCCAATGTCCGCTTTTCACCGCCAGATTTTGCTGGCGATGATTGTTGGACAAATCCACGCCATGGGCAATGCACGGCGCATAGGCAATGATGATGGACGGTCCGTCGTGGGCTTCGGCTTCCAGAAAAGCGCTGAGGGTCTGGGTATCCTTGCCGGCATAGGCAACATGGGCGACATAGACATTGCCGTAATCCATCGCCAGCAGCGCCAGGTCTTTCTTGGCGGTGGCTTTACCGCCGGCCGAGAATTTGGCGACCGCGCCCAGCGGCGTGGCTTTGGACGTCTGGCCGCCGGTGTTGGAATAGACCTCGGTATCCAGCACTAAAATGTTGACGTTACGGCCGCTGGCCAAGACATGGTCCAGGCCGCCGTAACCGATGTCGTAAGCCCAGCCGTCGCCGCCGATAATCCAGACGCTTTTCTTGCATAAATAATCGGCCAGCGGCAACAAGGCTTGCGCGGCGGCTTGTTTCAGCGACGGCAAATGCTGTTTCAATTCGGCGACGCGCTGGCGCT
>Ga0172378_10002697_pt1 | contig 16677 bp, 19 predicted proteins | sample GrowelOW332metaG_FD_119755 | JGI IMG/M metagenome (GOLD analysis project Ga0172378, IMG submission 119755) | Groundwater microbial communities from an aquifer near a municipal landfill in Southern Ontario, Canada - Pumphouse #3_1 metaG | ecosystem: Environmental > Aquatic > Deep subsurface >... | reverse complement strand
TGATAGAACCATTAGGCTATGAACCGTTTGTGAATTTGATTAACAGAGCATATCTTTTACTTACGGATTCAGGCGGAATTCAAGAAGAGGCACCTTCTCTAGGAAAACCTGTTTTGGTAGTCAGGGATACCACTGAACGTCCGGAAGCAGTTGAAGCTGGAACAGTTAAATTGGTTGGAACTGAATATCAGGCAATTGTAGATAATTTGAGGGAACTTCTCATAAATGGGAAAGAGTACAATAGGATGTCTCATGCAACAAATCCGTATGGTGAAGGCCATGCTGCTGAGAAAATAGTGGATATTGTCGTAAATAAGTTAGCTATTTCGAAGAATTGAAACAGTAATTTTAAATAATTAATTTAATTTTGGCGAAAAAGCTTGATTAATAGTTGGAAATGATAGAAAATTATAATTAGAATGAGAATTATCAAAAATTGAAAAAATTACTTATAAAGTTATGGAGGATTTTAGTATTTTGTGGCGAACATATGAAAGTATTGGTGATAAATTTTATGACCGATAAGGGAAAAAAGAATACTTGGCTAAGGTATGCAGCTCTAGGTTCATCCATAGCAACGACTTTGGCTGGACTAGCAGGCGGTGGCTTTTTTCTTGGGAAGTATTTGGATGATCGTTGGGGAACAGATCCTATTTTTAAAATAGGATTAATAATTATTGGAGTTTTTTTGGGGATAAGTTATATGATTGTAACTCTAAATAAACTTGGGAAGATGGATGATGACGGCTAAGACAGCAAAGATTATTTCGGGTTTTACAACAGTTGGAATTTGTTTAGGAATTTTTTTTACTAAAAATTACAATTTGTTTGGTTTGCTTATTGGATTTTTAGTAGCAATATTAAATAATCAATGGCTTTTCAGAGATGCTCGTAAAGCACAGGATGATCCAAATGTGCAAGCGGCTCTCGTTAGATATAAGAAAAGTTTATTCTCGAGATTAGGGATGATTACCATGGTAGTTGTTGTAATAGGTAAGTACAAAAACGAATGGTTATTGTTTCTTGCATTGGGAATTGCAGTGGGAGTAATAATATCACTTGCATTGGCAACAAGACAACAGCTTAAAAATGGAAGGGGGTGAGCAATGGATGCATGATATTATTGTATGGCAGGTTGGCAACGGTACAGTACATGCGAAGACACTAGTAATGACTTGGGTGGTGATAGCATTACTGCTAGTTGTTGTTTTTTCAGGGGTCCGTAATCTTACCAGTGGTAAACCGGGAAAGCTTCAAAATCTCTTGGAATGGGTCATTGATTTTATAAAAGGACTTATTTCAGATAATATGGATTATAAAAAAGGAGCTCCTCTGTTGGGGTATCTGGTAACATTAATAATGTTTGTTTTCTTTTCCAATATGATTGGTCTTATTCCTAACATTTTTGCCCCGCTATTTCATCATGTTGAGTTTGCCAAGCTTAACGAAATTTTTCATGAGGCAGTACTTCAATCTCCAACAGCAGATGTCAATACAACTTTAGCTTTGGCGATACTGACTATAATACTAGTTATCTTCATGGGAATTAAGTATAAAGGGGTTAGATACTTTCACCATTTTATTGAACCGGTTCCTCTTTTCCTGCCAATTCACCTTATTGATTTAGTTGCTAAACCAATGACGCTTGCTTTTCGTTTGTTTGGTAATATTTATGCGGGTGAAGTTTTGATTGCAGTAATTTTAATGTTACCTGGTTTAGCGGTATTCGGAGGAGTAATTCCGATGCCGGTATGGCTTGGATTCAGTGTATTTATTGGAGCAATCCAGTCATTTGTTTTTACTGTATTGACGATAGCTTATGTTGCTCAGTCAGTGGCGGAAGATCATTAGTTGTTTAGAAAAATAAAAATAACATATTAGTCAATTCAATATTTCAGGTTGTGGAAAAACCTAATTTATGTGATCTCTTAGTGTAAAATACTACTAATAATAATTTAATTCAAATTTTTTCTATTTTGGAAGGAGGACAAATCTTATGGATATGGCTGCTGCTGCTATGATAGGTGCCGGTATTGCTGCTGGTGCAGCTGCTTTTGGTGCATCGCTTGGTAATGGTAATGTAATTTCCAAAGCTATTGAAGGTGTTTCTAGACAACCAGAGGCAAAAGGTTCACTTCAAGGTATGATGTTTATTGGTGTAGGCTTAATCGAGGCTATTCCTCTTCTGACTTGGGTTATTGCTCTTCTAATGGTATTTACTAAATCATAAGTTAGAAAAATGTCTAAATAAGTCTGGGGGATCTAGTTCCCCCTTTGACCAAGAATCCTGAAAAACTCTAGTTATTAGAGAGGAGGGAAGAGCACTTGAATCTAATGGGAATTAGTATGGCATATACAATAGGTGCAGGCAATCCAATTGCAATTGATTATACTTTGCCTGCTCAACTCATCTCCTTCTTAGTACTGGTCTGGATTTTAAAGAAATATGCTTGGGGTCCTTTGATAAATATGATGGAAAAACGTCGTCAATTTATTGAAGATAATCTAGCTAATGCAGAACAGGAAAGAAAAGAAGCAGAAAAAATTAGAAAAGAATATCAAGAAGAAATGCGTCAGGCACGCCAGGAAGCTCAGGTGCTAATTGACAAGGCTATAAAACTGAGTGAAGAACGTTCAGTGGAAATTCTAGCTCAGGCTCGTCAAGAAGCAGAAAAAACTAAAAAATCTGCGTTATCTGATATTGAGAGAGAACGAGATAAAGCTATTATAGAAGTTAAAGCTGAAGTAGCTGAAATGTCAATTGCTATAGCTGAAAAGATTATTCAACAGAAACTTGACTTTAAAGGTCAGGAGGCTCTGATTGATCAATTTATCCAGGAAGTAGGGGATAGGCCATGTTAAATGGAACATTGGCACGGCGTTATGCACAGGCACTGTTTGAGCTAGCTGTGGAGATGTCTGTCCTCGATCGTATAGATAAAGAGTTCAAGGAAATTGCACAGCTAATTGATCAAAATAGTGAATTGAAATATATTCTTAACCATCCGAATATTGGACTTTCTGCCAAGAAAAATATTCTCGAGAAAATTTTCAGTGATGAAATGAGCGATGTTACAAAACATTTTGTGTATCTGTTGGTAGACCGCAGAAGGCAAAATTTAGTAGTTTATATCCAACATGAATTTTCAAAACTAGCAGATGATGTGCGTCAGATACTTGAAGCAAAGGTAACTAGTGCTTTGTTATTGTCTACGGTTCAGGAAAATAGTCTGAAAAACGTTTTGGAAAAGACTACAGGTAAAAAAATTCGCTTAGTTACAGAAGTTGATCAGAGTATGATTGGTGGAGCCAAACTTCAGATTGGAGACCGAGTGATGGACGGCACGATTTATTATGCATTACAAAAAATGCGTAAAGAATTAAAAAATACATCATATAAACCTCAGCAGGAAGTAGGGGTGAGCTAAGAGCATGAACTTGCGTCCAGAAGAAATTAGTTCAATTATTAAAAAACAAATAGAACGCTACGAATCCACCATTGAAGCTGTAGATGTTGGTACAGTTATTCAAGTTGGAGACGGCATTGCACGTATTTATGGTTTGGAAAAATGTCTTGCAGGGGAACTTTTGGAGTTCCCAGGTGAAACATATGGTATGGCGATGAATCTGGAAGAAGACAACATTGGTTGTATTATTATGGGGCCTTTTGCTCATATCAAAGAGGGAGACCAGGTTAAACGTACAGGCAGAATTATGGAGGTACCAGTAGGTGATGCCATGGTTGGTCGTGTAGTAAACGTTCTTGGTCAACCGATTGACGGAAAAGGTGATATCAAAGCAGATGAGTATCGTCCAGTCGAAGCTGTGGCTCCAGGAGTTGTAGATAGAAAATCAGTTCATGAACCAATGCAGACTGGGTTGAAGTCCATTGACGCTATGACTCCAATCGGTCGTGGGCAACGTGAACTTATCATTGGTGACCGTCAGACAGGGAAGACAGCTCTGGCGATTGATACAATTATTAATCAAAAGGGTCAGGATGTTGTTTGTATTTATGTTGCAATCGGTCAGAAACAGTCTACCGTTGCAGGAGTTGTAAAAAAACTTGAAGAGCATGGTGCGATGGATTATTCTCTGGTAGTTTGTGCTACTGCATCTGAACCATCACCTATGCTTTATATTGCACCTTATTCAGGTTGTGCTATGGCAGAATACTTCAGAGATAAAGGGCAACACGTTTTGATAGTTTATGATGATTTATCGAAACAGGCTGTGGCTTATCGTGAACTTTCACTCCTTTTGAAGCGTCCTCCTGGACGTGAAGCATTCCCTGGAGACGTTTTCTATTTGCATTCACGTTTGTTGGAGCGTGCAGCTAAGCTTTCTGATGCAAAAGGCGGTGGTTCACTCACTGCGTTGCCAATTATTGAAACTCAGGCCGGTGATGTATCAGCGTATATTCCTACAAATGTAATTTCTATTACCGATGGTCAGATATTCTTAGAATCAGATTTGTTTTATTCAGGATTCAGACCCGCGATAAACGTAGGTATTTCAGTATCTAGGGTTGGTGGGGCTGCGCAGGTTAAGGCAATGAAACAGGTTGCAGGACAACTTCGACTTGATCTTGCAGCTTATCGTGAACTTGCTGCATTTTCTCAGTTTGGTTCAGATCTGGATAAAGCAACGTTAGCAAGACTTACTCGTGGTCAGAAAACAATGGAAATCTTAAAACAGGGTCAATATGATCCCATGGATGTAATAGAACAGGTAGTTGTAATTTTTGCGGCTACTAGGGGTTATGTTGATGATGTTCCACTAGGCAAAGTTGCCAAATTCGAACAGGAACTTCTCCGCTTCATGCGTACAGTTAAAGCAGATTTCATGAAGGAATTACGCAGTAAAAAAGCTCTTTCAGATAATTTGACAGAACAGTTGGGAAAATCAATTGATGAATTTAAACAGGGCTTTCTGGCCTCTTAAAGAAAGAGTAGGTGAATGAAGTGGCAGGAGTACGCGATATACGCAGACGAATCCGTAGTGTAACGAACATGCAGCAGATTACGAAAGCTATGAAGATGGTTGCTGCATCAAAATTGCGCAAGTCTCAGGAAAAGGTAATCGCTTCCCGCCCGTATGCCAAACAAATGCAGGATGCTCTGGCCAGACTAGTTCAGGCACAGACTGATGTGTGTCATCCGCTGCTAGAAAAGCGACCGGTCAAGAAGGTTGCATATATTCTATTTACTTCTGATCGTGGTCTCTGTGGCGGTTTTAATGCTAACTTGATTAGAACTACCAGAGTGATTCTTGAGGAACCAGGAGAGGCGAAAATCGGGCTAGTGGTGATTGGCCGTAAAGGAGACGAATATTTTGGTCGAGGTAGGGCTGAAGTAATTCAAAAATTTACCGGTCTTGGAGATAAACCGGATTACAATCAGGCAAAACAGATAGCTAAAGAAGTAATAAAGATGTATGAAGCAGGAGAAGTTGATGAAGTATCTATTGTCTACTCCAAATTTGTATCGGTGCTTAATCAAGTGCCTACAGTTACAAAATTACTACCTATAGAATCAGTTGAAGGCGAGGTTGGGGGACAATATATATTCGAACCATCTCCAGCCGAGATGATAAACAGGCTGTTACCTAGATATATTGAAACTCTGCTTTATAGCGCTTTGATTGAAAGTAAGGCTAGTGAGTTTGGAGCAAAGATGACAGCAATGGATTCAGCTACTGAAAATGCCAGTGAAATGATAGATAAATTGACCCTGGCTATGAACAGGGCCCGCCAAGCAGCGATTACCACGGAAATTTCTGAAATTGTTGGGGGAGCTGCGGCTCTTGGATAGTTGCTTGATAATAGCTTGTCAAAGGAGGTTGCTGGTTTGTGTCAAAAGTAGGTAAAGTTGTTCAGGTTATGGGCCCGGTAGTTGATGTGGAGTTTGAATCCGATGCGATGCCGGAGATCTATAATGCGATTACTATTAATAATGTTGAAAAAAATATGATTCTGACGCTCGAAGTTGCACAGCATCTTGGAAATAATACCGTTCGTTGTGTAGCTATGGCGTCAACAGATGGTTTGCAGAGAGGTATGGAAGTAATAAATACTGGTGCGCCAATTACGGTCTCTGTTGGTCCGGAAACACTTGGAAGAATGTTCAATGTTTTGGGAAAACCGATCGATATGTTGCCGGAAATAGAAACAGAGCTATCATATCCAATACACCGACCTGCGCCGATTTTTGTTGATCAAGAAACAACAGATACGATGTTAGAGACAGGTATCAAGGTTGTTGACCTTTTGGCTCCATACGCTAAAGGTGGAAAAATTGGATTGTTCGGTGGTGCCGGTGTAGGCAAGACGGTATTGATTCAGGAATTAATCAATAATATTGCTACTCAGCATGGTGGAATTTCAGTTTTTTCAGGTGTTGGAGAACGTACCCGTGAAGGAAACGATCTTTGGAATGAAATGAAAGAATCAGGCGTTATCAATAAGATGGCGATGGTTTTCGGACAAATGAACGAACCACCTGGAGCTCGCCAACGTGTTGGACTAACTGGACTAACTTTGGCAGAATATTTCCGTGATGTTGAGGGACAGAATGTATTGCTCTTTATCGACAATATTTTCCGTTTTACTCAGGCTGGGTCAGAAGTTTCAGCGTTGTTAGGGCGTATGCCTTCAGCTGTTGGATATCAACCAACACTTGCTACAGAAATGGGACAGTTACAGGAGCGTATTACATCTACGAATAAGGGGTCTATTACTTCTGTACAGGCAATATATGTGCCTGCTGATGATCTTACAGATCCAGCTCCAGCAACAGCATTTGCGCATCTTGATGCTAAAACTGTTCTTTCGCGTTCAATAGCAGAAATGGGTATTTACCCAGCTGTTGATCCGCTCGACTCAACATCCCAGATTCTTACTGCAGATATTGTTGGTCAAGAACACTATGAAGTTGCTCGTGAAGTACAGCAGATACTCCAGCGTTATAAAGAATTGCTTGATATTATTGCAATTCTCGGTATGGATGAGCTTTCAGAAGAAGATAAAGTGCTTGTTCATAGGGCCCGCAGAATTCAAAAATTCTTGTCTCAGCCGTTTACAGTAGCTGAAACCTTTACAGGGATGAAAGGTAAATACGTCCCGATTAAAGATACAGTCAGAAGCTTTAAGGAAATTGTCGAAGGTAAACATGACGATTTGCCCGAGGATGCGTTCCAGTATGTAGGATCCATAGAGGACGCTGTTGAAAAGGCTAAGAAGATGGGGGCGTAAGCCATGGCAAGTACTTTTAATTTCAAGGTTGTTTCCCCTGATGGTTTAGTGTTTGATCAGGAAGTTGAGTTTGTTGTAGTACCAGGTGAAGAAGGTGAGTTGGGTGTATTGCCCAATCATGCACCGCTAATTGCAGGACTTAATATTGGTGTAATTAGATACAAAGTAAACAATACAGAAAAAATGATTGCTATTTGCGGAGGATTTATGGAGGTTGCCGATAATAAGGTAAGTGTTCTTGCTGAATCCGCGGAATGTGCAGAAAGTATCGACGTTACTAGGGCTGAGAGTGCCAAAGACAGAGCTGAAAAGCGTTTGAAAGAAAAGTCAGCAGAAATAGATTTAAAGCGTGCAGAGCTTGCTTTGCGGAGAGCGGTTACAAGGCTCAAGGCCAGTCGATAAATTAATGATATTATATAAAACACACAATATTTATTAAAATGTTGTGTGTTTTATATTTAAAAAAAACTATTAACATAATATCTAATGGAACTTAGATATTATGTTAATAGTTTTTAATTTGCGTAGTATTAAAGTTTATTTAAAGACCTGTAATGAATAAAAATAGTTATTTTAAAAATTTTCCTATTGCATCATTTAATTTATTAATTACTTCTGTATCATTTTCTTCATAAGCGTGAATAAGGCAGTGGTGAATATGATCGTCTAAAATTATTTTCCCTGTGTTGTTTAGAGCAGATCGAACAGCGGAAATCTGAATTAAAATATCGCTACAGTCAACATCCTCTTCAACCATTCTTTTAATACCTTCAAGATGCCCAATTGTACGAGCTAGTCTGTTGATGACACTTTTTTTATGAGGATGATTATGATTGGGTTGTGTCTCTTTACACATATTTTCACCTACAAATAAATATTTGTTTGATAAGTATATATTACCAGTTATCGGAAGTTAAAACAAGATATAGATATAGGAAGTAGATTTTTGCAAATCTTAATTGTAGAAATATGTATATAGCTTTGGAAGTAAGGAATACATAATTATAAAAGAATAAGAAATATAAAAAAGGTATGTTTTGTGTAGGCAATGTTTGGTAAAACTATTAGGGATAAAGAAGAGAGGAGAATTATGGTGAAAAATGCTAATAATGTTAAAAAAATAATGTTTAAAATGCTTGCAACTGTAGTGATTGTAGGTATGATAATAAATATACCTTTGAAAGTGTATGGTTATATGACCTCAGCTGGTGTCCTTAAACAAAATGAATTTTATAATAATAAACAGTCTGAGCAGATAACACTACTTTTAAATTCAGGATTGACTAATTGCCAAATAGCGGAGATTAAGTATATACTATGGTCAGACACAGATAATGTTTCAATTTATGATGTGCTAAATAATACCGGACTTGACTGGGATTCTGAAAATCTTAGGAATGAATTTGGGGAAAATGCAAAAAAATATGTTTATAAAATGACTATTAATAAAAATGAAGAAAAAATAGTTATTAAGGAACTAAATAAAATTAGGGAAAATATTAAGGGCGTAGATGTAAATTTGTATTTTGAAGAAAGTATTCCTGATTGCATTGATCAAGAGCGTTATTTAAAAATCATAAATGCAGACCTTAAAAGTAAGGTAATTACTGAAAATGTAAAATCACTAACAGGTTATACTCCACTTTATCCTGATTGGATACGAACCAGTAATGATAAGGAAAATATTGAAATACTGGGAAGTATTAATACTGAATCTGCAAAGAAAACGAAAATTGCAATTCCAGTTTTAATGGAAGAATTTTAGCCCTAAATTACAGACAATCAAGCAGGAAATAAACAAAATAATAGAGAATTTATAGAGGTTTGGAATTACGTGAGATAGTTACAAGGATATGAAAAAAATATAAACATAAAATTTAATTTTAGAAGAAATAGCAATACTTGAGGAGATGAAAAAGAATTGAGCAGATTTAGAGTAACTGGCGGTAGAGAGTTGGAAGGTACAATTGATGTGAGTGGAGCAAAAAATGCGGTGCTTCCTGTGATGGCAGCAACTTTATTGACTTCTGACAAAGTGGTTCTGGAAGATGTTCCTAATCTTTTGGATGTATCAGTAATGAGCGATGTTTTAGAGTCATTAGGAGGAAAAATAATAAAAAAAGGAAATAAGCTAACTATTTCTGTAAAAGAAATAGAGAGTATAGAAACCCCTTATGATTTGATATCTAAGATGAGGGCTTCAATAGTAATTATGGGTCCAATGCTAGCACGTAAAGGCAGGGTTAGAATTTCTCATCCAGGGGGTTGTGCCATTGGTTCAAGACCAATTAACTGGCATTTGAAAGGATTGGAAGCCCTAGGGGCTGAGATAAGAATGGATCACGGATTCCTCGATGTTTCAGCACAGCAGTTAAAAGGTACGAAAATATATTTAGATTTTCCAAGTGTAGGTGCTACGGAAAATATAATGATGGCTGCAAGCGCGGCTGTGGGTACTACAATAATTGAAAATTCTGCTCAGGAACCAGAAATTGTTGAGTTAGCTAATTTTATTAATGAGATAGGTGGCAAGATAAGGGGAGCAGGTACGAATGTTATAAATATTGAAGGGGTAAAAGAATTTCATGGGACAACACATACGATAATTCCTGATCGAATAGAGGCAGGTACGTATATATTGATTGCTGCGGCTTGTGGTGGAGAAGTCCTTGTAAGGAATGTTATACATGCTCATCTTCAACCTTTGTTGGCAAAGCTTAATGAAGCAGGGATCGTTTACAGGGCGGAAGATGATGCTATAAGAGTAATTGGAAAAGGAAATTATAATGCTGTAGATGTTAAAACTCAAGTTCACCCTGGTTTTCCGACAGATCTTCAGGCCCCATTTGTTGCACTTTTGTCTAAAGCAAAAGGAACCGCTATGGTTACAGAAAATATTTTTGAGAATAGATTTATGCATGTTGAAGAGTTAAAACGAATGGGTGCTAATATAAAAATAGAAGGACGTAGTGCTATTATCAAGGGAGAAGAAAACTTGAATGCTGCTACGGTTGCCGCCAGCGACTTGAGAGCCGGTGCGTCATTGATACTAGCTGGGCTAATTGCTAATGGAACAACAGAAATTAGGAATATATACCATATCGACAGGGGCTATGAAAAAATTGTAGAAAAATTAAATGCAATAGGTGCAGATATAGTAAGAATATCGGCACCAGAATAAAACATATAAAAACTCTTTTGTGCATAGGAATTAATGTGTTAATTCTGCACGGGAGGGGAAATATTGAAAATCAGAATAAAACATATTACATGGGTTATTGTTTCTGTAGTTCTTCTGGCAGGAATAATTCCTTTTTCTTTAGGCAATTTTCTAAGTACAAAAAAGGATGCTTCTCAGCAGGTAAGAATGTTGTTGCCTGATGGGAAAGTGAAAAATATCCCCTTAGAGGAATACTTGGTAGGAGTATTGGCTGCCGAAATGCCAGCATCTTTTGAGGTAGAAGCATTAAAAGCACAGGCGGTAGCGTCCAGAACATATGTCTTACGGAAAATTGAAAAGAACACGTCAAATGGGGAGCTTTTTGATGTAGATAGTACTGTAAATACACAAGCTTGGGATAGTACTAAAGATATGATTGATAAATGGGGATTTATTGATTACTGGAAATACCGCAAAAAACTAGAAAAGGTTACTAGTGAAACAAAAGGAAAAAATCTTACTTTTGAAGGGGAGTTGATTGATGCCGTTTATCACAGCAGTTGTGGGAGGATGAAAACCGAGAGTGCACAGGATGTTTGGGGAACAAAATCAAGTTACCTGACCAATGTTGAATCAGGTGAAAGCGATAAAAATAGATTTATATTTGATAAGATAATTGATATTGGTACATTTTATACTCAGTTAGGTTTTACAAATATCCCTGAATCCTTTCAACAAGATGATATTATTGTTTTAGATACTACAGTTGCAGGCAGAGTGAAAACATTAGTTATTAGAGGAATAATATTTGAGGCAACAGATTTTAGAACAAGGCTACAGTTACCTTCTACCGATTTTGAATGGAATTTCAAACAGGATAGAATTATTATTAAGGTATATGGCAAAGGGCACGGGGTTGGAATGTCACAGTATGGAGCTAATGATCTTGCTGCAAAAGGGCAGAATTATAAGCAAATTCTTTTGCATTTTTACCCAGGCACAGTATTAAGCGAAAAGTAAAATGTACAGTAGATTGCTATAGAGTGTGATACAATTTGTTAAATAATTCTTGTACGCACAGTAATTACCAAGCGGGGACATCTCTTTATGGATGTCTTTTTTTGTTGTATCAGCATATACATGAAATATGATTGGAGGGTAAAAGGGGAGAAGTTAAGTGCAGGAACATATAAAAAAAAGAGCAGTTGACATTGGGACATATATTGTTGAGTCAAGTTCAACAGTAAGACAGACTGCAGAAATATTTGGTGTAAGCAAAAGTACGGTTCACAAGGATATCACAGAAAGATTGCCATCTATAAACCAAAAAATGTCAATGCAGGTTAAACATATACTTGAAAGTAATAAAGCAGAAAGACATATTAGAGGAGGAGAAGCTACAAAAAGAAAATATAAAAAGGAAGAGTAGAAAAATATTTAAATATGTATAAATGGTAAACATCTGATAGAAAACAATAGAAATAAAGAGGGAAAACTTGTATAATATCAAATAGAATAAGTATTATTTAGAATCTCCCAATGGGAGATTGTATTTTATTAAATAATTGAAGGACAAGCGTAAATGAGGAAAGGGGTTTATATAAATGTTTGGGACGGAAATGGGCATTGATCTTGGAACTGCCAGTATTCTTGTCTATGTTAAGGGCAAAGGTATAGTTCTACATGAACCTTCTGTTGTAGCTATAGATAGAAACACAGGTAAGAAAATTGCCGTTGGCGAAGAAGCGAGAATGATGTTAGGGAGAACTCCAGGGAATATTACTGCGGTAAGACCCATGCGTGATGGGGTAATAGCCGATTATCAAACGACTGAACTAATGTTAAAATATTTGCTGAAAAAGGCAGGGATAAGAACCTTTCCTTTTTTCAGGAATAGAATTGTGGTGTGTATACCATCCGGAGTAACAGAAGTCGAAGAAAGGGCTGTGAAACAGGCAGCTTACAAAGCTGGGGCAGGGCAGGTAAAGGTTGTAGAAGAACCTTATGCGGCAGCGCTTGGAGCTAATTTGGATATTAATGGTTCTGAAGGTAATATGGTTGTGGATATTGGTGGGGGAACAACAGATATTGCGGTACTATGTTTGGGGGGTGTAGTATGCAAAAAGAGTATTCGCTTGGGAGGAGACAAACTGGATGAATCAATAATGAGACATATTAGAAGAGAACATAATCTGATGATTGGGGAAAGAACAGCAGAAGATATAAAAATAAAAGTTGGTTGTGCTGTTCCTGAAGGAAGAGAAGATAATGCTGAAATTGAGGTTAGAGGCAGAGATTTGCTAACAGGGTTGCCTAAAACAATTAAGGTTAATTCCAGATATTGTTTTAAAGCAATGGAAGAGCAAATATATGCAATAGTCGCGGCAGTAAAAGATGTTCTTGAAAGAACACCTCCAGAACTGGCAGCGGATATTATGAATAAAGGGATTGTTATGACAGGAGGAGGTTCTATGGTAGACTCCCTAGATAAGAGGTTATCTAGAGAAACCGGTTTAGCTGTAACTCTTGCGGAAAATCCCATTTCTTGTGTGGCACTTGGCACAGGGAAATTATTAGGAAAAAGCTTTAAATAAGGTAGTTACTTGATAAACATTATCACTAGTATTGTATATCAAGTAATGGGGAAAATATGTTATAAAATAGTAATAAAAGAAAGTGAAATAACAGAGGTTAAGGTTGAAAAAATTAGATATACTTGGAGTAACAATCGATAATGTAAGCAAAAAAGAAAGTATTGCCGAAATTGAAAGAGCTATTGAATTGAATAAAAGAATCAGAATAATTACAGCTAACCCTGAAATATTGTATAGAGCAGGATATGAACCTGAGATTAGAAAAATAATAAATCAAGCTGATTTGGTGCTTCCTGATGGAGTTGGAATAGTTTGGGCAGGTAGGAAGCTCGGTACATATATCCAAGAAAGAGTTACGGGGGTAGACTTAGCGGTTGAAATAATGAAAGTTGGAAATGAAAAAGGATGGAAATTATTTCTGTTAGGAGCTGCACCTGGGGTTGCTGAAGGTGCAGCTATTAGGCAGCAAAGAGAATTCCCTAAGGTGAAGTTTGGTTGGAATGATGGATATTTTTCAAAGAGTGAAGAAGTATCTGTGATTAAAAAAATTGCAGACTTTAATCCGGATATTTTATTTGTCGGTTTGGGGGCGCCCGCACAGGAATATTGGCTTACGGAAAATAGTGGGTTGGCAAGAGTCAGTATGGGGGTTGGTGGCACAATAGATGTTTTAGCAGGTAAAGTGAAGCGTGCTCCTAAGTGGATACAGTCTGTTGGAATAGAATGGCTATATAGATTGATAAAGGAGCCAACCAGACTGAAAAGACAAAAGGTATTACCTTTTTATGTAATGGAAGTCTTGAAGCAAAAGAAAAGATTAGAAGGCAGAAAACCAAACAAATGAAAAATATTGAACGTAAATACATTAGCGAATAAAGAAGACATATGCAAAGAATTTTATAGCTAAATTTGAGCAGATAATAAAAACAGTACATTTTCGAAAACGAAGGTACTGTTTTTATTATCTGTTAATTTTAGATTAAGAGCTTAATTTAGGGTTCAAAATTTGATAATAGAAGTTTTGAGTTTCAGAAAGCATTCTTTCTAAACTGAAGCTAATCACACGTTTCTTTGCATTTGAAGTTAATTTTTGGGATAGTTCAGAATCTGAGGATATTTTATAAATGGCATTTTCGAGTTCGTGAATATCGCCCGGCGGGGTAAGAAGAGAATCGATGTTATTATTTAAAAGTTCAGCTATACCACCAGTGTCAGAAGCAACAATTGGAATAGCTGCCTGCATTGCCTCTAAGAGCACAATTCCCATTCCTTCGCTGAGAGATGGGAGAACAAATACATCCAAAGCAGGAAGTGCACTTTTGGCATCAGAGAGAAAGCCTGTCATGGTATAGGGCAGATTTGAAGAATCAAGAATTTGATGCAATTCTTTGTAAAGGATACCTTCCCCCACTAAAACGAAATGAATATGGGGAATTTTGGAAACAAGAGCTATAAGGGCCTTAATTAGGTATATTTGTCCTTTTACACGGTGGAGTCGTCCAATAGTTCCTACTACGATGGAATCCTGAGAGATATTCCATTTCATCCTAAAATTATTCCTGAGAGAAATATTATCTACAGTACATATAGGGGGGCAACAGTTGTAAATAGTTTGAATTGGGAAATTTAAACTATTTAAGAGTGGTATTCTTACTGAATAATTCTTTCTAATACTATTTGAAACAGTTATTAGTCCGGAAGAAAGTGGAAGAGTTAGGGTTTCAGTAAATAGTGCTAAACGTCCTTTCCAAGAGGCTGGATAGTCATAGGCTGGGTCGCTGTGAATTGTAGAAATACAGGGGATTTTTAAAATTTGTGCAGTTAGGCGTCCTAGTAGATTGGCTCTAATTCCATGAGCATGAATAAGGGAGATGCTATTTTTTTTGCAATATTTTATAAGACTGGGAAGAGGGGAAATGTCCGCAGGAAAATGCATAGAAAACAATTTAGAAGGAGTATGTCTTAGGCGGGGGTCAGTAGCAAGAGGGCCGTTTTTGATGAGATAACCTAGATATGGTGAGTAGTTATTTCTATCTAAATTATTTATAAGGCCCAGAATGTGAATTTCAGCTCCGCCTATTTCGCCTCCCCCAATTAAGTAAAGAATATTCTTAGGCATAATAAATTCCTTTCCTCAGGAGAAAAAACTATATTTTAGACATAAATAGTACAAATAATTATACATATGATAAAGAAATCTGCTTGAATTTGCAAGTGAGGCGGGGATAGAATTGAAGTTCCAAAGTGAGGAAGACATATTGATCGTAATATTAGTGCTCAGTATTTTGTGTCATGGAATGTTTTATGTAAGAGAATGGCTAATCTTGGGAGGATTGATAGTAATATTATATGGTGTTAGCAAAATAAAAAATAAGAAGAAAAAAACCCTTAGTGATAAGAAATGCCTCCAGGGAAGTGATTATATATTTATGACTTTAATAGGTTTGTCTTTGACAGGCTTATTTTTGCCAGTTGTAAGTAGCGAAGGTATATTTGAAGCTTTGCGATGGGGAATTTACTACCTTGTTTATAAATTAAGTTGCAATATAGGAAATAAGGAAAAGGCATCTGTAAAAATGATAAAGAGCGTAATAATAATAATAGTACTATTTACTGGTCTAGGTTGGATTCCGTCCCTAAATGATTTTTGCATGTTAGGGGGTACTTCAGAAAAAATGAGGTATGGTTCAGTATTTTGTTATCCTAATGCAGCTGGAGCTATGCTTGGTTCTGCAGTTTTGCTAATTGGAAAAAAAAACATATTTGATTTAGTATTAAAATCTTTTTTAATAATTACAATTGTATTTACAGGGTCAAGGGCAGCGCTAGCATTGTTAATTGTGATGTTAGTGTTGATGTTTATTAGAGAGCAGGTGTTTATTAGAAAGTGTAAAAAAAATGCAGGTCAAGTAATGCTAAGTATATCAAAAAATGTATATAATAGAAAACAATTTGCTATTTTAATATCATCTGGAGTTATGTTTATGTTATTAATTTGCTATGGATTAAAAACATATAATGCATCGATTATTCATTTATGTGATTGGAGCTGGGTTAGCTTTTCAGAAAGGTTTTCATATTATAAAGATGGTTTACATATGGCCTTAAATAATAATTTATTTCCCAGAGCCGGAGCTTGGTCGGCTTTTCCACTAATACAGAAAATACCTTATTGGACTGATGATCCACATTCCTCTTTCATTACGATTTTATTAAATCAAGGAATAGCAGGGGTTGTAATTTTAGGGGGATGGTCAATCAAAGGAATAAAAAAATATATTAAAGTACTGAAGGGAAAAGAACAGTTGTATCTTTCCGCAGTAATGTCAGCAGCAATCTATTTAGGCTTTCACAGTTTGGTTGATGTGGATATGGCTTTTGGTTCCTTAGGAATAATTTTTTGGATACTTGTTGGATTAAGCACGCCTAGAATTTAATTGGGAGAAACAAAGTGAATTAAGGTGCATATAATGATGTAGAGTAAAAATAAAATCATTATTTGTAACGTAATATTGAGAAGCTTAAAAATAAAGTTGGTGAATAAATGTTAAATGTATTTAGTGTATTAATAGTTTCTTGTCTAGTTATCTGTTGGTATGTCTCTGGGAAAATGGAGTGGAAACTTTCAGAGAAAACTGTACATAAAATTATAAGATTAATAGATAAAATTA
>Ga0172378_10002696_pt1 | contig 16678 bp, 14 predicted proteins | sample GrowelOW332metaG_FD_119755 | JGI IMG/M metagenome (GOLD analysis project Ga0172378, IMG submission 119755) | Groundwater microbial communities from an aquifer near a municipal landfill in Southern Ontario, Canada - Pumphouse #3_1 metaG | ecosystem: Environmental > Aquatic > Deep subsurface >... | reverse complement strand
TGCAGTCAATGAAGAAGAAAAGATTTCTCGTGTTGTTGTCCCGGATTATCAACTTTCATTAGCTATTGGTAAGGAAGGGCAGAACGCTCGTCTTGCAGCAAAGCTTACAGGATGGAAAATTGATATAAAGAGTGAAACTCAGTCCAATGAAGGGGATATTGATGCGAATATGAATGTTGTAGAAGTAATTACAACAGAGGCTTTTACGGTAGAAGGTGAATAGCATGGCAGGTGTGAAAAAAGTTCCTGAAAGAATGTGCCTTGGTTGTCAGAAAATGCATAATAAAAAAGATATGATTCGTATCGTAAGAAGTCCGGCAGGTGATTTTTCTGTAGATGTTACAGGAAAAAAATCTGGTCGAGGAGCGTACCTTTGTCACAATATTGATTGTTTCAATGTTGCTGTAAAAGAGCATCGTTTTGAAAAGTCTTTTAAGAGTATAATTGATAATAAAGTTTATGATGAATTGAGGACGGGGATTTTTCAGATTGATAGATAAGCATGTACAAAAAATTGTGAGCCTGCTCAGCATGGCGCAGCGTGCAAACAAGATAGTATCAGGTGAATTTGCTGTAGAAAAGGAACTTGCTGGTAAAAAAGCAAAACTTCTTATTGTAGCAGAAGATGCAGCTGAAGAAACAAAAAAGTCGTATGCGAATATGGCATTACGGTATAAAATACCGATGTATAATGTTTTAACAAAAGAAGAACTTGGAGAATGTCTCGGTAAGAGTTTCCGGGCTTCGGCGGTTCTTTAGATGCTGGCTTTAGTAAAGCTTTGAAAAAGCTTATAAAATAGAGTCAGAGAATATAATGGGGGTGGATCAATGTCAAAATATAGGATATATGAACTGGCAAAGGAATTTGATACGGAAAGTAAGGTAGTTATTAATATATTGACACGTAATAATTTTAAAGTAGCAAACCACATGAGCAGTGTTGGGGATGCAGAAAAAGATTTACTGAAAAGAACTTTTTCTGGTAAGGAAGCTCGAGAAAAAATGCAAACTTCTGTTGCAATAACAGCTCCAGTGACGAAGCCAATACAGCCAGTTGTGGCAAAAACAACTACAACGCATGCAGAAAAACCGAATGTTGCTTCTAAACCGCATGTACAGATGCAACATCGTACAAATAGCAATAATACAACTAATACGAATCGTCCTTATACTACGAATAACAACCGTCCAGGGACAAATCAAAATAATCATACTACGACCACTGCAAATAGTAATACAGGACGGAATAATAGTACACAGGGAAATCGAAATAATAGTACAGGTACAGGTAATAATCGTCCGTATACACCAGCAAATCGCACTAATAATACGACACGTACAAGTACGGTGGTTAGTTCTGGGAATAATCGTTCTAATACTACTACTCGCAGTACAACCGGCAGCACTACCACAGGCAATACTGCTACAGCTAATACTACAAACAATCGTGGTACTTCTACGGGTGGGAATACCCGTAGTAATACGTCTGGCAATAATACCCGTAGCAGTTTCGGTGGTTTTGGCGGTAATAATCGCGGCGGTAATCGCAATAATAATCGAAATAGCAGCTATAGTCGTAACAAAAACAATCGCAATAACCGCAATCAGCAACCACAGGCTCCAAAGGTTGAAATTGCTCGGCCGAAGCATATAAAGGTAGGAGAAAGCATTGCTGTTAAGGATCTTGCCAGCAAGATGAGCTACACGGCAACGGAGCTTATCAAGAAACTCATGCTTATGGGTGTGATGGCTACGATTAATCAAGAAATTGACTTTGATACAGCTACACTTATTGCCACTGAATTTGGCGTGACGGTTGAAGAACTTCCACCAGAAACAGATCCTACAGAGATTCCGGAAATTGAAGATGATCCGAAGACGCTTGTTCTTCGTCCACCTGTTGTAACAGTTATGGGTCATGTTGACCATGGTAAAACTTCACTTCTGGATGTTATACGTAAAACAACTGTAACTGAACGTGAAGCTGGCGGTATTACGCAGCATATTGGGGCATATCAGGTAATGTGTCAAGGTAAGAAAATTGTATTTCTTGATACTCCTGGGCATGAAGCCTTTACTGCAATGCGTGCACGTGGCGCACAGGTAACAGATATTGCAATTCTTGTTGTTGCAGCTGATGATGGTGTAATGCCACAGACATTGGAAGCAATTAACCATGCTAAATCAGCAAAAGTACCAATTATTGTTGCTATTAATAAGATTGATAAACCGGGTGCAAACCCAGACCATGTAAAGCAACAGCTTGCGGAACATGAGCTCATCCCAGAAGACTGGGGCGGCGATACAATTATGGTTCCTGTATCAGCGAAAAAGAAGCTGGGGATCAATGAGTTGCTTGAAATGGTACTACTCGTTGCTGAAGTAAAGGAACTCAAAGCAAATCCCAATCATGATGCGCGTGGGGTCATTGTTGAAGCGCAGCTTGATAAAGGACGTGGCCCTGTTGCAACCGTACTTGTGCAGAATGGTACCCTTCGCATAGGAGATATGATCATTGCCGGTACGACTTATGGTAAGGTCAGGGCTATGATTAATGACCGTGGTGAACATGTAAAGAAGGCTGGCCCATCGGTACCAGTTGAAGTCCTCGGGCTGTCAGATGTTCCAGAAGCTGGCGATACACTTGCAGCTGTTGAAGAAAAATTAGCGCGCTCAATTGCTGAAAAGCGTATTGAAAAGCAGCGTACAGAGTTAATTCATTCCAAGAAAGTTTCTTTGGATGATCTTTTTCAGCAAATTCAGGAAGGCAATATAAAGGATTTAAATATTCTTATTAAAGCCGATGTTCAAGGCTCAGTTGAAGCACTTACAGGTTCACTTCTCGCACTTAATAAGAATGATGAGGTTCGTGTAAGTATTATTCATTCTGGTGTTGGTGCTGTAAATGAATCCGATGTTATGCTTGCTTCCGCATCAAATGCCTTAATTATTGCATTTAATGTACGTCCGGATACTAATGCACGTAAACTTGCTGATACAGAAAATATCGATATACGTACGTATCGTATTATTTATGAAGCAATTGGTGATGTAAAAGCTGCGATGTCTGGCATGCTTGCACCAAAATTCAAAGAAGTTATTCAGGGAAAAGTTGAAATTCGTCAGGTCATGAAGTTTTCAAAGGCACTGGTTGCAGGTTCTTATGTTCTTGAAGGTAAGGTAACAAACGCTTCAAAGATTCGCGTTATTCGTGATAATATTGTTGTCCTTGAAGGTGAAGTAGATTCGCTTAGACGTTTTAAGGATGATGTTAAAGAAGTCGCAGCTGGCTATGAATGCGGTCTTACAATTGCTGAATATCGAGATTATAAAGAAGGGGACATTCTCGAAGTTTATACAATGGAAGAAGTAGAAACTTCAATTGCAGATGTCAATAAAGCAACAAGATTGAAAAAAGAAAAGGCAGCTAAAGAAAAAGCTGCTAAAGAAAAAGCTGAAAAAGAAAAAGTGGCTGATGAAAGCAAAGAAAACACGGATAAATAAAGAGAGGATGTGAGCATATGGGGCAGCTTCGTGTTGAAAAAGTACAGGAACTTATGAAACAGGAAATTAGTCAGATTATCCTGCGAGAACTTAAAGATCCAAGAATTGGTTTTGTTACAGTTACTCAGGTTGAGGTAACTGGCGACTTGAGCAGTGCTAAAATTTATGTAAGTTTTATGGGCAGTGAGGATCAGATTAAAGATTGCTGGAATGGGCTCCAAAGCTCTCTTGGTTTTATACGTCGTGAAATCGGTAAAAGAATACGTCTTCGCATCACACCAGAGCTTACGTTTCAGATTGATAAGTCGTTGGATTATAGTGCTCATATACAAGAGCTTTTGGTGAAAATCAAAAAAGAGGAAACAGAATAAGTATGCAAATAACACGTTCGCAGACAATTGATCTTTTAAAGAAAGCAAATGATATCGTAATTACAGCACATGTGAATCCGGATGGTGACGCCATAGGTTCTTCGTTAGGGCTTATGCATTATTTAAAAACGCTTAACAAAAAAGTTACGATGTTTATTGATGATGATATACCAGCTAACTTTTCAGTCTTGCCAGGGTTTGATGAGATTAAGAGAGTGCCTGAAGTTCCTTATAAAGCAGATCTTCTTGTTATTCTTGATACGAGTCTTGATCGTGTAGGGACTGTGAGGGAAATTGTTTCTGCACCAGTGCTTAATATTGATCATCATATTTCTAACAATAATCAGGCTGATTATCTTTATCTTGATGCTACGAGAGCAGCAACAGCTGAGATTGTTTTTCAGTTACTAAAAGATATGGATGCCTTTATTTCTTTAGATATAGCACTCTGTATTTATACAGGGATTGCTACAGATTGTGGGTTTTTTCGCTTTTCAAATACATCTTCTTTTACAATGTATGCAGCAGGAGAACTTATTGATGCTGGCGTAAAACCTAATATTATATCAGAGGCACTTGAGCAAAAACCTTTTTTAACAATAAAATCAATTTCTAGAGCAATCAATACACTGGAAATGTTTCATGATGGTAAAATAGCGGGTGTGTTTTTATCAAAAGAAGATATGGAATTCTGTGATTCAACAGAAGGATTCATTGATTTTGTCCGTATTATTGAAGGTGTTGATGTTGCTGTTCTTGCGAAATATGTCGAAGAAGGCATTTGCCGTGTAAGCATGCGTTCAAAATATACAGATGTAAGCAAGATTGCTATGATGTTTGGCGGGGGTGGTCACATACGCGCGGCAGGCTGCACAATCCATAAATCTTTAACTGAAACAAAAGATCAAATTATTGCAGCGATTATCAATGCGATGGAGAAACAAAATGAATGATGGTTTTATTAATGTTTTAAAACCACCAGGAATGACATCTCATGATATTGTATCGTTTCTTCGTAAGGTATATAATATAAAAAAAATAGGACATGCTGGTACACTTGATCCAGGTGCAGCAGGTGTTCTTCCTGTGGCGTTGGGTAAGGCAACACGCTTTATTGAATATTTATCTGATGTTGATAAGGCATATCGGGCCGAACTTACTTTTGGTTTTTCTACAGACAGTGGCGATGATACTGGAAAAGTTCTGCAGCAACAGGATTTCATCATGCCATCGGCTGTAGCAATTAAGAAGGTAATGGCTGGTTTGACTGGAATCATTACACAAATTCCGCCTGTTTATTCTGCGATTAAAATTAATGGACAGCGAGCATGCGATCTTGCACGGAAGAATATTAAAGTTGAGATTCCTAAACGTCAGGTTTGTATTCATTCTTTAACAATGCTCACACAACGCAGCACATCAATTATACTTCATACTGAGTGCTCAAAAGGCACTTATATCCGCACGCTTTGTATGGATATTGGCAAGGCACTGCAGATTCCGGCAACGATGACTTTTCTTGTTCGCACACGTGTAGGAAGTTTTGCTCTTGAAAATGCACTTACACTTGAAGAAATTGAACAATTACCGTTGGCAGCCATTCATAGGCCAGATGAAGTTCTATCGCATTTGCCTGTTTATAAACTGCCATCAGATCGAATTACTGCTTTTATCAATGGACTTGGTACCGACGTACATTCCTGGGAAGAATCTGATAAACGTATTCGTATCTATGGAAATGATCGTTTTATAGGTATAGGCCGCTATGATAAAGACAGCCATAATATTATTCCGGAAAAGATATTTATGAAGTAATTTTATTATATATATTGAAGTCTTTCCATGTTTAAGGAGTCATAAACCAATGCGAGTTTTTTCGAAGATTACCGATTTAACTAAAATATATCCGAATATAGTAGTTGCGTTGGGCACCTTTGATGGTGTGCATATTGGGCATCAAAGTATTATTCGGCAAGCAATCGGTTTAGCAAAGTCGATTCAAGGAATAAGTGTAATATTTACGTTTAGCAATCATCCATTATCTATCATTACGCCTGATAAAGCACCGTTACAGATTAATGATGTTTTTTGCAAAGAAAGAGATATGGAACAACTTGGTGTTGATGTTCTTGTAAATGTACCTTTCACAAAAGAATTGTTAAAGGTATCACCATTGGATTTTTTAAAGTTGTTAAAGGATAATTTTTCACCCAAATATATTGTTGTTGGTCCAAACTATTCTTTTGGCTATAAAGGTGAAGGCACACCAAAGTTTTTATTGCAAAAGGGACGGGAATATGGATTTAATGTAGAAATTCATCCGGTTGTTCATTGGAAGCAACACTTTATCAGTAGCACAAAGATTAGACAACTTATTGAAGCGGGGCATTTGTCACTTGCAAATGAATTGTTAGGTAAACCTTTTATGATTTGCAGCAAAGTAATTCATGGTGATGAACGTGGTCGTATCATTGGCTTTCCTACAGCGAATCTTGCTATTGGAATTGAACGTGTTATGCTGCCGGACGGTGTCTATGCTGCAAAAGTTTTACTGGAAAAAAAAGAATATAGTGCTGTTGCAAATATTGGAACGAATCCTACATTTGAGGGCTGTTATCGACGTATTGAAGTTCATATAATTGATTTCAATCATGATATTTATGATGAGTTTCTTTATGTCAAATTTCTCATGAAAATTCGTGAAGAAAAAAAGTTTTTATCATTAAATACGCTTATTGAACAAATTGATAATGATATTGTACAAACTAAGAAATATTTTAATTTACATTAAAATATGTATATGCTATAATGTTAAAAGTGTCAATTGGATAGTCCTTGGCGAAGATATCGAAGATCTCCGACGATACCTTGGCTACTGGATAAACGATAATATAGGAGGATTTATTACATGTTAACTCAAGAAGCAAAACAAGATCTTATTACGAAGTATGCCGTACACGAAGGTGATACTGGATCACCAGAAGTGCAGATTGCGCTTCTTACCGCGCGCATTACGTATTTGACAGAACATCTCAAAGAACACAAAAAAGATCATCATTCTCGTCGTGGACTCTTAAAGATGGTTGGTCATCGCAGAAGATTATTGAGCTATTTGTATAACAGCGATATTGAACGTTATCGTACAATCATTGCAAAATTAAATTTGCGTAAGTAATGAAAAGCGGGTGTATATCCCGCTTTTTTCATGCCTAAAACAATGACATTCCTCAAGAAAAGAGGAGTATTGTGCTGAGTGTCGAAAGAATATAAAGTTTAAAATGAGAATTAATAGGAGGAAAATGAATGCACAGTTTTGATATGCAATTAGGAGGCCGCTCATTTATCATTGAGAACGGCAAAATGGCAAAACAGGCAAATGGGTCTGTTTTAGTTCGATATGGCGATACGGTGGTGCTTGTTGCTGCAACAGCTTCAAAAGAGCCCAGAGAAGGTGTAGACTTCTTTCCGTTGACCGTTGATTATGAAGAAAAATTATATTCTGTAGGTAAGATACCTGGAGGATTTATAAAAAGAGAAGGACGCCCCAGTGAATCAGCTATTCTTTGCAGCCGTCTTATCGATCGTCCGATTCGTCCACTGTTTGCTGAAGGTTTTCGTAATGATGTTCAGATTGTTGCTACGGTTCTTTCTGTTGATCAGGACAATCCACCAGAAATCGCTGCAATGATTGGTGCCTCATGTGCACTTTGTGTGTCGGATATTCCTTTTAATGGTCCAATTGCCGGGGTACGTGTTGGGTATGTCGATAGTGAATTTGTTATAAATCCTACTGTCGAACAACGTGAGAAATCTGATTTGAATCTTACAATTGCCGGTTCTCATGATGCGGTTATGATGGTTGAAGCCGGAGCCAACGAATTGCCGGAAGACATCATTCTTGAAGCGATTCTTTTTGGGCACAAAGCTGTTCGGGAAATTGTTGAGTTCCAGCAAAAAATTGTTGCGGCATGCGGCAAAGCAAAATGCGATGTCAAACTCTTTAAACCTCAAGAAGAACTTGATCAGGCAATTCGTTCGTTTGCTACGACAAAACTTGATGAAGCTGTGCGAAATCCAGATAAACAAAAGCGGGATGAAGATATATCTGCTGTTAAAGCCGATACAATGGAACGCTTTTTGGAATCGAATCCTGAATCATCTACAAAGGAAATTGCTTATGTGTTGCATCGAATTGTAAAAGAAATTGTCCGCAAAATGATTACACATGAAAAGATTCGTCCAGATGGTCGTGAGGTTGAAGAAGTGCGTCCTGTAAGCTGTGAGATTGGTATTTTGCCTAGAACGCACGGATCAGGGCTGTTTACGCGCGGACAAACACAAATCCTTACAATTACAACACTTGGTTCGCTTAGCGATGAACAGATTATTGATGGTCTTGGTGTTGAACAATCAAAGCACTACATCCATCAGTACAATTTTCCTGGCTATAGTGTAGGTGAAGCACGTTCTTCAAGAGGCCCAGGACGTCGTGAAATTGGCCATGGAGCACTTGCTGAAAGAGCACTTGTTCCCGTTCTTCCAACAACAGAAGAATTCCCGTATACGCTTCGTCTCGTGTCTGAAGTCCTTGAATCAAATGGTTCAAGCTCAATGGGCAGTGTCTGTGGTAGTACGCTTTCATTAATGAATGCAGGTGTTCCTATTAAACGTCCAGTTTCTGGCATTGCAATGGGTCTTGTAAAAGATGGCGATAAATATACGATTCTTACAGATATTCAAGGCATGGAAGATGCTCTTGGTGATATGGATTTTAAAGTTGCGGGTACAGCGGAAGGTGTTACAGCAATTCAGATGGACATTAAGATTGCTGGTATTACGCGTGAAATTCTTTCTTCAGCACTTTCACAAGCAAAGCGTGGTCGGGCCTTTATTCTTGGAAAGATGCTTGAAGTTATTGATAAACCAAGCGAAGAAATGTCACCATATGCACCACGAGTAACGACAATCAAGGTTAAGACAGACAAAATTCGTGATATTATTGGACCTGGCGGAAAAGTAATCAAGAAGATTATAGATGAAACTGGTGTGCAGATTGATATCCATGAAGATGGCAATGTTTATATTTCGTCTATTGATGTAGAAAGTTCTAAAAAAGCAATCTCTATCATCGAAGATCTCGTTCGCGAAGTCGAAGTCGGTACGGTCTACAAAGGTAAAGTTACTCGTCTTATGAATTTTGGTGCATTTATTGAACTTATTCCAGGCAAAGAGGGGCTATGCCATATTTCTCAACTTGCAAAACAGCGCGTAGAAAAGGTAGAAGATGTTGTCCAGGTAGGTGATGAAATTGAAGTAAAAGTCACCGAAATTGATAAGCAGGGCAGAATCAATTTATCTCATAAGGTGCTTTTGTAAAAAATAAATGTATAATTGGCTTATACAAATGAATAAAATGTATAAGCCATTTTTTTTGTTCAAATTTCCTTGATTTTTGTTGCAAATTTTGTTAATATTTATAGCTATACATTAACATAAGTAATAAAAAAATAGTTGTAATTTTTTATTACTTATGTACGCGTGGTATAAACTTAATGTTTAGCAACTGAAAAACTTTGCGTAAAGATGTAAATAATATGTATAATTATAAGTAAAAGAGGTTATTTTGTGGACAAAAAGCTATCATTATCATCTTATGTACTCGTTGGTTCTATGCTGTTTGGTATGTTCTTTGGTGCTGGCAATCTTATTTTTCCAATCCATATGGGACAAGAGGCAGGTAATCATATCATACCGGCAACTGTGGGCTTTCTAATTACAGGTGTAGGACTACCATTTATGGGAATTGTTGCAATAGGTATCTCAAAAAGTAATGGTCTTTTTGATTTAGCCAGTCGTATTCATCCATTATATGCAACGGTAATAACCGTTTTGCTTTATCTTACGATAGGACCGGCATTTGCGTTGCCACGGACAGCAACCGTATCTTATGAAATTGGCCTTGCACCATATATTAGTACATCACAGCAAAGCCTTAGTCTTTCTGTTTTTACATTCATTTTTTTTCTTATTACTTTACTTTTCTCATTAAAACCAAATAAAATTTTAACGTGGATTGGTAAGATATTAAACCCTCTTTTCCTTGTGTTTTTAGCTTTTCTTATCATTATTAGCTTTTTACAGCCAATGGGAACTGTTTCAAATATAGTTGTACATGGTGCTTATGAAAATGATGCGTTTTTTAAAGGTTTTACTGAGGGATACAATACAATGGATGCCTTAGCATCTTTAGCATTTGGTATTATTGTTGTACAAACGTTAAAGGATCTTGGAGTAAAGAAGCCGGAACATATTGCTTTGGGGACAATGAAGGCTGGTATTGTTAGTATCGCGCTTATGGGTATCATTTATAGTTGCCTCGCTTATATTGGAGCAAGCAGCGTTGGTAAGTATGAGTTATCAGCAAATGGGGGTATTGCCTTATCGCAAATTGCAAATTATTATTTTGGTGCTTTCGGCAGCGTTTTATTAGCCATTATTGTTACACTTGCTTGTATTAAAACAGCAATAGGCCTTGTCACAGCATGTTCTGAAACCTTCCATTCATTATTTCCTAATTCATTAAGCTATAAAGCTTATGCCTATCTTTTTACAATTATATCTTTTCTCATTGGCAATATCGGCCTTACACAAATTATTACATTAGCGATTCCTATTCTTATGTTTCTGTATCCGTTGGCAATTACATTAATCTTACTGGCATTTTTATCACCATTATTCCATCAACAGCAAAGTGTTTATTTAGTAACAACGGCATTTACACTGATTGCAGCCTTTGGTGATGCACTTAACGCACTGCCAAGCGTTCTTAAGAGCGGCGAAGCCGTACAAGCTTTGCTGCATGTTTATCAAGGGTATCTGCCATTTTTTGATATAGGAATGGGCTGGACCATGCCTGCACTCATTGGTCTTATCATCGGCTGGATTTGGAGTATTGTCAAAAAAAACAATGATGTAATAAATGAAACTTGAACAATAAAAACAATATTACTAGCATAAAAAGGTATACATACTTTTTATGCTATTTTTTATACATATTATTGAGTGGATTTTGTTTGAATATATTTCCTTGCTCAATATAGCGATGGACCATTTTTTCTGATTTATGTCGTGTTTGCCGCATAATAGTAAGAGCATCAATATCATGCTGTGCAGCACTTGTAGCAAAACCACGACGTAGGCTGTGACCCGCAAAATCAAACGGATTCATACCAATCATGCCCATATATTTTTTTACGATAAGTGCTACAGATTTATCAGATAACTGTGTATTACGTAATTCTTTATTACGTTTAAATGGACGAAATAGAGGCCCGGTTTGTAACTGTGCAGCAAGTATCCATTGCTGCACTGCTACAACTGGACAGATAGATGACGTTGGTGCATATGGCATAGCAATATAGGAACCACGACCAAGTTGATCACCTTTTGATTGCGGAACAAGAATTGTGAGACCTTCTACCGAAAAAGTCAAGTCTTCCATTTGTATATGCACAAGTTCAGAACGACGAAAAGCTCCTGCAAAACCAACGTAAAGCAATGCACGATCTCGTAGTGAGACAATATCTGTTTCATCAAAGCAATTCGATAATTTTTCAATATCTTCCATAAGAATAGGTGCTTTACCGCGTTGGAAAGTTCCCTTTTCACGTCGGATTGCCATTAAAGTATTACGCACAAGACCATCATGGGCTGGATTCTTCGCTGCAAAACCGGCTGCCAAATGATTTTCCGAGATTGCACTGACGCGCCGTGAAACGGTGTTTGCTTTAGCATCATCAGCCAGATCATTAATATAGTTTACGATAGTTTCTGGTTCAGCTGGAAGGTCATTTTCACCATGATATATGCACCAGTTAGAAAAATCATTCCAATCAGATTCATATGCTCTTATAGTATTATATGCTTTCGATTTTTTCAATCGCTGTTTGCTTTTTTCTGATAGCTTACTATTACTTTCTACTTGACTGTTTTTTCGTAATACAAAACTTTTCACTGTTTTCATCAAACCATCCTTTCATATTTCTATAAAGCAAAACTAATTATAGTAAGATAACATTATCATTTATAAAATCAGCATTGTTTTATAGATACATTATTGCTCACTCTTTATTTGAACTCAAATACATAGCTCATATCAATTAGATAAACAAAATCCTGTCGGATTTATTTATGAATCACAATAGTTACACTTAAAAAAAACATCTTTACGAATCAGTATTCTTTTATTATACCCGAAATATGAAAATTTCACATGATAAAATCGATTTGCCACAGCTTATTCTTTCGTGGTAAGATGTAAGGACAAGTCAATAGTGAGACAATTATTGAATTTCAAGCTCTTTCCATAGTAACACGCGAGGTGCATAACCATTGATTATTATTAACAAGGCAATTTTGCATATTCTTGACTTCAATTCAGGTATAACTGTTTTTTCCGATGAAGAACTTACTATAGAGAATAGTGTTGAGACGTATTTATTAAAACATATAGAAAAATCTTTATCGGATCAAAACGCTAAAAATGGTATATTTTATAAGGACAGTTCCTTTAAAGCTAAAATTAGTTCCTATATAAAAGAAGAGATTTCTTTTATTGACTTCTCTAAATATATTGTTGAAACAGTAAGTAAAGCAATAACACATTCTGAAGAAATGGAATCAGCTGATTTACTTGTATGTGATATACAAATTGAAGGTATTCGTAATCTCGTTATTTTCAAGTGCAATAATCATATAGGTTTTGTTCATCAGGTCATCCAAACAGAAGCTGGTGTAAAAAATGATATTATAAATCATCATGCTATTATGCCGGGACTTTCTCAAAAAATTGATGAATTTGCTTTTATTAATCTAGAGACACAACAAATCTCTTTTTCAGCAAAAAAATATACACTTGATGGTAACAATATTTATATTCTACCAGAAATACTCTTAGAATGTACATCATCACCATCACCAAAGGAAATTATTAAAACGGTAAGCCAGACAGCAAAGAAAATTGCTGATGACTATGGGCAGGATACTATTGTAGCCGCAACTGCAGTAAAAACATTTATTGCCGAAAATGTGCAAAATACGAACCAACTTGATCCACTTGAGATCGGTCGTGAAGTTTTCAAAGATAATCTCGCAATGCAGGCCGATTATGATCGACAGATTAAAGAAACTGGTTTTACAGGTTCGGTTATAGTTGATCAGGAATCTATATTGAAAAAAATGAAAAATCATAAATTAAAAACAGATACAGGTATTGAGTTGACGATTCCTCTGGATTATTTTAATAATACGGACTATGTAGAGTTTAACAATAATACAGATGGCTCAATATCTATTGTTTTAAAACACATTCTTAACATTAGTAATCGTTCTTAAGAAGGGGGAGATTTTTTGGAGATAAACGGAGAAACAAAAAATATCAAACAATACATTCTTGATAATTTATCGGAACTTTATGATATACAGGTGCCAATCGGACAAATATCAACGAATGAAATTAATGAACGCATGATCGAGACAACAAAACTCCTAAATCGTGAAATTGCTGTTTATATAAATCGACAAGGGAAAGTTATTCAGATATCACTTGGCGATACAGCGACCGTAGAGCTGCCTGCTATTGGTGAACGAACTTCTGTATGGCGGCTTTCTGGTGTTCGCTGCATTCATACACATCCCAGTGGTGATACTGAGCTTAGTGGGCCGGACATTTCATCATTACGGCGCCTGCGTTTCGATGCTATGGTCGCTATCGGAAAAAAAGATAATGATATTGTCGGTACTGTTGCTTTTTTTACAGGTGAATATGAAGTCGATGGTACAGAACAACTGCAAACGTTTGGTCCGGTGAAAGCTAAGGTATTGCATGAAATCAATTTAACGTACTTGATCACAATTATTAATAAAAAACTTAGCAAGAACAATATGCAGGAAACAGCGGATACAAAGGAAAGAGCTTTGCTTGCAGGGATTGATCTGCAAGGGAAGGCAACACTGTGGTCTTTAGAAAAATCGATGGCAGAGCTGCAGCAACTCGCAGAAACAGCTGGAGCTGAAGTAGTTGGTATCTTTACACAGAAAAAAGATCGTCCTGACTCGGCACTTTTTCTTGGTAAAGGCAAAATCCAGGAAATTGCAATGGCAATTCAGGAAACAAGTGCAAATCTTGTTATTTTCGATGACGAACTCACACCATCACAACAACATAATATAGAACACGTGCTGGGTACTAAAGTATTAGATCGTACGGCATTAATACTTGACATCTTTACACAACGAGCCAGATCTAGTGAAGGTAAGCTGCAAGTTGAGCTGGCACAACTACGCTACACCTTACCGCGTATCGGTGGGCAGGGGCTTGTCCTTTCACGTCTCGGAGGTGGTATTGGAACAAGAGGTCCTGGTGAAACAAAGCTCGAAGTTGATCGTCGTCGAATTTACACAAAGATTTACGATATTGAAAAACAAATTGAGAAGCTCAAAATACATCGCAATCTGCATCATGCAGGTCGTATAGCTTCAAGGATTCCACTTGTAGCACTTGTCGGTTATACGAATTCTGGTAAGTCGACGCTCTTGAATGCGCTTACAGGCGCAGATGTTCTTGTTGAAGATAAACTTTTCGCCACGCTTGATCCGACAACACGCCTAGTAACCTTGGCCAACAATCAAAAAATACTGTTAACGGATACCGTTGGGTTCATTCAGAAATTGCCACATACACTTGTTTCCGCTTTTCATGCAACGCTTGAGGAAGTACAACATGCGGATCTTCTTCTCCATGTCATCGATGGCAGCAATGAAAACTATGAGCTACAGATCAAAGCGGTGCTTTCTGTATTGAATGAATTAAAATCTGATGACAAACCGACAATTTATGTCTTTAATAAAAGTGATAGACTGGAACCCGAAAACGTTGCCGAAAAAATGTTATGTAATCGGGAAGGGCTTGTAATTTCTGCAAAAAACAAAATAAACCTTGAGGAACTTTTACAAAAAGTTGAAGATTTTTTTGCTTCACAACAGGAAGAAATGAAATTGCTTATTCCGTTCAGTGATGGTTCAATTATTGCTGAACTGCATGAAGCCGCTACGATAAAAGCAACAACATATACAGAACATGGTACAGTTCTTACAGTACTTGTACCAGCAGCATCCGTCAGTAGATTTATTAAATATAAAACAACAATAGAGGAGAACGAAGAATAACATGTCTTTTTCAGAAAATATTAAGATGATAAAAATAGAAGCACTTGCTGATTGTAAACCGTTTTTTCATCATATTGAAAAAGTTGCTGAGCAAAATACATTAAAAATACTTAATGCAATGCGCAAGTTGAAGCTATCAGATGCACATTTTAATACGACATCTGGCTATGCTTATGATGATATCGGTCGTGGTAAGCTTGATGAACTTTATGCAGAAATTTTTGGTGCAGAACGTGCACTCGTGCGCACACAATTTGTATCAGGAACTCATACTTTGGCAACGGTGCTTTTTGGTATTCTGCGTCCGGGAGATGAGCTGCTCTCTATTACAGGTGCTCCATATGATACGATGCAAACAGTTATTGGCTATGAAAGTCCAAGTAAAGGTTCTTTGAAAGAATTTGGCATAAAATACAGTGAAGTACCAATGATCGAAGGTAAGGTTGATTTTAACGGAATAAAAGAAAAAATCAAGCCAAACACGAAACTTGTTCTTATTCAGCGCTCCCGCGGCTACAGCATGCGTGCACCATTGACAATTTCTGAAATCAAAGATATTTGCGCTTATATAAAGAAGATTAAACCAGACTGTATTTGTTTTGTCGACAACTGTTATGGTGAATTTGTTGATACAATGGAGCCGACACAAGTTGGGGCAGATATCGTGGCAGGATCTCTTATCAAGAATCCGGGGGGAGGGATCGCACCGACTGGTGGATATATTGTAGGCAAGAAAGAACTTGTCGAGCTTGCGTCATATCGTCTTACGGCACCTGGCATGGGGGGAGAACTTGGTGCTTCGCTTTCGAATAACCGACTGTTATTTCAAGGGCTTTTCCTTGCGCCGCATGTCGTTGCACAAGCAATAAAAGGTGCAGTATTTGCATCGCTTTTCTTTACAAAACTCGGTTATACAACACTTCCATATCCACAAGATAAACGTGGCGATATCATTCAAGCAATCGAACTAGGCACAAAAGAAAAACTGATTGCCTTTTGTCAGGGGATTCAAAAATATTCGCCAGTAGATTCATTTGTTTTATTGGAACCATGGGATATGCCTGGATATACGGATAAAATTATTATGGCTGCTGGTACATTTGTTCAGGGAGCTTCGATAGAGCTTAGTGCAGATGCTCCGATACGTGAACCTTATAATGTTTATCTACAAGGGGCTTTAACTTTTGAACATGCTGTTATTGGTGTTATGGGCGCAGCTCAGGCAATTGAGGACTTAGATAAATAAATTTTGATGCCAATAAAAATATTCCTTCGAATTTTCTAGGCTGCTAAAAAGCGGCTTTATAAGAAATGTTGTATTCTAATTGTTGTTAACTGTGCGCATAAGAAAAGACAGGGAATGTTTTCCCTGTCTTTTTTAATATTCGTTTGTATTCTACATTTGACGATAAACACCAATAACCTTGCCAAGAATTGAAACGTTTTTTTCATAGAATGGTTGCATTGTATCATTTTCCGGCTGCAGACGAATACAATCTTTTTCCTTAAAAAATCTTTTCACCGTAGCGCTTTCCTGATCAATCAGTGCAACAACAATATCATTATTGTTGGCAGTA
>Ga0172378_10002695_pt1 | contig 16681 bp, 17 predicted proteins | sample GrowelOW332metaG_FD_119755 | JGI IMG/M metagenome (GOLD analysis project Ga0172378, IMG submission 119755) | Groundwater microbial communities from an aquifer near a municipal landfill in Southern Ontario, Canada - Pumphouse #3_1 metaG | ecosystem: Environmental > Aquatic > Deep subsurface >... | reverse complement strand
GGTCATATATTTTAATCTCAGAGTAGTTTTTGAGGTGATCGGCAATGATTTCACTCATGAGAAGCGATACCTCATGCGGAGTATAAAACTCTCCCGCTTTTTTTCCGGCATTTGCGGCGAAGTTGCTAATGAGATATTCATAAATGAATCCAAGCACATCGTAACCCTGTTTGTTATCCATCGGGATTATCTTAATGAGATGAATTAATTCGCGTACTGCTTTTGTTTGTGCATTGGCGTTTTCACCGAGCTTCGATAGTCCTGTTTCAAGCGTAAGGAATATCTTATTAAACACTTTAACATAAGTAGGATCAATCAGACGGTTAAACGCAGACAGAGCCATTCTTACATCTCCAACATTGAAATCAGAACCCTTGGCGAGCCAAGTAGAAAACAGGTTCTTGTACTCTATAAAATAACCGAGTTCGTTTTGGATTGGACGAATAGTATCTTTATCATCTTCTGTCAGATTCCGGATATCTTCCTCGGTAGCTCCTTCTTTTCGGAAATAATCTTCCTCTTGCTCAGAAAGAAACTTATAGAAAATAAAGCCGAGAATATAGTCTTTATATTCACTCGCTTCGATTTTTGACCGCATTTCATTTGCTGCCGCCCAGATTTTTGAGGCTAATTGTTGTTTGTTCATTTTATTTCCTCCGATGTGTTATTCGTATCTGCGTCGGGCAGAAATTCCATTATGTCGTCCGTATTACAAGCGAGAGCTTTACAAATCTTTCCGAGTACTTCTGTTGTGACATCTTCATCTCTGCTAAGTTTGAACATTGCGTATGTTGTTAATCCTGCTGCCTCTTGTAAATTTTTCTTCTTCATATTCCGATCGAGCAGCATATGCCATAATTTCTTGTAGCTGACTGACATCTGATATCATCCTTTCGCTTGCTTCCCGCATAAGTCAATTCATAAGTGTTATTATAGCACAACTTATTGAACAATCAATAGATTATTTGATATTTCAATATTATTTTCGTTTTTTCGGATAGCATCTGTGATGTCAACGATGAACACAATGCTATACATACTTGGGAACAGCGTAAGTATGATACTCTGTGCTCAATTATAACAAAACAAACTGGATTTGATTATACTGCCACAATTAAAAATTCACTTCTAATGGAACAATCAGAAGAAACGTTGCCATACCTACAAACTAAAAATTTTTCTGGAACAAGTATTAATTATAATACCGATTATTATATTCCTAAATCAGTAGCTGAAAATTTCCCTAAAATAAATCTTGATGAAAAATGTCTATTGTTTTCTATTGTAGGTGCAAGTGTTGGAAATATAGGCTTTTTCCCTGGAGATAAGCATTGTTTTCTAAGCGGTGCTATATGTGTTTCTAAATTTTTAGAGCAAGGTGATGCGGAATACTTATATCATTTCATGTGCTCAAGTCAGGGTCAAGAACAGATTCATACTTGTACAAAAGGTGGTGCACAAGCAACGGTTACAATTTATGATATAAGAAATTTTAATGTTTTGCTTCCTTCAAAAAATGAAAGAATCAAAATAGGCGAGTTTTTATCTAATATTGACAACCTTATCACCCTTCATCAGCGTAAGGGCGTGGTTTGTATTCCATCGGAATACAGAGTTGTACCGTCTTGATATAGCGAGTATTCCTCTTTCTTCTACGGAAGAAAAGTAATAACTACATAATAATCAATTATTATATGAAAAAACGAGGGTTAGTATAAACCTATTATGGTTTATACTAACCCTCTCATTTCATTAATATGCTGGACAAGCGTATCCATGGATTTCATAATACCCTATCATATAACTGTTCTCTCGGCAACTGTCGCCAGAATTGCCCTCAATGGTGTACACAAGACCATTCTCAACCTTTTCTACTATTCCAGTATGGTCTGATTCACCGTCCTGCGGACCGGAGCCGCCTTTGTTGTCCCAATCAAAAAAGATAATCATTCCCGGTTCAGGTGTGACAGAATTATCAAGCCACAGTCCATGATCTTTAAACCACTGAGAACTGGTAACGCAGCCTGCATATTTTGGAATTATTCCTGCTTCGATGTAACCGCATTGATTCGCACACCATGACACAAAGCAAGCGCACCATTCCACACGACTTCCAAAGCCATACCAAGACCAATATGGTTGACCGCCAACATTACCGATCTGAGACAGAGCAACCGAAACTATCTGCCCGTCACTTGCTGTAACGCCATATAGCACCGAAGACCATAGAGAGTTATTCTCATTTTTCAGCAATTCTGCAAGCTGTTTTCTCTGTTCGCCATTGAACCCATACATATAAGACATTTCGTAAACGGTTTTATGAGAAACAGTAATATACAGATGAGTTCTTTCCGCAACAGTTGGTGTTGATAAGATATTTCCGCTTCCGTCATCCGTTTCGGTTATAATGGTATCAGTCACAAGTGCTGTCCGAGATGAAATGACATTCATATCCCAGAATACATCTTTTAGAATTTGCTTCTTTGAATCATCCATCGTAGCCACTTCCTGTGCATTGTTCTGATTGGTATTAACCTTGACAGAATAGACTGCAAGAACTTCCTTCCAGAGAACGCTAACACCGGACATTTCAAGAACATCATATGTGTTCAATCTCTTGATTTCATCTATCTTGTTCTGATATTCAGTATTGATTTCCCAAACTGCAGTTTGCATTGTCTGACCGGTGCCACTGTCCTCACCAGAGAAGAATATTCCAAAGCACGATCCTACAATTAAAGCCACAAGGCATATCACGATAATAATTGCAACCGCAATCCAGCCACCGGCAGCAATCGCAGTTATGAGTGCCTTCGTTCCGGCCATCATAGCCTTTACCGCCGCTGCAATCGCTTTAGCCGTTGCTCGTGCAGTCGTTACCGCCGCCTTTGCCGTAGCACGGGCAGCCTGAACCGCTCGTTGCGCCGCTTTAACAGATGCCTGTGCAGTTTTCTGTGCAGCCTTAGCCGCCTGCTGAGTAGTCTTGATTGCAGCTTTTGATGTTTTCTCTGCCGTCTTTATAGATTTCTGTGCTGTCTTGATAGTGCCTTTCCCGGTTTCCTTGATAGATTTGGATGCCGTCTTGATTGTCTTTTCTGCCGGAGCCTTTAATCTTGGGTTTTGAACAGTTCGTGCAGAGGTAGTATTCGTTGAAGGTCGAACAGAAAGTTCTGTTGATTCAGGTTTTGCATTATTTTTCTTAACACGATTTTGTCGAAATTGTTCGATTGCTTTTTTGGTTTGCTTCTTGACAGTCCGCTTTGTGTAATAGACGGTATCGCGGATAGCGATTTCAGCTTTCTGTGTGGCATCATCTGTTGCATATTCCTCCGGCGTATCATGTGTAGTATCGTGGTAATACCCGTTTTCAGCCTTATCTTTTGTTTTTATCACATTTGTCTTCATACGCTCCGAAAGAGTAGCAGCCTTGTCAATGGCTTTGATTCCTTTGTTTTCGCTTTTGACCTTTATGTCTGGCAATTACTTCACCTCCTATCTGCGGCAGAGCGAAAACTCTGCCGCATTTGTTTTTTCACTCACCGGGACGAGTCGTCATCAGCTTGTAGAGCTTTGTATTTTTCGGGAATTTATTGACGAAGGGTACCAGATTTGAACCATATTTCAGAAGTCCGCAACCGGGTTCCGCACCGGTGATATAACTCATCTGTTCGGTTGATATATTGAGAAGCTGTGCCAGTTTTTCACGGTCAGAAGCCGCCTGATTCAGCATCATAACAAATTCTGAATTCGACAGCATCGAACTTGCCAGAACAGAATCCAACAGATACTCAACATTCTGCGTGATAGCAGTTGGGAAAGCATTACGCTTACGGAAGCGACGCCATGCGGAATTGAAAAACTCACCTGAGTATTCATTTTCAAAGACAACATGGAACTCATCTATAAAGATATGTGTGCGTTTGCCTTTTTTCCAGTTCTCCGTAACTCGGTTGATCATCGCGTCGGTGATAACGAGCAACCCCATTGTCTTGAGCTGCTTACCGAGATCAAAGATATCATATACAACCATGCGGTTCTGCACATCCACATTGGTCGGATGAGCAAAGGCATCCAGAGAACCGGAAGTAAACAGTTCCAAAGAAAGCGCAAGTCCCTGTGCTTCTTCCTCTGGCTGTTCAAGCAGCTTTTCTCGAAGAAGCGCAAGCGTTGGTGTATTGCCTTTTTCAGCACATTCGGTATAGACTTCCTTTGCACAACGGTCAATGATAGAGTGCTCCTTCGGCCCGACAAGAGAACGGTCAAGTTCTCCGATCAACGACATCAGGAATTCCGACTTATCAATAATCGGATCGCCGCCGTCACCGTAATCGTCCACCATATCCATCGCATTAATATGGTCACGACTTCCGGCAGAAATGTGAATCACCTCGCCACCGAGAGCATGCACAAGCGGGCCATATTCACCTTCAGGATCACATACCATGATGTCATCTTGAGTTGCCAGCGCAAGGAAGATAATCAATTCTTTTGCAGAGAATGACTTACCGGAACCCGGAACACCGAGAAGGAAGGCATTGGGGTTCATAAGGTTCGCTTTATTGCACATCAGAAGATTACCGGAGATAGCATTCTCTCCGACATAGATACCGCCTTTGTCCATAATGTCCTGAACTTTAAACGGAATAAATACTGCCAAACTTTCAGTAGTCAGCGTTCTGAAAGAATCAATCTTTCGAGTGCCATAAGGCAAAACGGTATTAAGCCCGTCCATCTGCTGCCACTTGAGAATTGCAAGTTGACACATGTGCTTTCTTGCAATCGTAAGCAATGCTTCTGTATCGCTGTCAAGCTGTTCTTTAGTATCTGCCGTATGTACAATCGTCATAACGGCAAACATCATGCGCTGGTCACGGGTTGTTAAGTCATCAAGAAACTCCTTGCTCTCTTTGCGTTGAAGCTCCATGTCGTACGGAATGACAGCGGAGAAATTGTTAGACTGATTCTGTTTTCTCTGCCAATTTGCTATGTTTGTCTCAACACCGAGCAAACGGTTTTCTACCTCTCGAACTGCTTCATCAGTGGGGACAGGGACAACATCAATACTCATCATCATGTTTCGGTTCATGTCCGTGAGTTGCGACACCATATTGTCCTTGATATAAGAAGCAAAATCGCGCAAAAAAAGAACGCGTCCATAGCGTTCTCCCATCTTGAAATAGTCCTTTTGAAATTCAAATGTGTCCGGGCAAACAAAGTCCTTAAAATCCTGTCCTTTTCTTGCTGTTCCTTCAAGGTCAAATCGGTAATCTGATTCCTCGCCGGAACGGTAAAAATCATGCAGAATTCTTAGCTTCTCCGTTGCGTCAAGTTCATCAAAATGAGAACCCAGCCTTGCAAAATGTGCCTGTAACTCTGCACCGACACGAGCAAAATAATTACGTGCTTCTTTAGTATCCTTTTTGAAGACGCTTATGGTAATATACTTTTCCTGTATGATAGCATCATCACCGACTGCTTTGTCCAGAAGCATTTTGTTGTATTCCATACGGTATTCATCAAGTCCGTCGTTCTTCATCGGAATCAGAATTGTCTGTTCCAATGCTTTGCGGTTCATTTTTCGATTGTTGATTGTTATTTTTGTAATTGCGCCGGAATCAAATGAATTAAGTAGCTCCGAGTAATCAAGAAACATTTTCTCTTTGTCCTCACGGCTCGCAACCTCATAATTTATGTCAGAAAACTTGAAAGTCTTTGAGAATTTGTGTAATCTGCCTTTCGGATATCTTGTCAGCCGTATAATACCATCCTGAGAAATACCGTATGCGGGCATACAATCCTGAACACCTTTTGGAACAACAAACTGTTCTTTGTCCTGCTTGAACAGATTCATGAGTGTTTTAATCATAGGTTTCTGAAACCTCCTTTTCATGTTTTGCGAGCGTATCTTTTAACGCTTCGTGATAGATATTTGTGCTTTTAAATGTGAGTTTCTTCGGAACAATGTATTCCGATTTAATGTACGCCCAAATTAATTTTTCTGCTGTCATGCCGTTATACTTAATGAAGCCGAGCGCCGCAAACGGTGCTGCTCCGAGCATACACATCCAAGATAGTGTTTCTACACCAAAATAGGGCTTCATGCAAAAATACATCAACACAGCGACACCGCAAGCGGTAACGGCGAACAGAAATTGTCTGAGCGACAATCCGAAGAACATACTCTCTGTGTAATTTCGAATTTCGCGGTTTATCTTAACTTCCAAATAATCATCTCCTCACAGTCCCATCATTTCTCTTACCACTCGGTCTGCCATCTTGACGCAACCTACTAAAACAAGCATGTTGAATATCAGTTCCCCTATATAACACCAGACCTGTGTAACTGCTGCGGCATTTCCATCTACCGCAGGCGGGGAAGCAGCGAATAGCGAGAATATAATACAGGACAATACAATAATTGCTCCTTCAAGGCATACGGCACAGTAGCTTTTCAGGAAGCTCTTTCCGACATTCTGTGTAGGTTCGCCTGAAAATGTCGATAGCGGTATAGGCGCAATCGCTGTGTAAAGGTACAGTTTGAAAAACCTGCCGTATACTGAGAGAATCATAATGAACGACAGCACCGTTATAAACAGACCACCAATCAGCGTAACAGCCCACAACGGAATAGATTCAAAAAAGCCACAACTTTCGATTGCATCAACAATGCTCTGTGGTAATACTGTCTGTGACGCTGAGCCAAACCCTGCGGTATTCATAATAGATGAAATTACACCCTGAATGATATTGAATAGCGCAATCATCAATTCCATACCGTAAGTGATTACACCTTTTGCAAGTGCAAATCGAATGAACAGTTTGAAAGCATGTTCCGGCTTTTTAACCTCGGCAAAAGAGCCACAGGTTTTAATTACGCCCACAAGGAAAAACAGAACAAGTAGAGCGTAGCCTACTGCCTGTAATGCACCGTTAATATCAGTGATGACAGTCCATATCGAGCCACCCTTAAAGGTTTCCGGCGACTGCGTGATAAGTTGCCATATTTCAGCGAGCTTGCCATTCCATGTGTCGAGCGCATTTTGAAGGTTTTGAACAACCCAATTATCCGACACCGGCTGACACCTCCTCCTTTTCGTAAATTAAGGGTGGCGGCTCAAATCGAACCGCCACCCGGATTGCATTTCCCGACATCAAGCGACGATGAGGTCGAGGATTTCTTTGGCAAAGGTAATAACGATACCCCCTGCGAGTGTCATAAAACCGTTAGCGCGCTGAGACGGATCGTGGCTTTTTAGCGAAAGACCGATCTGCACGATACCAAAGCCGAGAAGGATAAGTCCGATGGCACGAATCAGTCCAAACATAAAGCTGGACAGATTATTTACAACCGTCAGTGGATCGTTGGTTGCGGCAAATGCCGACATCGAACAGCAGCCAATCAGTACAACACAAAGCACAGCCGTCACATAGAAGCGGAAGCCCTTTTTCACCTTGCCCGTCATAGGGAGCTTAGTCGTGGTTTTCTTTACCGAATTCAGTTTCTTTATCAAAATTAATTCCTCCGTTTTTCTTAATATTTTCTTCCACATCTTCTTCGGAAAGAAGATAGAAAGACGATTCATAGGGTTTGAGTTCAGCAATACTCATATCGTTTGTAATTTCAAAACCGATGTCTGCTACCGCATCAGTTGCTTCACCGTGATGGTATGCTCCGGCACTTCCGTCTGCTGTGAGAGCGACATTTGGGTGCTTGAGAATATCGAACTTCTCATCCATAATCGGGCGTTCCCCTCGGATAAACAAAAGCGCAAACTTGTTGTCCAATAATCGAACCTCATCCGGTGTCATAAGCTCTCTGCCTGAAATCTGCCAATTGGTAGAAAAGTTTCCGCGCATACCGTCACTCCGTCCGTATGTGGTCGTGTCAATAGTCTCTTTGCCTAACAGCTCAGAAACATATTTGTGCGTTGACTGCTCGTTTCCGCCGAGATAGAGGAACTCATCACAGTTGCCCACGATGGATTCCCACTGTTTTTCATACAGTGCTTTCAACTGAGCAAGGTTCTGCAAGATGATAGACACGCTGACAGAGCGTGAACGCATGACAGACAGAATCTTGTCAAAATCCTCCGGCAGACTTACATTGGCGAACTCATCCATGATGAAATGCACATGAACAGGAAGGCTACCGCCGTACTTGTGGTCTGCCGTCCAAAACAACTGCTGAAAGAGCTGGGTATATAGAATTGAAACGAGGAAGTTAAAGGAGCTATCGTTGTCCGGAATCAGCGCAAACAGCGCAACCCTTTTCTCTCCGAGCGATGGCAAGTCCAGTTCATCCGTTGCAGTCAAAGCGGCAAGACTTTCAAGATTAAATTTCTCCAGTCGTGCGGCAAGTGTAATCTGAATAGATTTGAGTGTTTTTGCCGAGCCGGAGTGATAGTCCTTGTAATACTTGACGGCAATGTGGTTTGGATTCTTGTCTTCAAGTTTTTGCATCAGTTCATCAAGTGTGCTCATATAATTGTCATCGTTCTCATGTACTTCACCGGCACGGAGAAGCTCCATAACCATAGGAAAGTTCTGCTCATCCTTGGGTGCTTCGTAGTGCAGGTAAAAAACAAGGGACATCAGTAGCATAGAAGCTGCCGTGTCCCAGAACGGATCGTTTGTCTGACTGCCCTTCGGCGTTGTGGACTTGAACAAGTTTGTAACAAGCCTTTGAACATCGTTATCCGAATAGAGGTAGACAAACGGGTTGTAGCAATGAGAGCGTTCCATGTTGATAAGGTCAAGGACACGAACTTCGTAGCCTTTTTTCTCAAGCAGCCCTCCGGTATCTCGGACAATCTCGCCTTTCGGATCAAGAATAACCATTGAGGTATTGCACTGCATGACATTTGGTTTGGCATAGAAGCGCGTTTTGCCGGCGCCTGAACCGCCGCATATCAAAATATTCAGATTTCGTCGGTGCTTTCGTCCGTCAAGACCGATTCGGCAATGCTGTGTGAGCAGCTTGTTCTCGCTCGGCGGCATTTCCCGGTATTTCTTATTTACGGCTTCCGCATCGCCCCACTTTGCGGAGCCGTGTTCTTCTCGCTTGCGGTAATTGTGCTTTGAGTAGTGGTAGCTGAGCAGGGCGAAGATGTAGATACCAATAAATGCGAGGACAGTTTTCAAGCTGTCCCCGCACCATGTGATACGCAGCGGATTTTCCAGTGCTTCCGTCCATTTTGGGAGCATAACGGAAAGTCCGCCGCCAAAGGTCGGCGCAATCAGTAACGCAAGCCAGACAACCGGGATAATGCCGATACCGGCAAGAATCATCGTCTGCTTTCGGTTATCTTGCTTCAAGCTCCACGCTTCTGTTTTTAACGGGAGTGTCGATAATCTTAATCAAAAGACTATCAACATCCTCTGTGGGGCAATCCTCGCTTAACAAATCCGCACGGAAACGGTGCAGTGCTTTTACGACAAGTCCGAACTCAATCGGATCAAGCCATACCTTGCGAAGTGGTTCTTTCATCTCTCATCCTGCCTTTCTTTATCATTTGTCCGGGTGCTTTTGTTCTGCTCCAGTGTTCGGGACATACGGGCAAGCATCGCATTTGCTTCGCTGCGGATTTCATTCAAATCTTCACGGATTTCCTGTGGAGTTTTATTCGCAAAGGAAGCAGGAAGATGAATAATCATATCCCTTGTATCAATACCGAACCTCTTACAGAGCATATACGAAACACTGACTGCTTTGAAGTGTTTGCTCGGTCTTGCATACTCAGACATTTCCGCCGCATAATCAGAGAGTGCAATTTCTCGTGCCAATGACCGGAACAGTTGCGGTGTGTCAAGATTGCGCTTGACACAGATTGTCTGACGCTGTGCGTCAAACAGAGCGTCATCACGGCTTTGAGGACTTGACATTTCATCTGCCGGTTCAATATCCACCGACAAGCGGCTGATAAGTGCTTTCATCAGAAGTCGTTCATCAATGGGCTGAACTTCATCTTTTGACGGCTCGGCAGAGGTCTGTGAAATATCAAAGACGCGCTTCACATTCATAGACACACCGATGGAACCATCCTCACGGGTGTACTTCTCACCGGGTTCCAGAATATACATGGAAGTTTCTTCTTTCTTTACAGGCGTACCGGCGTCCTTCCACGCATTGTAATCCTTGAGAACCGTTGCTTTCGGCTTCTGTGCCGTCACAAGCAGCGCATTGTTAATTGAGTATCTGTCGAACCGGCTCTGAACATCAAGATAGGCTCGGAACTTCTGACTGTCCTTATATACTGATTCGGCAGTCGAATCAATCAAATCATAGACAAATTTTCTTGTCTGCTGTTTTTCATCTGCCCATTTCTGCTTGTCAAAGGGCTTGTGCTGTTCGGCTTCATTCTTTGCTTCCGGCTTCTTTCCGGGAATAATATCATCGAGTTCAACCATTTATCATCGCTCCTTTTCTTTACCGGATTTTTGAAGGTTTTTCAGTTCTGATTTATCCAAGGGTGCTTCCTTCGGATTGTTACGGCGACGCTCTTGAATCCCTTTGATTTCCTCGCGGACGGAAGGCTTGTCGCCGCGCTTGGTCATTCCCTCAGATTCGGAATTTCTTTGCCTTACGGAGTTGTTCTCTGAGGGACTTGACCTTTCCGTCCTCTCGACAAAAGGGTTGTCCGGCTCGCTTTTTTCGGGATTTGCCGGTCTTCTCATCAAGTCATCCAAGATTCTGTCCTCCTTACTCTTTTCCGGCTTTTCCTTCTGCGGCTCCTTCTTGGTCGCATTATCCTTGACCTGTTCAATCTCTGTTTTGATGGAAGCTGTGTCCACCGTAGCAATATTGAATCTTTTAACAATGCGATTGATTTTGGATGCGTCCTCGGCGCGAACCATAATATCCACCAGACCGTCCGTTGTGTCTTTATCCTTGAGGACACAGTAGAGAACACCGTAACGCTTCGCTTCCTCCGAGAAACGCTTGAGCTGTTCTTCTTTTACCGTGAACACCTTAAGAGATTTTCCGGAACGGAGCATAGAGGAAAGCCGTGCTTTTCCTTTGGTTTTTTCCTGCTGCTGCAAAACCTTATAGATGACAGAAGTCAGTTTCAGCGCGCCGGTTCCGGTGAGCTTCACCGCAACCTCTGCACCTTCCAGACTCATTCTCATCATTTGTTCTGCAACATCACCTGAATTGTTCATTCTTTCGAACTTCCTTCCTTTCAGATTTTTCTCTTTCATAGATAAGAGATAACTTTTCTTTGAGTATCCCGCTGCGCTCTGCGATGTTGTCGCAATACTTAACCTCACGGCGAAGGTGTGTGAGTTCCTTGGAGTATTCTGATACTCTTTCCTTTACCCGCGTGATTTCCGATTCGTCCGTACATCTGCGCAGTCTGTTCCTGAGATTCTGCCGCTTCTCGGTCAGTTCCGAAATGGTTTCTTCTGTCTGTCCCCGATATATGGAAAGTTGCTCGTCGGTATCAATGTGATTCAGACCAAGCAGCCTTGTTTCTTCAATGATGCTGTCAAGCTTTAATATGTCCTCCCGAAGTTCAACGGGGATACGCCTGTGATTGTTCTTTTTTGGTATAAGACCGAACTGATATAGGGTATGAATGTAAATTGCATGAAGTGTTGTAACCTTCATGAAGTTCTCGGCACCGCCGCGAAGATGAACCCGCTTTGGTTTTTCCTCCGGCATCGGCGGTATGCGCTCATTGTCTTTGATTTTGTCGTAGATTCCGTTGTAGGAATACTCCTGACCGAAGTGATTGGACAGTCGCCAAGGATGAGAGCGTCCGGGCGGAGTAAGGGAGAGAATAGGTTCTTCCTCTCTGCCGCGAACATTGACTGCATAACCCATCTGCCTTAAATTAAAAGCAAACTGTTTCATGCTGACCGACTGTGAGATTGCTCTGTCCACATCCTCCTTCATCTGGGATAGCAGCGTTGGCATACCGTTTCGTTCTGCGATAATTTCAGTAAAACTTTTTTCGCGTTTGTATTTTCGATGCTCCACAACAGATAAGCCGTACTCACGGCATAGTTCATCGGATGCAGCGCGCATCCGTGCTTTTGAAGCCTTGTCATCGTGATACCGGCTTCCGTCAATAAAGGAAGTCGAGCAAATTGCAAAGTGGTTATGATAGTGGTTAGTATTTAGATGCGTGGCAACCACCACATGAAATCTGTCTCCCCATAATTCTTCCGCCATTTTAATTCCGATTTCGTGTGCGGTCTTTGCGTCAACCTCACCGGCTCGAAAAGATTGGTAAGCATGGTATGCGACAATGGGCATTACCTTATCATTGAGTTTGTATGCCTCTTTCATCTTTGCGTAAGCATTTTCAGGTTCACAGTTTATTCCGGTCACATATAACTTGCGCTCAGTTTTAATTTCGTTTGCATCGTACTCAATAAGGTCTTTCAAATCATCATAATCCGTATTCGTTGTTTTATCTCTGTTGGTTACATAAGCAAGCAAGTGGTCAGCGCGATTATGAACCGGCCAGATTTCCGTAACTGCCATCAGTGCTTCTCACCTCGCGGCAAGCAAATCATTGTGAGGTCATCACAGAGATTCAGAATACGCTTGGCGTCCTCATCGTACTGGGGAGCGTCAATCATGTTCAGCGTATATGCCCGCTGAGCTATCTGCCTTATGTTGTACCCGACGCGGCGTACCTCTCTCAGAAGATTAAAGTAGTCAAGCGGCGGTGTAGCAACGGGGCGGAAGCCATCAAGGACGCAACGGACATAAGCGGACATTGTTTTCCCGCACCTTCCGGAATTATCCCGGAGCGTTTGCATTTCCTCGTCGCTCAGCCAGAGCTGAAGCAGATTATTTCGGCGGCGCATCTCGCTCATCCTCCTTTGAAGCGTTTCCATCGGCGATGAACAGACACATAAACATAATGCCGAACAGTCCGCCTGTCATCGTACCGAGCAGAAACAAAATAAGTCCATTCAAATAATCACACCTTTCTGTGTAGCCGGGGGTTCGGGGGATGCCCCATGACAAGCGCCGCAGTCATTTGTAATGACAAAGGCATTGCTTGATAAGATAACAGACACCCCACGAACCCTCCGGTTTCGTTCCTTGTCTTTTCTGTTTTATTCGTCGATGGTACACGCATTACACGCCGAACAACGGAACTTGCAGTCAGCACATTCGCCGCGATTCGGAACAAAATCTGCTTTCTTGGCGCACGAACCGCACACCTCACAATGGTTTGGACAGGCGTCACAATCATAATAGCCGTCGCAAGGATCATGGTCTTCATGCTCGTTTTCCCGATCTTTTAGGACAGGGAAAACGGTAAACTGACTTGCCACAACCTTGTTATGATTGAACTCATCAGCGTCCATTTCGGTAGCGAGAATTTGCGCCATTGCTGCATCTTCCGCTTCCACGAAGCTTCTCTTTTCCACTGTTTCAATAACCATTACACAATAGATATTCATTTCAAATTACCTCATCTTTCATTTTCTTTATTCTTTTCGGGGTTATACTGTACTGCCTTAATCTCGTTGTTCATGCGGAAAAACTGCTCCGGATTACGGAACATTTTCATGTATTTTTGCATTTGTTCATCGGATAAACCTTTGAAGTGTTCACTGTCAGAAGGTGCTGCACACACGAAGAATTTTCCCGCAATAATGTCCAACATTTCCTTTGCGTCTTCCTGTGTGTAGCATTTTTCAATCTTCCAGCCGTCATGACCACCGCATTCTGCTTCCATATAGTTCTCCAAACGGACGCACACATCGGCTCCGTCAAGAGACGAACCGTAGATGGAATAGCTGCCCATATTCGGTTGAAATGCTTTGTTGTTACTGCTCACCACATAGGTTCTTGCTTCAATCGGATAGGGTTTATCGAAGCTGTCCTCGGTAAAAACAATGAATCCTGAAATGTGTTTTCCGTTCTTTTCTGCTTCACGGAACTGCAATACAAGCTCTCCATAAGATAACTCAGTTTGCTCCGGTTCGGCATACACAGCACGGTTCAACTGCATTCCGTTCATCTTACCTTCTTCGTTACAGATGATTGCAACCTCATCCTCAAAGGGCATGAACTGTTCAATGTCTCCCTCGACAACCTTCTGCATATCTTCAAGTGATGTCCCGATAAATGCTTCCTTTGCGAGTTTTCCCGGTTCAACAAGAAGTACTCTCATTGTAGCTTTTTCAGGCTTTTCAAGCGGTGTAAACTCAACCTTCTGAAAGCCGAAGCTATCACAGAAATAGAAGCCAGAATCGACATTCTCAGCCGATTTAACCTCAACAATGTCGGATACAGATAGCGATCTTCCGCGATATTCGGACAGATGATCGAGGTTGAACATCTGACAAACATCCTCAAGGCTGCTGCAATCGACCTCACCAGAATAAACCCCATCATAAATACTGCTGTCGAGTTTGATTTCGCCTTTCATCTCCGTGAGGTCTTCAAGTCCGTAGAAAGCAACCCTGTCCTTGTCGCGTTCAATGTTAATCTGATAGATACTGATTACCATTTTTTCACCTCCTCACCGTTCATAATGGAGCTGTTTACGATCCGGAATGGTGTTAAATTCTGCACCGTCAAAGCAATCCGCATCGAGAATGTATTCGCTTTTCTTCCAGTTCTGCTCAGCGATTTCTTCTGCCTCCGCAGGACTGTCAGCTTCGATGTTGACAGTCATTTTGAGTGTTTCTTTGATTTCAACCTGATAGGTTCTCATCTTTCAAAACTCCTTTCGGTTCCTTTATTTTTCTTTTCCAAGAGAGACAAGAGATACTCATTACAATCCTTTCCGTTAGGCGGAGGTGCATCACGCACGTTGTAAGGGGCAGTAATAATTGTATGAAGTGCTTCACTTGCCAAACGTCCGGCACGATCATTATCAAGGTGCAGAAATATTGTTTTGATTTGCGGATAACCCTCAAGGCACTGCACCAACGCAACCGGAATCTTACTTTGTGCTATGTCTTTCTGCGGCATATAGATACCGGCAAGGGACAAAAGATTTTCCTTATGCCAGTAGCCACCTTTACGTTTTATGAGTGTTGCATAAGAGAGAAGGTCGATTGCACTCTCAAACAAGTGTAGTGTTTCGCCCGGTTCATTAGGGAACAAATTGAATGAATAGTGCTTGTCGCTTCCGGTTGCTTCGCCTTTGTAATCTCCATGCGTCGCGCGGATGGAACAATACTTTGCTTCCCCTTGTAAATCGAAGCCAACAAACAGGCAGTTATGATACCGGGTATCCTCACGGATACTATCATTTTGGATGCAGTATTCAAGGATTTCTTCGTCTATTCCGCGCTCCATGAGATATTTTTTTACGTGTATCGGATAGGAGCAAAGTTCGGGTAAAAGTAATTTTTTTGTTTCTGTTTGATCTTCCTTTTGGTTATGAGAAAAGGCAGACGTTTTGATTGTCGTCTGCCCGATGAGTGTTTCAACTGCTTCTATGAAGCTGAGGTTTTTTACCTTGATGAGATAATCAAGTGCCGTTTTCCCACCAATTCCGCGTGACCACCAACACCATTTGCCATGTGAGATTTTAAGACTGTCATGCTCTTTTGTGCAATAAGTATCTCCGGAAACTTTGACAAGATTCCCCGGTTCACAAGTTTTCAAATAGGATAAAAGGTCAATTTGTTTTGCTCGGAGAACTACTTCCGGTTCAATATATGGCGTAACTCATCCTCCTTTATCGTTCCATGTCCGTGATTTTACGTTCTTCCGACGAATCATCCTCACGCTCACCATCAACGATTTCATTGTCCCGTTTATCCATGTTGAGCAAGATATTCAGTTCATCCAAGCGAGCTGTTTTTTTCTTCAAATCATCCTCTTTAGGGAACGGCTTTTCCACTTCTGCTTTCGCATTTTCGAGCTGAACAAGTGTATTTTCAAGCTGTTCCTTTGCGGAAACTAATTTGTCAGGCAGACTGTCAAACAGGTTATCAAGTCGCTGAATATTACCGTAGATGTCCGAGCCGAGAGGAACCGTATAGGAGAGCGTGTTGCGAAGCGTAATGCGGTATTCCTTTGCAAAGGCATCAAAAGACAAGTCCATCGAGAAGCCACAGTACATACCGAGTGCTACCGGTTCGGGGTTCGTCATTGCCTTACATGCTTCGACAATTTTCGTACCGGCATCCTTCTTTTCGGTGTATTCCACACCGTCAATCTGCATCGGAGAGAAACCGTCAGCGTTAGGATATGTCTGCGTTGGAAGATAAGCGATGTCTGTTTCAAGTCCGTATATGCGCTGCTTGAATGCGTTAATCTTCTGCGGAAATTCCTTTATGATCTGGTCTTCAAGGGCGTATTTTTGGCTCAGGTGGCTGGCTTTCAGAAGCTTTAATCGGGACACTTCAATATCCAAATCCATCTTCTCTTTGATATACGGATTGCCGGTTGCCAGTGCCTTAATTTCAGCGTATGAGAGCGCAGCTTCATCAACATCTTCAGCAGAACGGACAGGTGATTTGCTGGTCATAATCTGCCCAATGAACTTCTGCTTGCTCTCCACAAGCTGATACAGATAGCTGTCGAAGGTGTTTTCCGTAACAAAGGTGTAGATGTCTACCTCCGGGTTTTCGTTGCCCTGACGGATGATACGCCCTTCGCGCTGCTGCAAATCACTTGGTCTCCACGGACAGTCCAGATGAGAGAGAGCAACGAGTTTTTTCTGCACATTAGTACCTGCACCCATCTTTTGCG
>Ga0172378_10002692_pt1 | contig 16698 bp, 12 predicted proteins | sample GrowelOW332metaG_FD_119755 | JGI IMG/M metagenome (GOLD analysis project Ga0172378, IMG submission 119755) | Groundwater microbial communities from an aquifer near a municipal landfill in Southern Ontario, Canada - Pumphouse #3_1 metaG | ecosystem: Environmental > Aquatic > Deep subsurface >... | reverse complement strand
TCGAAGTTCTTTAAATTTCTTCTTATAATATTGTAGATTAGTTCCTCTCGCTTTAGCATTAGATACGTAAATTGTTCCTGATAAAGGCGATTTGAACTCCGTTGCTTTCCATCTTTCAAATTTGGTAGGTTCGTCTTTTTCTGCGGCGAAATTAGATGAAACTTCTATCGGATAAAACTCATTCTCAGTTATTTTGTACTTTGTGACTTTTCCATTCTTAACGTTTTCTACTGGTAGAAGAGCTTCGTGTTCAAACGTAGCAAGATATCCTATTAAATTTTTTGGTTTAATTCTTCCAGTAAAAACATAAGCTTCTTCTCCAGCGTAAGACTTTCCTACATTTTTCAAAGTCTCATTAGGAGATACTCCCATATAAGCTGATACAAAAGGAGCGGCGTCTATATAACTGTTCCCTTGAACTCTATAGAAAGGAACATCCATATTAATAAACTTTTCATAAGGAATATTCCACGCTAGTTGTCTGTGCATTAGTTTTAACATTCTTTCTTTTAGAGCTGGAGTAATAATATTAACTAAATTTTGTTTAGCACTTAAAACTTTTTGATTTTTAGAAGTATCTTTTAGGTCGCTGCTTTCAAACCAATACTTTATCTCAGGGAACTGAGATTTCATTATTTCATGTTGGTTTTTAATAATATCATTATGGTTTCTTATAGCGATTTTTTTATGGTCAACGCCTTCAGTTTCGTTTGGAGGAGCGATATTAGAATATTGATTTTGTACTATATCTTCAAAAGTTTCATAGTCTTGTTCGTACTGAAACCAAGACTTAGTTTCTTCAAAAGAACTTTCTGCTTTTATTTCTGTCTCTTCTCCAAAGATATTAACTTGCTGTATATCAACTTTTTTAGAAATAGATTTTAGATCTTTAAAGATCTCTTCTGCACTGTTAGGAACTTCACCGTCGCTCCCCATATCTCCGTAAGTTAAATATTGTCCTTGAGCTGTTTCAACTTGAAGCTCATCAATGGGGCTTTCTAAAAATTGATTAACTGCATTTAAAACCCATTTTGAAAGTGAAGGGATTTGAAGAGTAACTACTTTTCCAAATTTAGCGTATTGTAAATATCTATTTGAGTAAATATAAAAGTCTTCAATCTCTCCGCCAAAATCTTTTTCAATTTGATTCATTATCTCTTCTGAAAAACTCCAATGGTCATGTTCTAAATTTTTAAAGATATAAGCGTTTCCATCTTCATCAATATATCCGCCAGTCTTATCTAGCTTAGTAATATCGATTTTCGTAGTATATTTTAAGAAAATTTCTTCAATTTGTTTAGACCTTTCTTTACTGAGCGTTCCTTCCCATGCGGGAGAAAAATCAGATTTTTGATTTCCTTTTATTTTGAATTTTCTGCCCCAAGGAAGTCTAACTTCAACTTCGTCTTTAGCAATTGTTTTCGTAAATACAGGCAAGAAATTAACTTCTCCCATATAGGCTCTAGCTTCGCCTGTACTAAAATAGATAAACTCAGAAGCTATTCTCTGCTTTTCTTTTTTACTATTTACGTTTTCAAAAAGTTCAGGATGATGACTTTCAATATCTGTCACAATATTTTCTGGTATCTCTGCAAGATAAAATCCTTGTTGTAACGCACCCCATTTTTGAATAGTGTGTTGCAGTTCATGTAACAAAGCGAATATTATAATTTGTGTGGATGCTTCAGCTAAATCAGAACCAATATATATGGTATTTGTGTTTGGATTGTAGTGAGTAGACTTTCCAGTAAATGAAACTTTTGTACTCTTTAATTCAGACCCCCAGTCTTCAGTATTAAAAAACTTAGAAACAGTATAAGACTTGTCTTTATTATCATTATAAAAGTTTTCAGTATTTTCTTTCATCATCGTGAAAGTCTTTTCATTTAGTAATTTATTAGCTTCAAATAATACAACTACAACAGGATTACCTTGTGCATTTAATTCTAAAGCATATTTACCTTTTGTATCAGTCATTAGTTGGTCGTTAATCCAAAGATAAGCGGTACTAGAATTTAGTTCATCATATTTGTTTTTAATTTTTTCCTGAACATCTTTGTTCATAAGAGTCGGTCTAGATATTAAATCTTTAACTCTCAGTTCGATTTTCTTTTTGTCAGAAGTTTTTTCAGTTAGTAAAGACTCTACGACTTTTCTCTCAGCACCTTGATAATCTGTTCTTGACATTTTTGCGTTTCCGTCTACCACTTTTTCAGCCATTTCTCGTTGAGAGTCTCTATCTTTAATAAGCTTAGAAACTTCTTTTTGGTCAGGGACAAAAGCAGAGATTGTTTCTTTTTCCATAAGTTTTTCCATTGTTACGACAGGTTCTAAAGCATCAGGAATATTGGCATCTTTAGTTGAATAAAATATCTTAAGCTCCCCTTTATCATTTTTAGGTGAAATTGACCAACTAGGAAGTTCAAAAAGTCCAACTGTTGAATTCGCAAAAATTTCTCCAGCAACCATAGAATAACCAGTATATGTCAAAGCATCTATATCGGACTTAGGGGAACTAGTTTTGTAATATTCAAACAGCAAAGGTGCATTTCTCTTTAAAGAATTGATTTGAGATTTTATTGTAGAAATATTATAATTTGTTGGTAAAAGACCATTTATTGTTTTTCCAGTCTCAGCTATAGTAATCATATTTTTTAAACTATAAAAAGAAGCTCCGACTGTTAAACTATTTTTATTTTGCAAAATGTGGTTTAGTTCATGTACTAAAATCATTAAAGCTTTTGAACCAATCAGATTATTATTTAAAAGAATCATATCTGGTTGAGCCCCGCTAGTTCCTTTAGTTGTTCTAATTTCAAGATTATTTAATTCTGAATCAACAAATCTTCGATTTAAAATTTCTGATAGTTTAAAAGATTCATTACTAATCTCAGTTGATTGTCCATTAATATATCTTTGAGTAGTTTTTCCTCTTCCAAGTTCGATCATTTTATCAAATAAAAGCGATTGAGTTTTTTCTACATTCTTAATTATATCTTTAACTTTTAAACAATCTATTAATGTTGCAGTACCTTTATTATTAACAACTACTGTAATAGAACCGTTACTTTTTGTAAATATGGTCTCTGCACAAAATGCCACAATTGTTTCATAGTTCATTACACCATATATTTTCTTTATAGCTACTGCCATTTCGGGAGAGACTATAGTCTCTTCTGGAGACCTTAAATCAATCCCAATATCAGTCAAGTAGTCTAAATACAATACAGTCTTAGGACTGGCGTTATATAGAACTCCTTTTTCAACTCTCTCACTATAAGGTAAAGTGGATTGATAAGCAGTTTTTATAACCATTGTAGCATCTCTAATTTCGTTTATGTCTTTAGACTTTAAGTTGTTTACAGCTTTTTTAATGACATTTATTCTTTCAAGAGTCCACTCTTTTATTTGAGCAACTTCTAAAGCATCATTGGCAATATTCATATACTCTTGGATTGTGTCTTTTACTAATTGAGAAGTACCTTGTATTATTTTAGTTCCACCTTGCAAAGCTGAAAATTTTCTAATAGCCGTCTGATGAATTTCTTGTAATTCTTGAGGAGTAAATACAGTAACAGTGTTAAAGTTTTCCATTAAATAAGGACTTTTGACTATTACTTCTTTCATAGTTTGACGCATATTAGCTACAATTGCATCTACAAAAACTTTTTGAGCAGGATTTATTTCTTTAGAAAGTGTGCTTTGTACGTGTTCATTCAAATTCAAAAGAAAACTTAAAATAGTTTTGTCCTTTGTGTAGAAAAGAGTTGTTTGAAATTCTTTACTAAACAGCATCGCAATCATTGCGGTGTATTCTAAATTCTCAACTTCGCCAAAAAGATTCTTATACACTTTAACTACGGCTTCTATGACTTTTGGATACTTTATTTTTATAGAAGAAAGTAATTGGTTATTAGTAGCATCTTTTATAATATCTTCAACTGAAGCATTTTTTAAAACTGATAGAGCGGTAACCAATGTAGCTTCATCACTAATAGAAATATTTCCGTCGTCTGTTACTAAAACTTCAGGGAAAATTCTTGAAAGTTGATCGGCTTTATTGGTGACGTCTTCTGAAATTTCATTTCCAAGAACTGTACCACCTTTAGCTATAGCTCTAAAAGCATTTCCAATCTTTAAATCCCCTTCTCCAACTAAGCCTTTAGCTTTTGCATCCATCTTCTTTAAAGAATTAGAAGCATCTTTCTTTATCGCTGTAGCATTTTTAATTTCTCCACGCAATACATTTAAAACTCCTAAAGAAGCTTCAACAGTTTTTGTAGCAGTAACAGAATCAATCTTTCCAGCAACAGCAGAATCAATAAGATCTTTAGCTTTATTAAAAGCGGTTTCACCGAGCTCGCCATAGAGATCTGTTAATGTTTTATATGCTTTATAAAAAACTTCAGCTTGAACGCTATTAGGATTTATGCCAAAACCTTTCATTGCTGAAGTAGCGTTTTGATGCATTGCTTCATAACCCATTGCACGAAATTGATCAAAGAAGTTATATTTTCCACCCATTGGAGTTTTAGTATTTCCCCACAAATTTGCAACTTTATAACCAGTTCCTTTTATTAGCATCTCTCCGCCAGACATAACAATAGACGTCAATGCACCTATTAAAAAAGCATTACCAACAGTTTCAGCAGTTAATGGATTTTCTTTGTCAAATGCTTCATATCCAGTCCATTTTGCATATGCGATATTTATTAATCTATCAGAGAATTCTTGAAGAACTTCTTCAATACCCTCAGAGAACGCACTTGCTGCAAATTTTGTAAGTCCTTTTGTAACAAGGTTTCCACCAATCTTTCCTAACGCTTTGCTGAAAATTCCTTTTGATACAGTTGTACCAAGAAGTTTATCAAGTCCAGTAGCTCCAAGTAAGAAACTTGAAGAATATTCGAGTACTGTTTGTACAGCTGACTTCAAAAAAGATGAATTAATTATATAGTTAGTAGGAACAGAATCATATGCTGGGTTTTTAAATGCTTCTCTCATTGAACCTGAAAACATTTGCATACCAAAAGTAGTAATACTTAATGCTTGTCCAACATAAGGAATAAAATTTAAAGCTATTGATGGAATCATATGACCAATAGCGTCTCCTACACCAGTAGTCCATTTTCCAGAAGTAGTCTGTTCACCTGTAACTGCATTGTAAAAACGAGTGTTCTCTAAATCCCAAAGATAAAGTTTTTCATTTATTTTATCTCCCCAATTCTCTTCAGCCATTACTTTTCTAAAATAATCCCCACTTCCATGTTCAAGAATCCAATCAACGTCTTCACTCCCAAAAGCACCTTTAGCCATTTGACCTAAATCAGAAATAGCAGTAGTTACTCCTGTACCTATATGTTTGAAAAACGATCCAACTTCTGCTAAAAAATTTTCTCCGCCCTTGTTGTCTTCCCATTGTTGACGAGTAGCTAAATCTTTTGCAATCATATAATTTTGAGTATCAGAATCAACTTTGGTTTTTATATATTCTTTTAAATTATTTGTATCTTCATCATTATCCATTACACCAGTTAACAAAGTATTTATCTTTGTAGAATAGCTAAAGTCTTTAAACTTTAAATTTTCATTTTCAAATTGAGAAATATTTAAGTCTTTATTAGCATTTACTAAACTTAGATAATCTTCACTTTCTCCACGAAGAATAGACTCCTGAAAGTCCCTTTCATTAAACAAAGGGCTTTCAGAAGCCTTATTTTTTGCCTCAGCGTATGGCGTTAACTTTATTGACTTTTGATTAATCATAAAATTTTCCTTCCTTTCTAGAAGCTATTGTTTCATCAAATTTTTCATTAGCAGCAAGTTTTGCCATTTCTAATGAACTCTTTCCAGCATCTAATTTTGCTTTGAGTGAACCACCCGCAGATTCATTTATTTTAGATAAAGTATTTTTTATTTCTTCAGCTTTTGTAAAGGATGTTCTTATCTTTGTTATATCTTCTTTAAGTTGATCTTTAAAAGTATAGGATTTAGAAGAAGTAGACACGTAATTTTCCCATCTTTTTAATTTAGATTCAATTTCTTCAGAAGATATAACTCTTTCGATCGCTTCACGGCTAGTAATGTTCGGATCTGATTTAAGAATATTTGATATTTCTGATATTTGACTTTCAGAGAATCCATATTCTCTTAGAGATATTACAAGTGCTTTTCCTCGACTATCTGTTGAAGAAAGAACAAAATTAATAGTCTTATCATCCCAGAACTGTAAAGCTTCTTCTGAGTTTTTGTAAGTATCGGTATAAGTCTTTTCTAAGCTCACATAATCATTATAATAATTTTCTAAATTTGATACATAGAATTGTTCGCTTTCAATTTTAGAATCTACATATTTGTCTTTGACAGTAGTGTCTCCTGCAAGATACATATCTATATAATCAGTGTTCATATCTTCAGACTGAATTCCAGCATAATTTTTAACACTTCCCATTCCAGTCCCTAACTGAGTAAAATCATAGGGGTTACCAGATGTTAACCAAGAAGCTAAATCACCATAAGTTTGTTCGCCACTATTATTTGTCTGTTTAGCGAGCCAAGTTAAATATTCACCTTGATTTGAACCCAAAGCTTGATTAACTAAATTTCTACCAGTTATTGATAAGTTCTTACTTCCATCTGTAGACGTTTCAAAAAGACTTTGATTAAATGCATCTTCATCTGTAACACTTTCTAACGCCCATAAACGAATAGTTTCTAAAGTATTAGCATAATTTGAAGCTTCCGAAGTTTTAAGACTTTCTAACTTTTCGAAATTATTAATATAATTTTCTCGTATGGTTAATTCTTGAGATTGAAGAGTTTTAACATAATTTTCATAAGCCGAATTTACTGATTTATTAAATTCTTCTTCAGATGCATTTTTCATTCCAGAAATTAAATCTGAAGAACGGACAGACATTAGATCGTCTCCTAATGAGCGATATCCTTCAGTGAAACTCTTTGAAAGAGATTTTTGTGATTGTTGTAATTGAGACATTGTATTTACGTCCAAATCGCTAAATGCTTTTTGCCAAGTACGTTGTCCATTTCTCAAGTCATTACTATCAAGCCAGTCATAAGCATCGGAAACAGTAAAACGACCAGTTATATCAGATACAGCCATTATCTTATTTCCTCCCCGTATCTTATTCTAATACCAACATCTAATAATTTAATAGAAGAAGGAACAAGATCTTCTTTATTATTTGTCATTTCAAATTGATAAGCTAAAACTTTCAAATGATTACGTTTAAAAATAGAAAAAATTTCTTCACCATTTCTAACATCAGACGCAGAATCAAGTTCTGTAATTTCTTTTCTGTATAAAGTTGAAGCCATAGTTATAGATTTTTCTTCACCAACTAAACTCTTAACTTCTATGCGAGTTATGTCCTTATATCGGTCAATAGAATTGAAGTGCATCGCTTGAGTCTTAAACTTCCAAATCGCAGGTATATCTGAATACTCATAAGCTTTTGAAGTTACTAAATTCCTAAAAACCAAATCTCTATCAACGCTTGTTACTGGATAATCAAAAACCAATTTCCAAAAAGAACCATTTCTGCTATCAAAAATTACTACATTATTAGTTCCATTACACAAGTATAAATAATTATCTATTGCGAGCATAGAGATATTTGCATTAACAAAAGACTCCCAATAACTAAAGTTATCAGTTAATTTTCCGACACTTCTATCAGGCTCACTTATTAACTCTTGCCAAGATAGAAGATACAATCCTTCCTTTGCAGCGATATATATGGACTGTAAACTCCCAGTGAAACAAGCATTATATTCAGTTTGATGCAAAAAGATTTTCTTTTGAATCCATCCATTACTAGTATTTGATAATATATGAATTCCATTTTCTGTTTGAACTAAAATATTTCCAACAGAATTTCCTTCCACTTTTAAAATTGTGGAATTAAAATTATGTGACAAAGATTCAGTCAAATACAACTTTTCATCAATAAAACGTGCAATATAAATCTTTGAGCCAGAAACATAAAAGCTTCCTTCCAACTCTTCAGAGTCCATAGCTACGACAGTATTTACTAAAATCTTCTTCCAAAGCTTCAAAGAGTCGTCCATAGAATAATATATATAATATGGACCACCAGTCTGTTGAGTTTGATAGAAAACATCATTAGAGTCTATATATCGGAAATTTATATTACTACCAAAAGATTCACTTCCAAGAAAACCTTTTCTGGAGATGACTTCTGTCACAGTAAGCCTCCTAAAAATAATTCCTTGATTTGTTCCTGTGGCTTGATATGCTAAACAAAATCCATTTTGGATTAATCCAGCAATGATATTAGTGCCAAGAGTTTCAACCAAAACTTTAGTACCAAATGTCTCAGTTAAAGAATTCCATATTTTATAATAAAGGACATTACCTGATATAAAATATGCTTTAGTTTGAGTTCCAGAAATTATAAGAATGTCAGCTCCATGCAACCAACTTGGAGAATCTCCTTCTTCTAAAAGGTCACTTTTAAAACCTGTACCAGAAGTAGTCATTCTAAACAAGTATGGTCCCCATACTTCTGATATAATTCCGCTAGTTACTTTTAAAATCTCTCCAAAGACTAGTATATCATTATTTGATACACTTATATTAAAGGTTCTAATAACGCCACTTATAGTATCACGGGGAGGAAACATTTGTCCATTTGGAAAAACTATATGAACATTAGTAGAGCCTGAAGCACCAGTAGTAGAAACACCAGCAACCCAAATCGTCGGGCTTATCATCGCTAAATTAACAACTACGGTCGTGCCTCCAGCATAAGTATCTGCTACTATTGTGGTAAAAAAATCCTCTAATACATTTGCCCATTCAAATCTTGCTTTCCAAACACTTTCTTCATCATAAGAAGTCGGGTCAGCTCTCCAAACGTAATCACCATATTTTGAGAGTCCCCAATTATAAATACCTTTTTCATATCTTTTAATTGGGTCTAAAAGAGGGTCTGTTGTTATACAAAAATAACCATCCTCTATATAAGTATATAAAAAAGAGTCTCCTTTCTTTACAACTTGAAGGAAACTTTTTGTCCCTATTCCGACCTTATCAACACCCAAGTTCTTAAATGAATACGCAGGTGTACCAAATTCTAAGTCTAATCCATTAGAATGAAAACTGTTGAAAGCATCTCCAGAATATTGGTTTTTAGTTTCTTCAACTATTTTGGTTTCTGCTATTACGTTTACATCTTCTTTAGAGGTCGTAACGAAATCTCTTAATTCTGTAGTTGGAATATATAAATCATTTTGATTAAAAACAACTGGACTACTACTATTAGGGTTTATCCAAGTTATTTCTTTTAATTTATTAACTGATATTAACATTTGGTCATCATTCAGCATCAGATTTTCACTGTCAGCCAAAGAATTTTGGTCGACAGCTACCCAATTGGGTGAAGTATTAATTCCACTAATATACGAGAAATGCTTAACTTCTTCTTTTTGAGAAGGAATATTTCGTATAAAAGGAGTTCTATTATATTTCATTTACCAATTCCCCTTTATTCTAATTCCTTGTGGTTTATAAGAAAATTGTTTCTTTATTCTTGCAAATTGTTCATTAAAGTCATTCATCATCAACGCTGACTTTTCTTCATTAGAACTTTTTAGACATTTTGCGGCTACATACGTCGGTATACAGTCTAACATATCTTCAGGAATTTCTAATACAGTAGAATCAGGAACATCAATTTTAAAAAAGAACCATCTTGAATTATAAGCAATCTGATATTCTCCTTCACTTGTACATACTATTTCATTCCAAGTTACATAATAAAAATCTTCGTCAGTAGCTTCTTTTACAGGAGTTTTTAAAGTTATATAACTAGGAATTACTAGATCTATCGGATTAAAATAAGATATATTTGTGGAACTAGAAGTAAATCCATTTGGCATTTTTATGAGCTGACCAACTAAAAACTGATTAGGTTTAATATTTCCTTCTTCGTCTTTCTCAAAAGAACTTTCCTCTAACCAAACTTTAAATGTGTAATATGAATCTTTTGCTTTAATTACACTTCCAATTTGAGTAATTACCTCGTTGGCATAAATCGGAAAAGAATTAATATGTCCTAAACGAGTAGCTTCTTGTTCAGAAATATCAAGTTTAACTAATGCTACCTTTTTTATATAACCCCATGTATACATTTATTACCTCCATTTTAAACTGTTATTTCAACTAAATTTAGACTACGTAAGTATTTTGCACGTTCTATGTCCATAGAAACGATTTCGTTCATGTCAATAGTTTGATTAAGCAACAAATCATGATATCGAATTATTGCCTTAGTATTAACTAGTCTGGATATAGGCGATTTCTTCTTTGATACTTCTATTATTAATTTGTTCCACGACTCAACAGTATCTTTTGGCTCATATACAAAATCTTTTGGTATCTTTTTAACTATTTTATCAACATCTATATTCAACATGTCCATTGGTAGTATGTAACCGTTTACTCCGTCTGTAATACATTCATGAACGCTATCATAATCAGTACAGAGCATTGGCGTATTATACTGTAAACACTCATTAACAAAATAGCTATAGCCTTCAGTGTCCGATAATTGTACACCATAGTCAGAATTTCTTATATCATCAAAAATGTCATAAGTGGGTTCTTTATAAATTACTTCTGGCATATTTATATATGGTGCGTTTGGATACTGTTCTCTTGCTGTATACACTGTCCATTTAAAAGAGATATCTTTTTCTTTTAACATTTCTGCGAGTTTAACCATTCTATAACAGCCTTTTTCAGGGCTATGCCTCATGGCAGATATCAAAGTTAATTTTTTAGGGTGTATATCATCGAGTATATTATATATGACTGTACATTTAAAACCATACATTTCTTCGAATATTTCCGCAACTGTCTTCGATACAGCAATATGCTTAGTGGTCTTATACCATTTAACATAGTCCCACTTTTGTCTCTGTTTAATTTCTCTGTAATTGCTGTGGACTACTTGCCAGTATTCGTTCTTGGTGCTAACTACTTTATCTGGATATCCGCCCCAAGCACAAGCAACTATACAAACATCACACTCATAAATCTTCAAAGGATTGTAAAGTTCCACTTCACATACTTTTTGAAGACGTGTTAACTGGTCTGGATGAACGGTTTTGTATAATAACAAAACGTCATATCCTTGTTTGTGTAATTGTTTACACATATTAAATGTAAAAGTTTCAACTCCACCAATTTTGATTATATTGGTATGAAATATTATTATTTTCATTGTAATACCTTTTTAATTTTATTATGTAAAAACAAAAGAGGGAAATGAATCTCCCTCTTCGTTTTAATTAACCTCCTTTGAGAAGTTATGCTGAAACTTCTGTAGTTACTAGACCTGATATTGAAACAGGAGTAACAATTGTGGAAACAGGTTTTACCAGAGTTAAGTTATCTGCTGTATTCCACGGATCACTTCCGCCTTCCTGTAAGTTAAGATAAGCAAGACCTTGCCAATGTGCGACGTTGATATCAAATCTTTCACGATACTGATAACGTAAGTCTTTTGTATAAGGATCTTCAAATACATCAACTTCAAGAGCTTTACGCTGAGTTGATTCAATTCCTTTATTAGCCTTATTCCAAGCGGAATCAAGAATCATAATACCATTTGCTTGAGGATTTGCATTATTTGTTGAGAAAGCAAGATTATCGTTGAGATAAGGAGTTTCATAAACTTCAAATGCATTATATACAGGATTTAAACCATAACCTTTGAAATACTGTTCACTCATAAGAGTATTTAATGCCGCACGAAGCATAGGTTTAACAGGAGCCACGAGAGTTTTCTTACCTGTTACTCCAGCACGTTTACTGTTATCATTATATAATGTTTCCATATTAGTGAAAACATAACTTAAAAGATAAGCAAACTTAGCTAACTGAGCAGGATCGTCACCTCCAAATTCAAGACCTACCATTGTTAAGTCACCTACTCCAAAGAAATTACTCTGTGTAACAGGAGTTTCAGTTCCCCATTTTACAGTTTTGTGAGCCTTATTAAAGAGAGAATTCTTTGTAGAGTTAAAAGGATCACCGTCAACCGTATCAGCAGAATCAAGTTTTAAACGTGAACCACCGTCTACATCATCACCGTAATAAACAGCCGAACCAAAACCGCCTTCCAAAGCTTTAATATGGTAATCAACCTTATCACCGTTCCAAGCTCTTTGAAATTCTTCGGCTGTCTGTTTTATACCGCTTTTTGCACCGTCTTCAATAAGACGTCTTGTGATCTGAAAGCCATCAAAGAACTCTCTGCTGGTATAAGTCTTAGTAAATCCGCCTTTTTTGTTATGAATTTTGGATACTCCGCTTTCGCCATTTTCATTCATAACTCTTCCGAAACCGCCGCCACTTATGAAAGTTTCCTGATAACCACCAAGAGTTCCGCTTGCAAAGATCTTAGGGATAGGATTGTCTTTTTCCCAAGCCTCCTGCATTTTTAAGAGCATAGGATTTAATCCACCGCTCATTTCTCTTAAAATGTCCCAATCTTTACGGTTCTTTAAAGCTTCGTTCATTCCTATAATCATTCCCATAATTTTACACCGTCCTTATTGTAAAAGTAAAATCGCTCAACTGATTTATAGGATGAAGAGCGACTCTTTTCTTTGTAGTTGTTTCTGCCGAAGGGTTCGCAGTCACTGTAGCTGCTACCTGCGGACTAAATTTATAATCTGAATTTTCAACAGGAGTGTAACTTCCGTTATAATCCAAAGAACGGTCTCCTTGAGCTATTACGAAATTTCCCACAGCCTGATTTGCCGAAACTACAGTAATATAAGGAAATCCTGTACCTGCATCAGTTAGTGTAACTACATCTCCCACCTGAAGAGTAGCTGTATTTTTTCCAGCCACACCGTCTGTATTTACAACATCGACCATCAAATGTCTCTGTTCTGCAAGCTTAGCGGTTTTATATTCCGCTGTTACAATGTTTGCCATTTTAATCCTCCACTAAAATTTTATTAATATCTTCATCAGAAACTTCAGGATTGAAAAACTTGTAACTTTCCTTTTCCCCGAGAGTCATTACTCTTTTCTTATTAGACCCCATTCCACCATTGGGTGAAGAAAGATGGCTAGTTACACTTTGAGGATTTTTTACTATTGCTTTTGAACCTAAAGCTGCAAAATAAGCTTGAGTTAAGGTTAAACCTTTTTCCCACAAATCAAGAACCTCTTTAGGAAGTCTAGATGTATCAACATCTCCAACTTCTTTTTTCAGTTCTTCGATTTGACGTTGTTTGAAAGCTTCTTTTTGTATACTTTCAATTTCTGAAAGTTTCTTTATTCTCGGATCACTTTCTATACGCTTTTTCACGATTTCTTCAATAGCACTTATCCCGTTTTCATCAATTCCTTTTTCTTCTAAGAGTTTTTTCTCATCGGCTTTCATCATTGCTTCATAAGAGTCAAACCCTTTTGTTTTAGCTATTCTTTCACGTTCTCCAGTAATTGCTTCTTCAGTCTTCTCTTTTAAACGTGTTGAAAAAGCTTTTGTCGTCTCTACTGACTTAGACTTATCGTCGTCGCCACCCTGAGCAGGGGGAGTTTTTTCATCGTTCTGAGTGGGAGATTTCTCAGAATCGGCTTTACCAAATAGATTCTCCAATTCTTCTAAGGTATATTCGCCTTTAGCACCCATAGTTCATCATTCCTTTAAACCTTTTTTAGACGAATTTCGGAGGTTCAAACCGTTTTGCAGTCAATATATTAAGACGGCTAGTTGCCATTTTAATCAGTAGCTTAGCTTTAATAATCAGTAGTAATATTATCCCTTGACATAGCCATCAGTTATAAATTACTACTGATTACTTAGCCAGCCTCCTTCATACTTATAACGACTGGGAGGGCTGTTTTTTATTTTTGATAATTTTACGTTCTAATTGAGTGGAAATTTTACCATCGATAAGAGCGTTAGTGGACTTTAAAGCTGAGGATACTTCCGTCTTTAAAGATCCAATCTCTTTATGCGTCTTCTGCACTTCTTCAGAAGTCGTTTCCTTCATACTATTAAAAGTTTCTAAAAATTCTTTTCTCTCTTTCTCAAGCGTTTCAATTTTTTCTTTTAGTTCTTTTGTCCGTTCCTCTGAGAAAACTAATCTTCTATTAAGTTCGTTGATAGCGTCTTCAAGTTCGGTCTTTTCTTTTTTAGAAACCTTGTCGTTAAGACTGTTCTTAAAAAGTAAACTTTTTGTATTTTGAGTTTTACCAAATACAGTTTGTATAATCATTAAAACTGCTAAAATAAAATATGAAATTATGTCATTTACATTTAAATCTAAAAATGAATCCATAATTAAAACCACTCCTTTTCTTTGTTTTTATTTAAAATAATTTCTTGAGTTTTGAGAGTAGCAATATCAACCATTTGTTGATTACTATTCTCATACATTTTTGCAAGCTGTGGTAACAATATTTTTCCAACAATTATTGAAGCCAAGAAAAATATAATAGCTAATATAAAGTATGTTATAGATGCACCGTTAAAAAAAGCGTTTCCAACATCAATGTATTTAATTTGTGTTCCACCGACACTTACTATATTTATTTCGCCCCACTGCTCAGAAAGCTGTTCATAGTGAATTGTTATTTGTTCTCCAGAATACTTTTCGTCATCCAATAGGTTTACTATCTCCATAACATTCCCCACTGAATGCTTCAGTGTCAGAAACATGAATAGCATCGCTAATCCCAGCATTATCCACGTTATTATCGGACTTAATCGAGTCAACCAAACAGCTTTCTTTTGATTGGACTTGTATATTTGTTCTGACGTTAATGACTCCTTCTTGCTCATTTAAAACCTCCATTTCATCCTTTACCCATTTAGGAACTTCCCAACTTTCAAATTCTCTCCAAACTTCGTTTATTTCCTCTAATTCAGTTGGAACACCAAATGCACCCATTTCGTATTCCCTTATTATAGAAAGAACTGAATTAATAGCTATAATAACTACATAAGTGAAAAGTTTGACTAATTTCTCGGTAATAGGGGTAGTACTTTCTTCAAAAAACAGTCCTTTTGCTAATAGTGTTGTCCCTATCATAAATAAGAAAGTAAAAAGCAATCCGCGTTTTATACGATTCACACGATGTTCAGCGAGAGTTAATATCTGTCCATGTTTATTATATACAATATCCGTTGTTGCCCATTTTATTCTAGAAGCAGTAAGGTATATCCTTATACTTTTGTATAATTTTATTTGTTTCTTATTATGACTGTCGTATAACTCTTTTTCGGACTTAAAGTTATTGTCTACCAAGAATTCTCTCTTTTTTAACAGTGTATTTCTTTCATTATATATCTGTAAAAAATAAGGTAAGTAAATAGAACGACTACTATTATCTCTAATTAACTCACGATGTTCTTTATATTTCTTGGTAGTATTCTCTGTATTCAGACCTTTTTGTAAAGCTTGTTCGCTTACACCTTGCTTTATAGACATTTGTATTAGAGTGAGACTCACACTTACAAAACCTATAGAAGTAAGATTGGTCTTAACATTTATCCAATAAGCCTTAGTCAAGACTTCTCCTAAATCGCCAAATGTTAGAATACAAAGAAGTATAAAACCAAAGCAAGCAACTATTGTTCCTATATTTTTACGTAGTTTCTGAATCATTTGTCACTTCCTTTATCATTGACTCTAGTTCGTTTATCTTGTCTGTAGCTTCGAATCTTTGATTAACAACTTCGAGAGTTGTTAATTTCTCATCTTCATCTTTATATTGTCTTAATCCAGCATTTACTGCAAGATATCGCAACAATATATAGTCCGTTTTGTTCAGAAATTTTTTAGATTCTAGTACTTGATTTTCTAATGCTTCACATTGAAGTTCAATGGTCTTGCTTTTAGTAATATTGGTTACTATGATTACACCATCTTGCTCAACAAAGTTATAATCTTGCCAATTACCATTGAAATCGGTAGTAACCACAATTTCTTTGAGGTTGCATTTTGCAATCATTTCGGTAGCAGTTAAGCGTTCGTGATTTTCGTTGTATTCAATTCTGCCTTGCCATTTGCCTAAATCGTCATTGCCGTAACAGATACATTTTCCGTCTTTTATTAAACCGTATTTCATATTACACCTCATATTCAACTATTTTATAAATTTTAACTATGCCACCTGATATTAAACCAGTCGAAGCGCTAACAAACAAACTGTCGTGCGCAATATCAATTATATAATCATCAAAGTATGATACCGCCACATGAGAAATCGGGTGGCTTATAAGAAATTTAACTATTTTCATACCTGAGTGAGTCCCACCATCGCTAATATACGCCGTTATATAGACTTCATATACCTTGCCTGTTGTAAACGTTAAACCAGTTGCCTCTTGTGCTCCATTTGCTTCTTCCCATATTATAGTTCCTAACTGTTGATATCTGCCGTCTAAGTTATCTTTTAAAATTGCAGGTGTAAATCTTTTAGTAACACCGCCTAAGGTTTGTAGCGGTATGCTGTCGGTGTCTTCAATAGCTGTTGCCGCTGTTAATTGATTTATTTGTTTTGTTGCCATTTAAAATAATCCTCCTATATAATCTCCGTTCTCATCTACTAAATAATCTCCGTTTTCATCAACGTATTCTGCTAGCACGTATGCTCTATTACCTATTTTTCTGATTTCACATTGA
>Ga0172378_10002690_pt1 | contig 16718 bp, 6 predicted proteins | sample GrowelOW332metaG_FD_119755 | JGI IMG/M metagenome (GOLD analysis project Ga0172378, IMG submission 119755) | Groundwater microbial communities from an aquifer near a municipal landfill in Southern Ontario, Canada - Pumphouse #3_1 metaG | ecosystem: Environmental > Aquatic > Deep subsurface >... | reverse complement strand
GGCAAAGCCTAAAGGAAGAGAGATTAGAAGAGCAAAGACATTAATAAGAATAGTCGGCTGTAAGCGGGAAGCGATGATGCTCATACCAGTCGTTCCTGGCTGAACAACAGTCGAAGTTCCCCAATCCCAGTTAGTGAAGATGTTAGTCAGCCAAGCAAAGTATCTTTGAATGATCGGTTTCTGATAGAAGTACCAAGTCGTTCCGCTTTGATCAGTCAAAGGAGCAATAACAGTTGATCCTAGACCTGACTGTTCACTTTGGAAGGATAAGTAATAACCTAAAGAAACCTGATTACGGCAGAAAGCTAATTGGGCGGCATCGTTTCCGGAGATAGCCGCATCAGGAAGCATCATGACTAAAAAGAAAGTAATGGAAATGATGATGAATGCTGTTAAAAGCATCAAACCGAATCGTTTAAGAGAATATTTGACTATATAAGGCATTGTTCGTTCTGATTTCTTAATTAGTTCTTAATACCATAGTAGGTAGCAAGTTTCATAGTGGAAGAAAGGCTGAAAGTGGAAGAACCAATGGTGACATTGTAGGAAATCTTAGCAGAAACAATACGAGAGACTAAGTCCTTATCGGTTGATTCAGAGCCATCAGTAGTGTTGAAATTCTTAGCGATAGTCAAATTGCTGGTGTAGTCGTTGGCTTTCGTGAAGCCTAAGGCCTCTAATTCAGTCATGGTATAAGTAACCTTGTTATCACCAGAGTTAGAAATAGTGACTACGATTGAAGAAGCATCAGCTCCACCTTGGATCAAAGTCTTGAAAGATAACTTATAAGTAGCGGAAGCATCAGTCGTGCTGATACTTTCATACTTCATTCCAGATTCAGTAGTATTCTTAGTGGATTCGTTCTTCAAACCGGCGATAGAGCCATCAGTTGCTAAAGTAACAGCAGAATCGGCAGCATTCCATAAGGAATCATAAGACCAAGTCTTGCCATCATAAACAATGGAAGAATCGACTTTACTAGTATCCGGTCCCCAGTTAAGAGTGAAACCAGAAGAGTTATCGGACTTCAGAACTTCCATGAAGTTGATCGGATTTAAGTCACCGCCAGAAATGGCGCCAAAGCCTAAATCAAATTCACCCTGTTTCATCTTGTTGTAGACTTCGTTGTAATCACTAGTACCGGCAATCTGGTTGATTTCTAATACATAACCGCTGTAATAATACTTCTTGGAAACAGAAGCAAAGACGGCTTTGATGCCATCAAAGACATCGCCGTAGTCAGTTTCATCAGTAGCATTCATCCAGTTCATATCAATCGGAACAATATACGGGTTAGAGCTAGAACCGGCCTGACCAGAAGACGACTGAGTCGGTAATTTGCCAGCCTTAGCTAACGGTACGATGGTATCAATGAAAGCCTGATGCAAAGAATTAGCTGCTGCATCTGAATCATAACCATAAGTTTCATTATGACGGTTAGCTAAGACAGCCTTATGGGCATCAGTGGAGTTATAAGACACACCAGTCTCCGGATCAATTAAGTAGTTATCGGAGAAATATTCCTGAGTCGGAGTCATACCACGGGAAGTGCAAATAGTCTGTCGATCCATAGAGAAGCTTAAGAAATCGAGGAAGTTATGATCAGACATATAGGGCTTGACGGTACGGACATCGGAAGAAGCATGAGCATAGACAGTACCAGTAGTACCAAACTTGGAATTCCATTCATCCTGAGTGGAAGTATTGACGTTCAACTTAAAGTTGGAATCTCCCTTAGTCTTATAGGATTTCCATGTAACACCAGTCGATGTACCAGTACCAGTAGTAGGCTGATCATCATCAGTACGATACTTAGACATCGTCTGCTTAGTAGGAGCATAAGTATCACATTTGCCGGATAAGAAAGCATCCTCTAGTTTGCTAGAGTCGCCGTTATAAACATAATCAATACCAGGGATCTGGTAAACATTACGAGTCGAGCCATCAGATAAAGTCTCAGAATTGTAGTAGTAATAAGGATTCTTCTTTAAAGTCATCATACCAAAAGATTTGTAATAATCAATGTAATAAGGTCCAGTTGAAATAGTAGTCTCAGCTAATCCGTATCCATTAGGCTGAGTGCCATAATTGGACATACCCCAGACCTTGATGAAATCAGCCGGAATAGGTGAATATAAATTGCTGGATAAATTGTACATGGCATAGAACTGGGTGCAGGAATAAAGAAGATTGAAGTCAATATACCAGTTTCCATCAGAATCGGTGCCGACCTTAATGTTGTCACCAACTGACTTTTCCCATTCATCTTCATTCCAAAGACTGGTGGAATCACCAGTAGTGTTCTTAGCCGTATTGTTGTAATAATCAGCAGCGCCGACAAAGCCGGCTGTGCCATCAGTCAAATCAGAGGCACGATACTGGTTGTTCCAGCCAGTGAGCATGACCTTGAAAGGAGTCAGATAATCATCCAAAGAAACTTCAGTGCCATCAAAAGCGGCAGCAGCTTGAGTCTTAGTGTCAGTTGTTAATAATGTAGATGTTTTAGCACCAGTAACATACTTGACACCTTTTCTAAGATGGATTCTCCATCTAGAAGACATACTGGCATCGGTAGCATTGCCGCTAGCATCAATAGCGATAGGAGCAGCATCAGTAGCTAAATTAGGATACCATTCATAGCCATCATTAGTAGCATTAAGACGGCTGCTGTAATAAGAGGACTGAATATTGCCAGCAAGATTAGAAACATCGGATCCAGAAGCATTCATGGCATTGGATTTGCCAGGAATTGCTGTGGTTTCAATTGTGTAATAGGTAGGATGTTTGCCAGCAGCATTAGGTAATTCAGCTGAAAGACTTCCTTCTCTTAATGTGCCCCAGCCATAACCGGTGACATATTCAGTCGGCTTAGGAGTATAACGGGTGTTATAGCAGACATAGCCGCCATTAGAGAACATAGTAATACCAGTTAAATAGTTGTTGACAGCATAGCTTTCAAGAGTGGAAAGAATACGAGCTTTTTCAGCATAACTTTCATTGGCATAAGAAACAGCACCAGTGGAAGTAACAGGAGTTTCAATAGTAAAGGTAATCTTAATGACATTGCTAGTACCAGTCTGAGTAACAGTGATATCAGTTGTTCCGGCAGTGATAGCAGTTATCAATCCGGTAGTAGAAACAGTAGCAACAGCTTCGTTAGAAGAAGTATAAGTAAAACTACTGGTGGAATCATCACTCATGTGTGGAACAAGATAAAGATTGGTGTCACCGACATAGGCAGTCTTAGCAGTGTCAGCTGTGATTTCTTCGCCTTTGTAAGTGATATAGAAAGCACCCTCGGCTTCGGCACTAGTCGAGGTCGATGTTTTACCTGAATCGACTGTGACATTGTTGCATCCAGTTGCCAATAAGGATGCTGATGCAATAGCTACAAATCCCATCAATTTCTTTAAGTTTTTCATAATTTTATTTACCTCCTACTATTAAATTAATTGTTAATTTAAATATACTTATTTTATTTGTTCTACCCTCATAGTGCAAGAAGCGGTTTGGAATATTCTTATATATAGAAGAGGAAAAGGGTTAAATGAGTTTAATTAACGGATGTCTAGATAGGCAAAGATGATAGCTAAGATGATAAGAATAACACCAACTACTACCCAGGGAATCCAAATTACAGAATTCTCACTTCTCTTCTCTTTCATTGTCTCCTGATATTCGTAACAGTCTTTGTATTTATGAGGTGAATGAGGTTTAAAAGAATACATTAAGTTAATGAACTGATAACGGAAGACATCGAAGGTTCCTGATCTAGTTACAAAACTTAATAAGACATAACCAACGAAGCAGACACCGGGAATCAAGCAGGAATTGCTGAGCCCGAAATTGGAGCAAAAGTAAAGAGGAAGAATAACAACAATTGGAACAACAATGGCTATTGCCCAACAGATAATGTTTTGTTTTGTTCTCTTAAGTAATAGCATCGCTTTATTTCCCTGAATTGACCTTTGAATAAAAGGCAAAGGCCTCGACAATAGTCGGGGCCGTTTGCTATTCGTCTCTAATTACTTCGACTTATGGTCTTTATGCTTCTTAATACCTAAGCCGGCACCGACTAATCCAATGGCAGCCACAATTGAGGAGACAGTAGCAATGGATCCGCCGCAGCCCTTAGAACCAGTTGAGGTAGAAGTAGAATCACCGGAAGTGGAAGAGGAAGTGTCGCTTGAAGAGGAAGAAGTAGAATCACCCTTTCCGTTGATGTAACCCTTAGAGTTGACAGTGAAGGTATCTTCATCCTTAGTTAAGGTAATAGCAAGCATACCAGAAGTGGCGTCATATGTGAAAGCATGTTCTTCGCCATCAACCGTAACTGTTAAGTCAGTGACATTGGTATCTAACTGGAGATAGACGGTGTGAGAATGGGTTCTCGTAATCTCATTTCCGTTAGAATCAATTAAGATGACCTGATACATATAGTTACCATTCTTCTTAGAAAGGTTGGTAATAGAGAAATCATAGCCATCAGTAGAATAATCTACGCCAGAAGCCACAGCACCAGTTTCTTCAAAATGATAGACAATAGTAGTGTAGTTATGAGCAAAATCAGAAGCAGTAATGCTTAAGGAAGTAGAACCAGAAGCAATGATATCATTGAGATAGATGTCAGCAGTATAGGTATCAGTAGTTCCATCAACCAATGTAGGAATGACAGCGGCACCATTGAAAGAGTAAGTGTTGTTGGTTCCCTTAGTGACTAAGGTCAAGTACTTATCAGAACCATCCGTCTTCTGAGTAGCAGAGACTAAAGTCGGAGCAGACTTATCAACAGTCAGAGTATAAGACTTAGTCTGAACGGTACCAGTACCCTGTAAGGTGAAATCAAAATCAAGCGTATAATCACCTTCAGCAATACTAGACAAATCGATTTCACAGTAGCCACGTCTTAAGATATAGCCACTATCGTCAGGATAGATCCAAGACTTAGAAAGGCCAAGAGCGGAAATCGAAACTCCAGTGGTGCTTCCAAACATAACCATTAAAGAGCCAGACTTCTTAGTAGTGGATCCAGACTTGATTGACCAAGTGGCATTAGAGCAGGAGCGGTTAACGAAGAAGGTACCGAACATCTTATCGGAGATGCCAGTGGCACCAGCATACAGATGAGTCATATCACTTGATCCGACAACTGAACGGTAGGCATTAGAAGAACCGCCTCTGGAAGAAACATTCATTTGGGAAATGTTAGCAATAGTAGCAGTGGTCGGGAATGATCCAGATGTAGTTAAGGTTGAACCAGTATAAGCATTGGCCTTCTTATAAGTATCGGACAAGTTCTGCATATGATTATCGATCATCTGAGAATTGTAGAGACGTCCGGAAGTCTTTTCAAAATCGAAGTCTTCAACTGCAGCACCCTTAGTATAGTCACCATAGAAGCCCAAGAAAGGAACGGACATTTTCTTAGAGGCCTTAGTAGAATCTTCAGTGACAACTGAACCGCCAACTACCTGATTAAGGTGGAGGTAGCCTTCAACATAACTACCAGAGGCATTAGCAAAATACTTGTTGAAATATTCTCTTAAAGTACCAGAGAAATCCGGATTGGCGGTATCGTTGAAGGTCTTGGTGAAAGCTAAATCATCAATCTCAATCTTAACGGTTCCGTTAGCAGTGCTGTTAGCAGCAACTGTAATGTTAGAACTAGGCTGTCTATCAGAAGGAATAGTAACAGCATCTTCGTTTGTAGACATTGTGATAGTGGAAGGAAGATTAGTCGGAATATCCTTTTTGGAATCTGCGGTGGTGGCATCATACTCAGTCTTGGTGACCTGAACATCAAGACTAGGAATATTTAATTCAACAGACGGCTTATAAGTTCTTGCTTCATTAGAATCATTGTGAACTGTATAATTGAAAGAAATATAGGCCTTCTTAGTGGAATCACTTAAATCAACTTTCAAATCATCATCGTTCTTTAACTCAATCTTGGATTCTTCAGTGTTGTCGAAACCATCAAGATCTTGATTCTTATAAGTAATGTAAGAATCGGAATTGAGAATGTTTCTGACATCGATCTGACCAGCACCTTGAGTACGAGGAGAAGCGGTATTAGAACCGGTGGAATCTGTTACCTGATTAGCAGTAGACATGCCAATCATTGATAACTTTTGCTTATAAGAAGAATAAGCGGTGGCATCAGCAACAGCTAAATTGCCTTTATTATCAGGATTCTTTTCTCCTAATGCTAAAGCTAAAGCACCAGTAAGGTTAGGAGTAGCCATAGAAGTACCGCTCATGTACTCATAGCCGACTAATCCAGAACTAGAACCGGTGGTGGTAGCTGAAACAGCACCCATGATGTTGTAGCCAGGAGCTGTAATGGTAGGGGTGATATCCAAATTAGCGGAAGTACCATCAGAGGAGAAGGAAGCAATTGTGTTTCCGTTAGAAGTGGCCTGAACCTGATTCTTGGCCAAAACCAAAGTACCAGTTGATCCAACGGCTCCAAAAGTTGAACCGGAATTCTTCAAAACAAGAATAACAGGGAAAGTAGGGTTGTTATCATTAAAATCAAAGTTGAAGTTGAAAGTAGTAGAAGACACATTGTTAATGACAATCAAAGCCTTAGCTCCGGCATTCTTAGCCTGAGCATATTTATCGACGAAGGTGGTAGAACCACGATCAACAACAGCAATCTTGCCAGTAACATCAACACCGGCCGCTGTTAAAGCTTCATAATCAGACGCGGCACCATATCCGCCGACACGGACATAATTCACTGAAACAGAAGAAGATCCATCAGGAATCAATTCTGACATCGGATGATCGGTATCAAACTTAATAGTTCCACCAGTTCTAGTGACAACTTCATCATAGTATTCAACCGGAGTATTCTTTTCTCCGACAGTCATGATGGAAGAGAAGAAAGATTTATTCGGATTAGATGCAGCCACAATATTGGCGTTTTCATCACTCAAAGCATAAGATCCAACGATTCCGCTTTCAACAGTATCAGTGGTCCATTCAGAATAACCTTTAGTTCCAGAATAATTGCCTTTTCCTTCGTTGCCGGCAGCAAAGTTGACAATAACACCGGCATCCTTAGCGGCAGCAATAGCTATACTAGAAGCAGAAGTAGCTGTTTCTTCATTTTCAGTCAAAGCTGAGCCCAAAGAAAGGTTAACCACATCAAGCTTAAGCTTAGTGGCATCCTCTAAGGCAGCAATGACAGAAGTGGATTCAGCACCGCCTTCGTTATTGCCGAAGACCTTTAAAACAGCAACCTGAGCATTGGGAGCAATGCCTTGGAAATCATCACCGTTAGCAGCAGTCAAAGATGCAACATGGGTACCATGGGTAGAGCCATCTGCAGTAGGATCAACATCATTATCATTATCAGCATAATCATGAGCAAAGAAAATCTTGTTGTTGACTCTGGTGTAGTATTTGGATGTGAAAGAAGAATCCATGGCATTCACGGATGCCTCGGTGCGAATATTATATTCAGTGCCTAAATCTTTGAAGGCAGCAGCATTAGTTCCAGCAGTTTGAGTCTTTTCAAACGTAGCACGGGCGCTTGTACCTTCAACCTGGTTAAGGTAAAGTCCGGTATCAATGATACCAACAGAAACTCCCTTACCGCCTTGATTAGAGGCGCCGACAACAGCATCAACTTCCGAAGAAGTAGAATGCATAGTCTCAGAAGAATAGTTGGCAAGCTTATCAGCTTTAATCTGATCATCAGCTGATAAAGAATTAGAGGAAGTAGCAGTATCATCAGGAGCCGCATACTCGATTGATTTCTCAACAGAAGAAACGTTGTTCATTGTCGAAATGAAATCAGCGACCTCTTGAGTGGTCTTTACCGCAAAGCCATTGATTAAAGTGTCATAAACAAAATCAACGGTGTAACTGGATGACGGTAATTTGTAAGCAAGTTCATTAAGAACCTCGTTACGAGCTACATTAGCTGCCTTTTTATCGGTTTTAAGATTACCGTCAACGGTAACAATAAAATCCTTAAGGTTAGCATCTGCGGCTGAAGGAATCTCAGTAGTGGTCTGACTGGCAACAAAGCTGCCCAGTCCGATGACGGAAGCGATGGAAATAAGTGAAAATAATTTTTTCATTGGCTTGTCCTCCCAAAAAATAAGCAATAAGATTTTACCGACTGAAGTCACCAAATAAAAGAAAATCAATCTTTCCAAATGAGGTTTTTCACTTAAAAAGTCAATAAAAAGAACAAAAATAATCTATTTTTGCTTAGTTTTTGATGATTTTCTTCAAAATTGTTGTACTTGAAAACATTTCAAGAAATTTTGTGGAAACGCTTACAATTAATTAATATTTATTTAAAAAAGCTATATATATAAATATTAATTTAAAAACATAGTTTAGTTTTTCCTATAATTGACTACGCTTCCATGAGCTTTTTAACGACTTCTGCCATTTGTTTCATTTCATCTAAATCGACATATTCCATTCGTCCATGACAGTTATAATCACCTGTTCCAAGATTAGGACAAGGCAGTCCCATAAAGCTCAGTTGACTGCCAGTGGTGCCACCACGGACAGCTTCATACTCATAAGCCATATTCAAAGATTTGTAGATGCCTTCAATCTCATTGGTGATTTCAGGATGCTTATCTAAAACAAGCTTCATATTCCGGTAACTTGGTTTGATTTCTAGAGTCAGTGCTTCATTGCCTAAAGAGTCATTGATTCGTCTAGCGGTAAGCTTTGCTAATTCAATCATTTGCTGAATCTGATCATCATCAAAGGAGCGAATAATGAAATCGCCAACAGCCTTATCCTCATTTCCGTTGATATTGCAAAGATGGAAGAAGGGTTCTTTAGCCTCGGTATCTTCCGGGCGTAAGAATTCCGGTAAGGCGTTCTGGAAATGAATCAAAACATTAGAAGCATTAACTAACTTATTCTTAGCTGATCCAGGATGAATGGACTTTCCTTGGACTAAAACCTTCATGGAGTAGGCCGTAAAGGATTCAATGGAAAGATATTTGGAATCCCCACCGTCAACCGTGTATCCATATTTGGCTTTGACTAAATCCATAGAAACATGTTCAGCATCGGCTCCGATTTCTTCATCGGTCGTGAAGATAATCTCTAAAGAACGATGCTTTTTCTTGCCATCAAGAATGGCAATTAACGAATCCATGATAATAGCAATACCGGCTTTGTCGTCTCCGCCAAGAAGTGTAGTTCCATCAGTCACCATCAATTGATGAGAAACGGAATGCTTTAAAGACGGAAACTCACTTACCTTTAAGGAAAGGGTGTCATTAAGCTTAATGTCCCCGCCTTTATAGTCAACAATACGGGTTTTAACATCTTTATCACTAGCAGATGGAGAGGTATCCATATGAGCTAGCAAAGCAATCATCGGCTTTGTGGAGTCACCAAGGAATTTGGCGTCAACGACACCAAACTGGTTGATCGAGATTTCATCCGGTTTTAAGGCCTGAAGTTCTTCCAATAAGAGATCTGCTAAGACAAGCATCTTATTGTCAGAACAGGTGTCCGCTTTCTCTTCTCCGGCAGTTGATTCAATCGAAACGTACTTCTTAAATCTATCAATAATATTCATGTTGTGATCCTTTCTAAATATTAATTTCACGTGAAATTATTTAGTGTCTTCATCCTTCTTTCGGAGATTGTAGATAAAGTGACATTCCTCATAATGCCCATTGAATCCGAATATTTCGGCAAAGTTGCCTTGACCTAAAGAGGATTCAACAAACCGGGTTTGATCAACATCTAATTCAGAAATTATCTCCGGTCCGATATGAATCGTTCTCTTGATTGTGGAATTAATGACTTGAATCTGATTCAAGTCATAACGGATAGCTCTTAAGCCTAGGTCTTTGGTTTCACTGGTTAATTTATCAAGCGTCAGATGACGTTGAGAAATTAAAGCATCGGTCTTATCTAAGACAATGATGGCGTTGAGTTCGCCGCGGTTATAGAATTCTTTACGATAGGAGTTGAGAAGAATAGCGTAGCTCAAGGCTTCTTTATAGACCCCATCTATTGTTCCGTCAAAAGTTAAGAAAAGATAATCAGCACCCGGATTATGATTGACTTGGAGATCAATGAAAGAAGAAGTGCAGCAACGTTTGACTGTCTTTTCGACAATTCCAGTAAAACTATTGAAAGAGTCATCACTTAAGACACCGCTAGTTCCTAGAAGTTTAACGAACAGATAAACTAACGGTTCTTTCCTAGCTGATTCCTGGTCCGCTTTTTTCATGACTTCAGCTAAATCATAAGGATCGGAAATATAGTCTTCGGAAACTAAGAATGAATGAGTGGCGTCCTTATTGAGATGGAAAGTATGACCATTAGTTGTAAAGCTGCCTTGAGGTACAAAGTCATTCAGAGACAAAAGACTGGCGACTAAGACATTATCAGCTGTTTCTTCCTTCTGACTGTCCATCAGCCGATATGACCAGCCAAAGGGAGAATTAGGATTCTCATAATCCAAAAAATGAATTTCCCGTCCCGCAAAATCAGTGGCAATATCGCTGTCATGATAGATTTCCTTGAAGAAGGACTTAGCCTGCTGTGCTTCTTGGCGTTCATCTTCAGAATAAGAGACATTCTCTTCACTCAGTTCTTCTGCTTCCACCACTAAGGGTTTGACTTCCTCTTCATAGCTATCATCAGCTTTAGGGGAGACGTATATTTCATTCCCTTCATCTACGACCCATTCTGGATGAGTTAAAAGCAAGCTCTTAACATTGACAGGCAAATAATCCATTCCCGTCTTTGAAAATTCCTCTTCAAACTGAGGATAACATTCTTTCTTGCCAAACAATCCTAGATAGAGGTTCTGCTGTTGAAGGCTTTGGCTTTCTTCATTCAACTTGGAAAGGACGTCCTTGTTTTCGGCGATTGTTTTTTCAAGAGTGGAAGAAGTAAGCTTCAGATTGTTGTCTTTTTCAGATAGTTGACTTGTCAGACTCTGATTCAAATCCTCTAAATGTTTCTTATCGATAACTAAAGAGTTATTCAGCTCTGTCGCTTCTTCCTGCTTTTTAGTCATCTCAGACAAAGCAAGATCCTTATTCCGGATTTGATTCTCTTTGTCTTCTAAAGACTTCAATAGCTCATCATTAGAAGTCTTAAGCTGCTGATTAGTCGAATTCAATTGATTGAGAGAATCGTCCTTAGCTAGTAAATCAGCTTTCTGATTCTGTACAGATATTTCTAGATCATCTTTGTTTTTATTAGCTTCAATAAGTTGCGTCTTTAAAGTCTCAGCATCCGTCTGATACTGGTTCTTTTCCTGAAGCCAGGATTCTTTTTCAATAGAAACCTGTTCTTCTTCCTGTTTTTGATTCAAGGATAATTGATCAAGCTGAGAAGTAAGGGTGCTTACCTGCTGCTTCTCAGTCTCAATATCAGCATTTTGCTTCTGTATCAAAGACTCATTAGATGCTTTCTCGGTATTGAGGGTGCTGATTTCGTTATTAAGTTCCTGAATCTTAGTTTTCAAAGCGGTGAGTTCTTCATTTTCAGCACTAAGATTCTTCGCATTCTCTTCCTGCTGCTGATTGTTTTCGGTTTCTAATGCCGAAATCTTAGCTTTGAGAGCGTTGTTCTCCTCCACAAGAGGATTAAGCTTACTGATTGTTTCTTCCTTAAGAGCGGCTTCTTTTTGAAGATTGCTGTTATCCTGAGTAAGGGAAGAATTACTAGACTTCAAATCCGTAATCTGATTGCTCAGATTCTGATTCTGGGACTTTAATTCCTGAATAGCGGTGTCTTTAGTATTATCTTCCGCTGATAAAGCAGTCAGCGACTGTTTTAAATCTCCGGATTCCTTTTCTTCATCGTTCTGCTTCTTAATCAATTCTTCTTTTTCAGCAACCAGTCTGTTCTTTTCAGTATTTAATTCCTGATTAGCCAAAGAAGCCTGGTTCAGTTCCTCTTTGGTTTTATTGAGTTCCAAAGTCAAGGCACTGACTTGATCCTCCAAGGCTTTAAGCTCCGGAGATATCTCATCAATGTCACTGGCTTCAGTTCTTTCATAATCAACAGGAATATCGCCATTGATTTCCTTGTCTGCTACTTTGCCATCCAATTCTAAAAGCCGATCATTCAGTTTTTGAATATCTTCTTCCTGCTTGATGATCTTAGCATTCAAACGATTGTTTTCTTCTAAAAGCGAAGATTCGTTTGCGGCATTTGGATTTTCCTTAACTGTTTCTTCTTTGGTTTCAACAGGTGATATTTCTTTATTCGTCTCTTCAGTTAGATTAGGAGCTAACGTAATTGGTTCCGTAGCTATTTCAGTATCACTTGGAACACTGTTATCTTCTGATAATGTGTCTTCAGAGGCCGTGTTATTTTCAACCACAGTCTCATTATCGGAAGAAGAATATTCATTAGCAAAATCCGTTTCGACTTTGAAGGCTTCTTCCATAGCTAAAGAACTGTCTTCAGTCGGATTATCATCATTGATTTTTTCGGTTTCGGAATTTTCTGGATTTGTTTCGGATTCTTTTTCGGGTGTTTCGGAATTATTTTCAGGACTAATAGAAACTGGTGATTCCTCTACGACTGTTTTTTCTTCATCTGCCGGAGCAACTACCGCGTTAACTAAAGCCTCGGTGGCCGTTCTAGAAAACAGATTATTCATACCAATAGAACTATAGTCAATGGCGTTAGTGGGTGTTACTGGATCAGTGGTAATGTTGATGCCCATCCGGTTATCGTTAAAGATCTTGCTTTGATTTTCTTCGTTGGGACTTAAATTGATGGGGTTATTATGATCAGTGACATCGTAGATGGCACTGGTTCCAAAAATCCGTCCTTTACGGACTTCATATAAAAACTTTCCGATTCTAAATGAATTCTTTCCTTCCCGGATGCTGATAGTCATCAAAGAACAAGGTAAAAGATTGTCAGTAGTTTCTCTTCCGCCGGCGACTTGTGGTTTGATCAAATCCAAGTCCCAGCCGTAATGAGAAGAAGCATTATTAAAGTCCTCCCTCTTCATCGGATGAGAGGAATAGTCATATGCAATTTCGCTGTCACCGAATAATTGCTGCCAGATATTTAGTGCCTGTTCTTTATTCATACCGTTTCTTTCTTTCTAAACTCGCTTAAGCGCATATATATAAATTATAACAACTAAAGTAGTTATAAAACATAGATTTCTCGATTTTCTAGGACATTTGAAATGCAAATTAATGCTCTAAAAAGAAACCAGAAACAAAATCTGAAAATAAAAATCTTTTTTCAAAAGAAAAAGCCTCCTAGTCTAGAAGACCAAAGAGGCTTGCATATAAGTTTTAAAAAGAAGAATCAGTCGTTGCTCATACGGATAGGAGTAATGATCTGGATGTTTTCCGGATCATCATTCTTAGCCATGAACATTCTAGTCGGAGAAGCAAAGACGAAACTGACTTTAGCAGTTCCTAAAGCCTTGGCGGCTTCAACGGCAAAATCAACATTAAAGCCGATTTCAAAGACATTCTCATTGTCAGGTAAAACAAAGGTGGCCTTCTTCAAGACTTCCTGAGAATTGCCGTAGTTTGTGGAGCGAGCCGAAATCGTAACGCCGCCATCCTTGGAAATAGTCAGCTTCACCTGGCTATTCTTATCTTCAGCCGAAGAGATGATCTTGACTCGGTCAGCAGCAGCTAAGAATTCCGTAGTATCAATGCTTACAGAATAAGGGAAAGTAGGCGGAATCAGACGGTCGACTGAAGGGAAGTCTCCTCTTAACAGACGAGTCGAAAGAGTGACTCCGTCTGAAGTGAACAAAGCTCTCTGATCATCAAAGTAAATCGTGCATTCACCGGTAGGTGCAATATTGGTTGCCATAGCCAAAGCTTTGACCGGGCAGGTAAAGGCAAAATCAGCAGCCTGATCAGCTTCCGGAACGGCATAACGAGCCATACGATAGGAATCAGTAGTCAGGAAGAAAAGCTTTCCATTATGAGCCATGACATTGATGCCATAGAAAAGTTCCTTCGGACCACGGGTAGCAACTGCATAGGCGGTGGTATCGAACAATCTCTTCATATCCTTCAAAGCGACTTTGAAACCAACCTTGTCAGCTGGGATATTCAAATCCACGTTAGGATATTCTTCGCCAGCCTTAGTAATTAAATTAAAGTTCGTGGAATCATCAGAAATGTTGAGATAGTTAGTGTCAACCATATTGAGAGTGATGACTTCTCCGCCTAATTTGCTGACGATGTCTAAAAGATATTTAGCCGGAGTCTGAATCAGGCCCTTTTCAATATTGATGATGACATCATTGCCTTTGCTGTCTTTTAAAGGCTGCTCCATCTTAGCTGAGATAGTGCCATCACTGGCAATAACCGATACGTGGTCTTCTTCGCAGTCAATCAGGAAATTCATGAATTGACTTTCAGCAGACTTTGCAGGTATTGCTTGATTGACATAAGTCAGTAATCTTAAAAACTCCATTCTCTTGATAGTAAGCTTCATTATTTTTTTGCTCCTTGGATATTTAAAATCAACTGCTAATATTATAGTTTATTTACTAAGCATATAAAAGGAAAAAAGCGCTGAAAATGAACTATTTTACGAAGAGGAAAAACATCTAATTTTATTAATTCTTTTGAACCTTCTTTTTCATTATTTGTTTCCGGCTGATATTTCCCATTAGGTCATATTCTAAGAGTAATATTTAAGAATTAGGAATAATGATAATAATAAGGGGCGGTGGATTTGTGGATAACTCACTTAAATTATGTAGAAAGTCAAAACTAATAAAGACGAAAACAGCCTAAACAATCGAAAGAAACAATGAAGGAATAATTATTCAAATAAGGAAACTTGATTAAGATTTATTCACAATCGCGGTTGATAAGAAAGGACTTATCAACCGGCCTTGTGGATAACTTTGCCAATAAAGAAGAAAAGAAAAATCCAGGAACTTAGCCAAGCTTCCTGGATTTAATTGTTTTATGCGCCTTTTCTGATCGTATTAGTAAGCTCAGTCAGGACCTTTTTCATAGAAGGATCATTAGCCTGAGTCTTCTCAATTTTAGAGACGTTAGCTAGGACTGTCGTATGGTCTTTTCCAAACTGTCTTCCTATCTCCTGATAGGGTAAGTCAAGGATGGAGCGGGAGAGATACATAGCTATCTGTCTAGCTAGAGCTATCTGACTGGTTCGGACTTTGGATTTAAGCTGTGATTCGGTTAAGGAGTAGTATTGAGCGACTTCGGTTATGATCTGACTGATATCGACTTTACTGGATTTTGATCTTCGGACTTCATCATCTTCGAAGACGGATTTTGTAAACTGCAGTGTGGCTTTACCTTCGGGCTTATGGATTGTAAGAGCAAAGAGAAGCTTTGTGAAGGCTCCTTCCAGTTCTCGGACATTCTTGGAGTAATTGAAGGCTAAGTATTCTAAGACCTGAGGTTCAAAGAAATTGACATCAAGATTGTTGGCTTTGATCTTCATTTTCAGTATTTCAATCAACGTATCTTTGTCAGGATTAGAGATGCCGATTGATAGTCCGCCAGAGAAACGGCTAACTAAGCGATCCTGAAGGCCTTTTAGTTCACTAGGTGAACGATCAGAGGTTAAAACAATCTGTTTTCCCTGAGATACTAATAAATTGAAGACATTGAAGAACATCACCTGAGTATCTTCCTTACCGGCTAAGAATTGAATATCATCGACTAATAAGAGGTCAACAGTTGAGAAAAAGTCTTTTAAATTCTCTGAATCCTTATTGCCTTTGATATAACGGACAAATTCGGAAACAAAGTCATCAGTAGTAATAAAGAGGACTCTAGCATCAGGATGCTTCATCTTATAGGAATTACCAATAGCCTGAAGTAAATGAGTTTTTCCTAATCCGGATTTGGAATATAAGAAGATAGGGTTGCTTTTACCAGGATTTTCAACTGCAAACAAAGCAGCCAAGTAGGCATCCTTATTGCAGGGACCAGTAACAAAATTATCGAAAGTATACTGAGAAGAGATATGACAGTTTTGGAAGAACTTGGTATCAGCCTGATCAACGGCGTTCTTTCTCTTCAGGTACGTCATCCTATCAGTGATCTCAACGGTGTATTTGCTTTCCGTGATGTCGTTTAAATCATTAGTGATCAGTGTTAGGAAGGCACTTCTGATCATAGCGGCATTGGATTCAGAATCGGCTACGAAAACCGCCTTACCATTATCTAAGGATTTCAGCTCAAAAGAATCCTCAGAAAACATCGTATCAAAAAGACGTGGGTCAGTACTATCTCTGAGACGTTCTAATAGCTTCTGGTAGATATCATTTATCTGCCGATCTTTGATTGATTCATGCATATCCGTTTTCCATTTCTAATTTGACAATACAAATTATAGGCTATCAAACCCTAAGAGTATAGAGAAAAATGAGAACAAAAAAAGTTATCCACCAAAATAAATTTTCTTTTCTCTTTCATATAAAAGAGGAAACAAACTTATCCACCGACCGTTAATTGTGGATAACTGGTGGATAAGTTGATTGTGGATAACTAAAAAGTGGATAAGTTGATAACTACTAACAATCTCCAAAGTTATCAACAACCAAAAATGCCGATAAATACTATATTTACATTACTTATCCACCTAGTCAAAAGTAGTTATCCACCGGCTGTTAATAACCGTTATTTAGGTGGATAACTGGTTGATAACTCATCAAATTCATCCACTTACCCTCAAAGTTATTAACATACCTTATTAACTAAAAAACCAATAGCATC
>Ga0172378_10002685_pt1 | contig 16734 bp, 12 predicted proteins | sample GrowelOW332metaG_FD_119755 | JGI IMG/M metagenome (GOLD analysis project Ga0172378, IMG submission 119755) | Groundwater microbial communities from an aquifer near a municipal landfill in Southern Ontario, Canada - Pumphouse #3_1 metaG | ecosystem: Environmental > Aquatic > Deep subsurface >... | reverse complement strand
GATACCACAATATTGATTTTTCCCATGACATCATTATACAATTTAACATCAACAGAATATGAACCAAATGCTTTTATAGAATCTGTAAGTGAGATTTTTCTCTTATCAACGTCAATTCCGAATTGACTCTTAAGTTTATCAGCTATATCTTTTGTAGTAACAGAGCCATAAAGCTTACCATCAACTCCTGCCTGACAGATAATTTTAACCACGCTTAATGCAAGTTTGTCTGCTATTTTTTTTGCCTCGTCACGCTCAACATCAATTTTGTGCTGACGTGAAGCCTCTTTATTTTTAAGCTCATTTACTGTTGAAGCATCAGCAATAACTGCAAGTCCCTTAGGAATAAGATAATTTCTTGCGTATCCGTCTGAAACCTCAACAAGCTGATCCTTGTTTCCTTTACCATTAACGTCCTTTAAAAAAATGACTTTCATATATATACCAAACCTTTCTATTTTTTGTTTAAATGCTATGTTTTAGTTCCCACTAAACCCATTAAATATCATTATCGAGATATTCGTCGATTGCCCATTTAAGTTTTATCGTTGCTTCATGTAGCGACACCTTTTCAAGTTGTGTACCTGCCATATCAAAGTGACCACCGCCATTGAGCTTTTCAAGTATAAGTTGAACATTTATTATACCGTTTGACCTTGCAGAAATGTGAATAACATCCCCTGTTGCAACAAGTGCAAACGCTGCATCAACCGCACGAATTGACAAAAGCTTGTCCGCCGCTCTCGCAGCCGCAACTCTATCTGTGGCAGGATTCTGCCCCATAGTTTTTGTGATTGCAATTCTTGTACGATAAATTGTTGCATCCATACCATATTGAATCTCAGTTTTATAATCGTCAAATCTTTCGTTAAAGAATGTTCTTGTCACCTCTGTGCTTGCACCCTCACCACGTAGATATAGTGCTGCGGCAAATGTGCGTATTCCTGTTGTTCTCGTGAAATTTTTTGTGTCAAGCATTATTCCGGAAATCAACATATTCGCCTCTTCTTTAAGAAGAGTGTCAGAAGGCAAACACTGCTCAAGTACTTCCGTTATAAGCTCACAAGTGGATGACGCCGAAGGATCTATATATGTCATACTCATTGACTGCTCATCAAAATCCACAACCTTACGGTGATGGTCTATAACAACAGTACTAAATGAATTTTTCGCGAGTTCAGGCGATTCAGTTATTGCGAAGTTGTTGACGTCAACAACAATCAGCAAAGATTGTGAGCCAAGATAATCAAGTCCTCTGCCCGCTGATACAAACATATTGCTGTATTCATCACATTCACGCAACTGCGCTGTACTTATTATAAAGTTATCATTTTCAAAATCACTCACGATTTTTATAGGCACTTTACAATGCATAGCAATTCGTGCAATGCCCACGCAGGCACCAATAGCATCAAAATCGGGGTTTTTATGTCCCATAACAAGTACATTTGATGCCTTTGAAATCAAAGACAAAAGCTGTTCGGCAATAACTCTTGCACGCACCTTTGTTTTCTTTTGTATACTCTTTGTTTTTCCGCCAAAAAACATCAATCCATTATCAGTTTTCAATGCAACCTGATCTCCACCTCTTTGAAGTGCCATATCAAGTGCTGTACCTGCCTCATTTTCACGGGCAAGCAATGTACCTTCTGTTGCAGCAATGCCCATAGAAACCGTTACAGGCATACTACTATCACCAAGTCTGATGTTTCGAATCTTTTCAAGAATTCCAAATTTGTTTTTTATGCATTTGTCAAGTTCCTGCCGCTCAAAAAGCATAATATATTTATCTCTATCATATTCCCTAATAATACCGTTAAGATTGGTTGCCCATGCTTTGAGTATTCCCTCAATTTCGCTTGTTGCAGAACGATAACTAACTCTAACATACTGTGCAAGCTCCTCAAGGTTATCAAGCACTATGAAAGCAACAACCAAGCGCTCGTGTTGAATTTTATTTATAAGCTCATATTCTTTTGTTATATCAGTAAAAGTTACAAGATAATAACTTCTCTGTTCCATGCCCTCCTGTGTTGAAAGCCGAACCGCTTTCTCATAAGCACTAACATTGTATTTGTTACTTCCGATAAAAAGCTGTAATCCGCCAATATACTCATCGCTGAATGTACTATCTTTTATGTGTATCGCCGTACCATCTTCAATAATTTCGGTTTCGTCGGCTTCATTTGCGTTTTTGACCTTTGAAAGGACATCAATATTCTTTTTTTCTGGCACAGGACCGGGATGGGTTGCCTTAAGTATATCCTCAAGTCTTGCTGGACAAAAAATATCGATATTTGATAAAATCACATTTCCCTTTAAATTAAACTGATTTTGCAACTCTGTATTGAACCATATTATCTGTCCCTCAGCATTAGTTATAACCATGGGAACACCGCTCTTTTTCATCAACTCGGACAAAGCGTCGCTGCCATCTGTCATATTCATTTCGCTTGAAATGTTTGAACTTTTTATTTTATAAGCGACAAAATACATCAATGTAACAACAAGCAGATAAACAATAAGCAAAATAAGCCCTGTAACTGTCTGCGTCTTATCACTAACTGCACAAATAATAATAAATACAGTAAAAAACAAAGCTCCAACTATAGTTGAAATCCAACTCAAAGTTGACAAATCAGGATTAAATTTGTTTTTTCTTTTATTAGACATTGTTTTTACTACCTTTCTAAAAAAGTTATACTAGCTTAGGAAATTACTTTTGCTTTGAAATATTACGCATTTTTCTGTTGGCTAGTATTGTATAAAAAACCCCAACATACGCAGCAATAATTACTGCTACTGACATAAACAAAACAGCAAACATCGCAAACAACAGCATCAGACTTTTTCGTTTTCTTTGAATAGTCATTATTTTACCGACTATTGCAATAGTGCCAACATAAGCGAATGGGAAAAGCAAAATGAGATAAAAGTTTTCAGCTATCACCGCAAAAAACAAAGTTTTCATATCATTTGAAAAAAGCAATATAAACACATAAGCGACAATAAATATAAATGCGGAAACAGATGACAATTCAAACTTGCGTGCTTCACCACTGATAAGAGGCATCAAATTATTTATTTTATAAAGTGACATAAACAACAAATGTGCAAAAAAAGCTGTTAAATTACAGCAAATGATAAAAATCGCTGGTATAACATTAATAACAAGTGCAGCCAATGATGCTGCTGTTTCGTTTTCAAACACATAAACAGTTTCTTCCATTGATGACAAACTGAGTTGTGCAAGATAGGCTGTAAGTCTCTCATAATTTATATTTATTATGCTTTCAAATGTGCTGAGACTCAAAGAACTATATTTGATAAAAACCCATAAAAGAAAGCATGCAAGAGATGTTGTGGCAAGCATTGCGGATATTTTCACAACTGTACTTATTCTTGGCTTGCCGCCAAAAATGCAAATTGCAAGCATAACAGCACCCGGTATACATATAAGACTCAGCAATGCAAGTCGAAAATCTCGTGTTATCAGCAGAGAAAACATATAAATAAAAGGCACGAATGCTATAAGATAACGCCTGCGAATCATATTTATAATAAAAGCGCCAAGCCCTATAATCGTAATTGCAGCAAGGGAAATTGCCACTGAAATGAAACTCCCCGTGAAAACGCTAATTGACACGCATGGAACAGCAATAATTATTATCACTTTAAAGGATCTTACCGCAAAAACAAGAAATAACGAAATTAATAGTATAATTGCGGCTGCATATATCTCATTACGATAAACAGACAAATAAACAGAGCAAAACACTGTTAGCAATAACAAAGCCACCGCTGGTATCTTTGAAATTCTTGGCAATGTGCCTGCCCTAAGCCTTGCTCTATGCTTAGATTCGGTTATGTTATTGTCAATATCGCTCATAAGATACTCCTTTTTCGGTGTTAAAACTTCACTTATAAAGTATAATATTCCTATTTTGATATATCATAAATCTATAAAAATCTTATGCGGATACCTTTGGCATTCGCCATAACGCAACGCATATACTATGATTTTAAACGAAACGATACTTGTATCTATTATATCATAGGTTTGTGATTTTGTAAACATCAATTTTGACAGTTTTGTGTATATTTAACGAAAAACAAAGCTTATCATTATTCTATCCGTCATATGGCCACATATATTCAAACCAATGGATATTTTCGCATTAAAATAAAAGCAAAAAGCAATAAATCCATAAATTTATTGCTTTTATAAATATTATAAGTCAACCGTTTTATCTTTTAGCTTATTTTTAGCGATTCTTTTTCTTATATAATGCACAACATCGCTCTTGTCTATTCCGAGAACAAATGCAAATTCTTCAGTAATAACTTTTTCTGCTGCAGTCAATATATTTTTGTCACTGATATAAAAACGCTTGTTTTTCTCCTCGACTTCAGTTTTGTGTGTACTAAGTACTTTAATAAGCCAAAGAAGCTCGCATCTTTCACCGCCGTTAAGCAATTCTTCAAAATGCTTTGCTCTTTCCTTACAATCCTCAATCCACTCTTCAGTTATAATTGCTGTATCGTCAATCAAAGCATTGATTTTTTCAACAGATAAAATTTTCTTTAACTTTCCTGAAAGTGCTTCAGAATTAAGAGGTATAAATATTGTTGTATGACTATATACGGTTTCGAGAACATAATAGGCCGTTACATCAAGCCCTGCAAAGCTCTCATCACGAATATCGATAATCTTGCAGACTCCGTTTTCACCATATACAACATAGTCGCCTTTATTATGTTGCATTCCGTTATCTGATTGTATACACACTATGTATGACCACCCTCCCGTAATATTATTTGCTGTTTTAAATAAAAATGATATCATCACAAAGTGTTTGACAAAAAGTATATAGCCAATAATCGTATGACTATACGTACACTTATATTATAGCATATATTATATATAAATTACAAGGGGCAATTTGAACAAAATTACTAATTTTTTAATACAATAAATATCATTTTTTATATTAAATAGACTATTTAGCAAAATTTAGGCTTTGCTAAGCTCTTATTCTTATATTTTCTATCCTCGGTTATCTCTTTATCGAACCAAAATGGAGGGTCAAATTTCTCACTTTCCTCAATACTTGAAAATTCCACTTCCACCGTTATAAGTCCATCATGTGAACCATGATAAATATCAACCTCCGCACAATATCCTCCCTGCAAGGGAACAAAATACCGTGTCTTTATCACAGGATAAGTCACCGTTTTGTCCAGAAGGTTATAATATTCAGCTGATGTTATAGATTTTTCGTCTTCCTCACGGCAAAGAGTACCCTCTCCCTTGTGTGTTAGATAAAAGCTGTCATCTTCTTTTCTTATCCTTATCTCAGGTGTTATTGAAATATATGATTGTTCAAGTTGTGCCGACTTACAGCTCATAACAAGTGAAGGCAATTCTTTGACTATAAATTTTCTCTCAATTTCCATAAATTTATTTAATACAGCGTGCTTCGATATAATATTTCTTATCCTCGGCATGACCCATTGAAAATGCTTTTCTCGGTAAAGCACCACCAATAATTACACTTTTAAATAATTCATTTTTCTCTATACCTTTGAAAATAAAACCTATTGTGTCTTTTTTGCGTGCAAGAATTTCAAGTGCTTGCTCCCCATGTATATAGTCAACTTTTGTAGCAGGATATTCAGCAACAAAACTGTCAATGAATTTCTGCAATGTGCCAACCGTAAGCTGACATTCGGAATTTTTAAAATAAATTTCTCCCGAACAGATTGAAGAACAATAATCAACACGCTGAACGCATTCACAACCCTTTAAGTAATGTGCGTATTCAAATAGTTTGTTTAAAACCACTTCTGCGTTTACATTAAACAAGACTCTGTAAATAGGCTCAAATTCGAGAGCATCATCATGTAGATTTACAACCTCAACAAGGGCGTATCTTGATGGGTGCGAGAGTGCATCCTCACCGAGAGCAATTTTATTCTGCACATATGTAGCCTTAGCGCAGGCTAAAGAATGGTTACCGTCTCCTACAGCAAAAAGCAATGGCTTTTCATTTTCACTGCATTTCCCATATTTTTTGCACTGCTCTTCAGGGCTTGCAAGCATGCAGAGCGCTGCGTTTATTCTTTCAACTGCTTCATTATTCAAAAATCGACCTGTAACGTGACCGCCTTTTTGCATAAGTTCAAAATCATACGCAATTTTATATTTACTTTTTTCTAACGTGCATGGCTCAATTACTGTTTTGCTTGCATCATCAATTAGCAACATTATATGGGGCAATTCTATGGGAGCGTCACAACGAACAGCAACTCTCGGTGGAATTCTTTCAAGCACAGTTCCCTCAGTTGCACGAATCAAAGATTTTGAATTCTTTCTATAATCATATTCCTCAAGATCAATAAGACCAATTATTCCATGTCTTATCTTACCGTCAGACTGCTCTCTTTCTATATATATCATCGACTCCTTATGCTCAACAAGTATGTTTTTTAAATACTCTGTCATCGCACTGTTGATTTTCGGGATTCTGCGCTTCGCTTCGTTAAGATAAACCTCCGGTAATATCAAATTAAGAGTTGATGGGCTCTCACCTACCATAGCAGTAGCTTTTTCCCAATACTCGGGTTCACTTGTAAACTGGTCGCAGGCGATTGTTGCCCATTTGGTACCATCTATTTTTTTGAAATCAGGTAACAAAATATCGGCTTTGAATAAATACTCTTTCATGTGCAATCCTTTCAACAAATAATACAAGTATTTTATCAAATTTTCACGAAAAAAGCAATAGCTTAATTATATTTTTTAAAATATGTTGCATGTGCAACGATTTAGTGATATAATCAATACAATCAATAAAAAGCACGGAGGCAATATATGGGACCAAGTTACGGTGGAGGGTTTCGATCTGGAAAAAATTTCGAATATGAAAAGGTTACACCTCCAAAAAACCTCAGAGATGTTCCCCGTTATTTAAAAGAATTATTCGGAGGCTTTTTCTCAAGAATTATATACATATTCAAGCTTGTGTGGAACACAGGACCATGGATACTGTTTGCAATGCTTCTTGTCTCACTGTTTGAGGGCATTATGCCTGTTGTCCTTTCACTTGTAGGAAAAGACCTTCTCAACAACTTTCAAACCATAACAGTAAGTGGAGATTTATCTATCACTGGTTTAAAAGCTGTACCTGCGATTGTAATGGTTCTGCTTATCACGCTTTTTGTTTGCAGATTCTTAAACCGCATAATATCACAAATAAGTCAAGCTGTTACAAGAATTGCAGGTGAAAAAGTCGTACGTGAGGTAAAAATTCAGATAATGAATAAAGCCCGTGAGCTTGACCTTGCCAGTTTTGATTACCCATCATTTTATGAAAAGCTTGAAAACGCTAACCGTGAGGCAGGCAACCGCCCGATTTCTATAATAAACTCAACCTTTACTATCGTAAGTACTATGATAAGTTTGATAAGCTATATCATTATTCTATCGGCCTTTATCCCATATGCAACGCTTATCATTGTTGTTGTGTCAATACCATCAGCAATTATTAATTTTATTTACAGACGTAAGAATTTCCAATATATTAGAAACCGCTCACTTGACCGCCGTCAAATGAACTATTATTCAGACCTTTTAGTAGATAAAAATCTTGCTAAAGAAATAAAACTATTTGACCTTTCCGATACCTTAATTGACCGCTATGAAACAGTTTTTACAAGATATTATAAGGGGCTTCGCAAACTAATCCTTAACGAAACCTTTTGGTATTTAGGAGTAGCAATTCTCTCCTCAATCGTAAATTATGGCCTTTATATAATCATTGCTGTCAATGTTTTAAATGGCAAGATATTAATAGGCGATTATTCTCTATATACAGGTGCACTTTCCAGCATATCATCATATGTTGCCTCTCTTATTGGAGTTTCAGCAACAATTTATGAGGGTACGCTCTTCATCGATAACTTAATGTCCTTCTTAAAAGAAAAAAAGACTATTGTACCATCTGTAAAAAAAGCAGAAAAAATCAAACATAGCACTCCTCACACAATAGAATTAATAAATGTCAGTTTCTCATACCCCCAAACAGAACGCAAGGTTCTCGATAACATCAATCTCAAATTCCGTCCAGGAGAAACAGTTGTGCTTGTTGGTCTAAATGGTGCAGGTAAAACCACTCTTATTAAGCTTCTCACCCGTCTTTATGACCCCACCGAAGGCATAATTCTGCTTGACGGCAAGGATATCCGTGAGTATGACGTCAAGGACTTGTATTCAATGTTCGGCATAATATTCCAGGATTATGGAAAATACGCAATGTCGGTAAGCGAAAATATTCAATTTGGTGATATTAAAAGTCCTCTCAACCCCGAAAAAATCACTTATGCAGCAAAACAGAGCTGTGCAGACGAATTTATAGAACACCTGCCGAATGGTTACGATACCCCTCTTATGCGTATATTTGAAAAGAATGGTATTGAATTGTCAGGCGGACAATGGCAAAAGCTCGCTATTTCAAGAGCTTTTTACAGTGATTCAGATATTTTGATACTCGACGAACCCACAGCTTCGCTTGATGCGCTTGCTGAACAAGAAATATTCAATCAGTTCGACAAACTTCGTCAAGGAAAAACCACTATTTTCGTATCCCACAGACTTTCAAGTGCAACAGTGGCAAGTAAAATAGTTGTGCTTGAATACGGAAAAGTGATTGAAGAAGGTACACACCGTGAGCTTATGTCAAAACACGGAAAATATTATGAGCTATTCTCTATACAAGCAAACAGATATATGGAGAAAGACGGCTCACTAAACATTGGTGAATCTTGTCCCCCTGAAACAAAAAGACATAGACCAAAAAACAACGATACGGAAAGTTATCCTTCCGAATTAGAATAAACAGTCAATCCGTTGCCATAAAAAGCAACGGATATGTCTTTTTTTCCATACAAACGACAAATTTTGCAAAAGAGATATTTTTATAACCATTATAATTGATACAAAATTTATTATAATTTGTGATTTTATTGTCTGTTTTGACAAAAACTTTTATCGACACTTGACATATCTATTTTTATTACATATAATATTAGAAAAGCAGTTTTATGAGGAGTTTATATATGGTTAAAGTTGTTAAATTCGGCGGAAGCTCTCTTGCAGACGCAGATCATTTTAGACAGGTCGCAAGTATAATAAAAGCAGACGCAAGTCGCAAATATGTTGTTCCATCTGCGCCCGGCAAGCGCTTTTCAAGTGATACAAAGGTAACAGATATGCTTTATGATTGCTACAATAAAGCACGTTATCACGAGGATATAACTGAGATTTTCAATGCTATCTCAGAACGTTATAATTCAATAATAAAGGATCTTTCACTTGATTTTGATATTTCAGGTGAACTTGAATATGTCAAAAATGCAATTCTTCACCGTTCGGGAAGTGATTATGCCGCAAGTCGCGGTGAATACCTCAACGGTCTTATTCTTGCAAAATATTTAGGATTTGCCTTTGTTGATGCCGAAAGCGTGATCTTTTTCCACGATGACGGTTCTTTTAACGATGAATATACAAATGATATTCTTTCAGCAGAACTTAAAAAATATGAGTATGCGATTATTCCTGGTTTCTATGGAATTATGCCAAACGGCACTATAAAAACTTTTTCTCGAGGCGGCTCTGATATCACAGGCTCCCTTGTTGCACGTGCTGTTGAAGCAGATCTTTACGAAAACTGGACAGATGTTTCTGGTTTTAAAATGGCGGACCCAAGAATTATACACAAACCTAAAACAATAAAAGAAATCACTTATAGAGAATTGCGTGAGCTTTCATTCATGGGCGCAAGTGTTCTACACGACGAAGCTATTTTCCCCGTTAGAGGTGCAGGTATCCCAATTAATATTAGAAACACAAATGCTCCAGAGAAAGACGGCACAATGATAGTCTCAACGGCGCAAACTCCAATAAACGAAAATATTATAACTGGAATTGCAGGCAAAAAAGGCTTTTCTGTTGTAACTATTGAACGCGATAAAATGAATTCCATTGTCGGTTTTGGCAGACGTGTACTTGAAGTCTTTGAAGAATACAATGTTCCTGTTGAGCATTTGCCAAACGGTATTGATACAATGAGCGTTGTCATACAGACGTCTCTTATTGAGCAAGTGCGTGAAAAAATCCTAAATGCAATAAACCGCACCGTTCGTCCTGACAGTGTGATAATTGAAGATGGTCTTGCACTTATTGCCGTTGTAGGTCGTGGTATGATCAAAGCCAAAGGAACTGCTGCAAGAGTGTTCAATGCGGTTTCCAAAGCTGAGGTCAACATTCGCATGATAGACCAGGGTTCAAGTGAGCTGAACATAATCATAGGCGTTGATGAAAATGATTTTGAAAAGACGCTTTCTGCAATTTATAATGAATTCGTATCGGAAAACAAAGATATTATCTAAACAGTAAACACGCTGTGTTTGTATTTCACAAAAACACAATTTAACGTAAAAAGCATCGGGGTTGCAAAGCCAACAAGCATTGCAACCCCGATATCAAATATATAGTTATGCCATTTTTTCAGGCATTTTTACGCCGCCTAAAATGTGAAAATGAAGATGCTTAACCGATTGACAAGCATCGTCACCACTATTAGATACTATGCGGTATCCATTTACAAGCCCTGCGGCTTTTGCTATTTTTGGTATCACTTCAAAAATTTTTGAAACATAAACACTGTTTTGCTCAGTTATCTCATTAGCAGACACAATGTGTTTTTTGGGGACTACAAGAATATGCACGGGAGTTTGCGGATTAATATCGTAAAAAGCATAACAATAATCGTCCTCATATGCCTTTTTTGAGGGAATTTTCCCTTCAATAATTGCACAGAAAATACAATCCATAATAAATATACCTCTTTTCAGATTTTTTTAAAGTTTTCTTTACAATAATCAAATTTTACCACATTAAATATCAACAGTCAAGGCTTTTCAAGCATTTAAAGGAGAAGTTGCAAATGAAAAACATTCCCGAATATGATATCTGGACATATCTATCACATACCAAACTACCTATTGTAATGTACGGCATGGGAAATGGTGCAGATAAAATTCTCTCTGTATGCAATAATTTAGATATCGAAATATGTGATTTTTTTGCAAATGACGGCTTTGTGAGAGGGCATATGTTTCATGGTAAAACCGTGCTAACATATTCGCAAATAAAAGAAAAATATACGCGTTTTATAGTGCTTTTATCCTTTGCTACCTCGCTTGATAACGTTCTTGAAAGCATTAAAAAAATAGACTCAGACCCGTGCTGTGAGCTGTATGCACCTGATGTTCCCGTTTGTGGAAACACATTGTTCGATATGAATTTTTACAATCAGCATAAAACTGAAATAGAAAAAGTCTATTCCCTTTTATGCGACGAGAAATCAAAGGAAATATACTGCGATATCATTTCATTCAAACTAAGCGCAAAAATCTCTTATCTTATAAAACACGAGTTTTCAAGTGATGAATTGTTTAATTCTATTTTAAAACTAAAAAACTGCACTTCTTATACAGATCTCGGAGCATATAACGGCGACACAATAAAAGAGCTTTTAACATACGCTGACAAACTGCAAAAAATTGTGGCTTTTGAGCCTGACAGACGAAATTTTGCAAAGCTTGCATCTTTCGCCGAGACAATCAAAGCCCCCATAATTAAGACTTATCAGCTTGGCGCGTGGGATAAAGAAACAACTCTTTACTTTGACGGTAGCGGAAACAGAAATGCAAATCTTATCACAACAGACAGCATAAGCGGTAAAAAGCTAACAGAAACACACGTCAACTCGCTTGACAATATACTTAGTGGTGAAGAGACGGATTATATAAAATATGACGTTGAGGGTGCAGAAAAAGAAGCTATTCTCGGCTCACAAAAAACTATTGCAAATCATCTTCCAAAACTAAATATATCAGTCTATCACAGAAGTGAGGATATTTTCTCGCTGCCACTTATGATACATGAAATGTTTCCACAATACAAACTATATCTCAGAAAGAAAATTTATATTCCAGCATGGGACATAACCCTCTGTTGTACTACCGATTAACAAAAAATCACTGCACAGGATTAAAACAAATCCAAGCGCAGTGATTTTTAATTGTATCAATAATTAATAAGCTCTAACCTCAAATATTACTATATCCTCGGCACCGTTAGTGCTATGAATAACCATATCAACAGTGTCACATTCAACAGCGGCAAAATCAAGAACGTTCTGTCTTTGGTAATTATCCTTAACATCAACAGTTGACACTATTTTACCATTTTTCTTGAAATTAACCGTGTAATCCTTAACAAGTTCAGCTGGAATACCTATTCTCTGCTGTCCCTGTCTATTTGCAGACATTGTGATACGAAGAGGATAATGGAAATCTGAATCAAAAGTAAGACGAAGCTGACTCAGTTTGCAAGCCTTTTTAAACTTCATTGTAAGAGTTTCGCCATTATCTGAAATACCATCGGAAACCCATGCGTTTGTCTTATCATCAAGTCTCCTTGTAATGCCGTTAATTACATTTTCTGGCTTTCCACATGATTTATATGAGCTTGCGGTAAAAATTGCGGTTTTTGCAAAATCAGTGGGGTCCTCATTAAGAATCCCTGGGAGGAACGCATCATCTTTTATAAGCTTCTGCTGTAACTCAGGAATATGAGGTGCAAGCTCACGAGGTGCACAGCCATACTTTATACACATAGCGGCAGCTGTACCCACAGCCTGACCACCTATCGCACAACAGCCTATTATTCTTGTGCTTGCAAGTCCGAGTTTGGTTGTGCTTATGTCTCTACCAGCCAGCATAAGGTTTGAGATGTTTTTAGAATAATACGAGCGGTAAGGAATAGTATATACGCCCAAAAAATGATGACAGTCAGATGGCAACTTATCGAAATCAAGCAGACCGTGCGCCGCATGAAGATCAACACACCAACCGCCGTACGCCACAGCATCGGGGAACATTTTGTGATCGAGAATGTCGGTTTCGGAAAGCACATAATCGCCCATAAATCTGCGACTTTCACGCATACCGGGCAATGAACCAACCCATTCTAGTGCATAGTTATCAGCCCCGTGATCGCCACCATTTTTGATGTGATCCCACAAGCCATATACATATGCCATAAGGTCATCACGTATTGTCTCAAAATCGGGGATTATATCGTCGCCCTCTCCCATGAGTTCAAGCCACCAATAACCGTAATCAACAGCTGCACAACTAAAAGCTGAAAGTCTAAGCCATTCCGCAGGATCAGGCGCCTGGCTCGCATCAACCTTCTGTGTTTTTGAATGAACACGATAGCGAAGCTGTTCTTCCGAAAGATGCTTTGCAAAGGATGGAGGTGTGAATTTTATAGGACGACCTACATTAACTGCTTTAATAAGAATTGTGTTACCCATTCTCTCGTTATTAGGCTCATCGGGGGCGTGAGGCTCACCTGTTTGCGCTTGTGACTCACTTCCCTGTCTGTATTCAGCCCCTGCATAATAAGCAAGAGTTCCATTACCTGTACTATCAACAAATATTGGAGCGGTAAACTTAAAACGCATTTCCGTTGTCTCTTGAAAACAATAAATAGCAGTTATTTTTGAGTTTTCGGTTTCACAATCGTACATCGAAGTGTTGAGATATGTTGTAAGATTCTCTTCTTTTTTGACTGCCTCAAAAAGGACCATATCCCAAAGTGAATAATTGAATGTATCGTTAAAACTCTTATTTTTGAGCATAAGCTCATAAAGGAGTCCTGTTTCCTCATATTGTGACTGTTTAAGGCTCTGTGCAGCGCCCGAAATATGTATTCTTATTTCACTTGAAGCATTGCCTCCAAGTACGGGACGTGCGTGAATCAATGCGGTTTTTGCACCATGTCGAGCTGACGAAATTGCAGCACAGACTCCTGCCATTCCTCCACCGACTATGATAACCTCATAATTAACTTCTTTGTATCTTTCAAGTACTCTTTTCATACGTATCTCCTAAAAATATATTTATCCAAGTATTATTATAAAGCATAAAGCAAAATATTTCGTCTAACATTATTGACATTTTCTCCACTTTCGTGCTATAATATAAGATAGAGCATAAGAAAATGAAGGGAGAATTATTATATGACACATTCCACACCGATATATACAATATTCGAATCAAATAATGTCTGCCTTTTCGCATATAAAATCAAAGAAATTCAACGTGGATATATCGATTCAATAAATTCATATGACGAGCTCAAGTTTGTAAGAATTACAAACGGCAGTGGAATATGGAATATAAATGGATTAGATCATCCAATAAAACAGGGTGATATAATTATTTTCAGCCGTGCAGATATTCGTAGTATCCGTGAAATTACGTCTGATGCACCCCTTATAATTGAGCAAGCCACATTTTTCCCCATCACAATATATCCATGGCAGAATTGTGCGGATTTCTTTTTTGTGCGTCCTGTAGGATTTTCAAATATTATACCGACAGACAATGAAATATATGATAAAATCAATACCGATTTTCTTGCAATAAAAAATGAAATAACCAGCGATAACCGCTATAAAAATGAATTCATTGTAAATATGCTTACAAGAATGGTTATCCATGCGGCAAGGCTTTATCCTGAAATAATGGTAGCAAAGCCTGCAAACGCAAATATGCAAAACAATCAATATCAAGTTGTTTGTAATGCAATAGCATATATAAACAGCCACCTAAATGAGGATCTTTCTCGTCCTATACTTTCCAAAAAATTTTGGGTAAGCCCTTCACATTTTTCAAGAATATTCAAGGAATACAGTGGCTTTTGTCTTCAGGATTATATTGTGCGTTGCAGAGTAACTCATACAATAAATCTTATTCGCAAAAAAAATATTAACGTGCTTGATGCAGCGCTTGAGAGTGGTTTCTCCAGCTCATCCGGCTTTTACAGAGCTTTTCATGCAACAACTGGAATGAAACCTGGAGATTTAAAAAAGAATATAATATCTTCTCCTAACAATAAGAGTATACAATAATATGAATAACATTAACAATTCAATAGATGCAAAAGACCATGACCATTTATATAATGACATTTATGTAATCTCACTAATGAACCCGTCAAACGCAACCGTGATTGCCTGCCGCCATGCTGATAATTTTCTCGATATTGGCGAAAACGTTTTCTCACAAAAATTTATGGATGCGGAAGAATCTCGGTTATTGTACCGAAAAATATATGCTAATGAAGATAATTTAATACTTACTTCAATTGGAAACAGACTTGCCTTTATATCCACTCAACTTATCTACCCGCTAAATTGTGTGACTGCAATTTTTCCAAGATTACCGTATGATATCATGCTTTCACTTATAGAATTCAACAATATAGGCGAATTTGATATATTTGAGTCTGTAAAAAATGCAAATTATAAATATCCTGTCCCATATGAATACAAATTCGAAGATGTATACCGACTGTTAAACAAATTACTGATGAAAATAAATGCCTGCAGATATACTCCGAGAACAGCATTTAATACAAATAAAAGCAGCACTTTCTATGCTGACACTATAATTCATAAAATACACTCTGCGACGGATCTTGTCGGATGCAAACTGAATGTTGAAGAAACAACTATTAAACCATATAAAATGTTAAATTTGAATCTTTGCGCCTTATGTGCATATACTTTCTGTGTGTTTATGCTTGCAAGAAGACTCTCTGCCACATATTCAGCCACTCTATCCATTCAAGAGCAATCCGATATGGTGTTTTTCGTATATACCATTGACTGTTACAAATCCCCTGCATGGGATTCGTTTTCAAGCAAAATTTTTTTGACAGGCAACTACCCCGAGCTTGTCCACTGCAAAAAAAGTGCAAATTTCAACAATTGCATTTTTAACTATAAAACAGTAAACACCAATAACGCAAAAAAACTCATTATAAGCATTTGCACAGATATACCAGATAACAGCAATTTTGGTTTAAAATCTTCTTTCTAATATGTTTGGTATTTTATAAAAAATCACTCGGGAGCGTATCAATATCGATATGCTCCCGAATTTTATTAATATTTCATTGGATTATCGAAAAGTAAAAACCTTATCAGCCTGCGTTTTTACCAAAAGAAAAGAAATTATTTATTGCTTCTTTATTGTTGTTATAGAACTCTACGCAAGCATTTGCCTGTTCTTTAATTTCAGTCTGTCTCTCTTCTCTTGTTGCTTCATTTTCAGCTTTGCGAGCCTCAACCTCTGCTAACTTAGTTTCGAGATAAGCCTGTTTCTCTTCATCTGTCATTGCGTCAAAAGCAGCTTTTTTAGCTTGGATATCAGCAACTTTTGCCTCAATTTCGGCTTTTTTAACTTCAATAGCAGCGAGCTTTTCCTGAAGTTTTGCTTCTTGTGCTGCCTGTTTCTCTGTCATTTTAGCTTCGATATAAGCTTGTTTTTCTTCATCTGTCATTGCTTCAAAAGCAGCCTTTGCAGCCTCTTTTTCAGCACGGATAGCTTCTTTGTCCTCTATAACAATCTTCTGATTCATTTTGCACTGATGCATTCTTATTAACTTACCGATAGCTTGAGGGATACAAGGTAATTCTTCGGTAACTTCTGCATCATTTTCTGACTCTTCTGCAGTATCATCTGGCACTGTTGCAGTATCATCTGGCACTGTTGCAGTATCATCTGGTTCTGTCGCAGTATCATCTGGTTCTG
>Ga0172378_10002684_pt1 | contig 16734 bp, 16 predicted proteins | sample GrowelOW332metaG_FD_119755 | JGI IMG/M metagenome (GOLD analysis project Ga0172378, IMG submission 119755) | Groundwater microbial communities from an aquifer near a municipal landfill in Southern Ontario, Canada - Pumphouse #3_1 metaG | ecosystem: Environmental > Aquatic > Deep subsurface >... | reverse complement strand
TTATCGGCAGACATCATATACTTAAAAGAGAGTGGTTCCAAAAAATTGGTATAGTCCCAGAATTCCATCCTTGTACGCCCAAAAAAATAAATCGGGCGTGTAAATCCCTTGGCTTCATACAGCAGGTGTGGCAATCGCCATGCTTCATCATAGGCGTTGAAGGGATTTGTATATGGAGTGTCTCCCGGCCAGATGTAATCTATCCCGGATGCGTTGATGACATCTACCATGTAGCTATCGCTTCCGGGAATCAAGCCCAGGTAACCTAAATCCTCTGGGTTGCTGGGGACTGCGTGATCGATCCAGAGCCGAATGTCATAATCCACAAGATCGGTTAGCAGCGCTTGTTGATTACTGCCTACGGGATCTGCTCCGGAAGAGTAGGTGTGGTAGCCAATCGTATTGCCATGGTCTTTTATCCTATGCCACATCTCACCCAAAGTTGCTTGTTTATCGCCGAAAATAGTACTGGATACAGGGATGTTGCGGGCAAAGAAGCCCTGATTGTAAAACTTTGGATTTTCAGGATTGTTGCTGCCTTCGTAAACGGCTTGCAAGCTGTTAATATTCTCTCCGTCCGCATCGTTTGTAATGCATAAAGCAGCTCTATTTACACCTGGCCAACGGTTGATATTCAGTAAAAGTGGTTTTTCCGCAAAGAGCAAAAAAGCCCAATCATGCGAACCACCGGCTGGCTTGTACATGGTATCCATAGAAACCTCCCAAGTACCGCCCTGCACATATCTGCGGAAAAAATGGTTTTTATGATCATAAAGCATTATTTGGTTTGCGCTTAGCCCTTCGATTTCCCCACATTCATCATATCCGGATGCCACAATCCATAGTTTGCTGTTGGGATGAGCGTATTCTACTGCCTTATCCCTGAATGGGATGATGTTTACATTGTCTTTAAAATCACCGGAGTTTATCGCTTCAATACCCTTCAAATCTGCAATAATAGGCGCATCTACCGGATCCATAGCGAGATACACATCGTGCAAATATAGTTCCTCTTTGCAGGATGCATTCACGGACACTAACCATGCCGCAGCTTCATACTGATCCCGGGGATAAAAGCTCAATCTTACATCCATCTGCGGGGAGCTGTAGATGATGTTCGTGATTCCGTCGTCAGTGCTGGCCGAAGTATCGAAGTTCAGAGCTACCACGCTGCTACCCCCAATCCTTGCCGTCGCATACAGGTTCAAATCGAAAGAAATATCGCCAATCTGTACCCGGTTTTCATCATGCACGCTTAATGCCATAATTTGGCACGAGAACAATGCAATCAACAACGTAATTACTATGTGGTATCTCATCCGAAATCTACCTCCCATATATATGGATATTGTCCGTTTTCTGCAAATATAACGATGCAATGAAAGAGATTTCAAAATCAGGAATCTGTCAAGCCCAATCTCATACGTTTTCATGAGCATCCCGCGGAAGTATAAAACTGTTCCTACTGTATTCAACCCGATTCTTTGTAAAAGAACGCACATGATGGGAAGCACAAACCGGTATGGTAGATATCCGTACAATTGCAGCGGAAAAGCATTGACAAAATCCCATGTTATCATATTATGGAATATTAGAAAGATATATTGGAGAACCAGATGGATTTTCGCATCTATGAGTATCTTAGCGTATTCATAATGTCATGGCTCTTTGTTTATGGCCTCACGCCATTCATAATAAAGCTGGCTAGAAAGATAAATTTCGTGGACAAACCGGAAGCACGCAAGATCCACCTAAAAAGCGTACCCCTGATGGGGGGGCTTAGTGTGGCCTTGGGTTTCATTCTGTTATGTGTTTACGATGTAACCATTTCCCCCGGCAGGTATTTTGATCGTCCCATGATCGGATATCTGGCAGGCTCAGTCATAATCGTTCTTATTGGCCTTATAGACGACCGTCGCGGGATGCATCCACTGGTGAAGATGTCTGGACAGATTCTTGTAGCACTTATCTTTATCCTTACGAACTTCACTTTTGATGAGCTTAGCATGATGTTTGGCAGCGTTTATATTACTCTTCCGCTCATGCTTTTATGGATGGTTGGGCTGATGAATGCGCTTAATTTCCTGGACAATATGGATGGCATCATCAGCGGTATGGCAGGCATTCTGGGGCTAGGGTTTTTTGCCTTTGCACTTACCAATACTACCAGTTCCAATCAGGAAGCCATGGCCTTGATCGCACTTATCTCGCTTAGCTTTGCCGGGTCTTCCTTTGGTTTTTTACCCTTCAATTTCAATCCTGCCAGGATCTTTTTGGGAGATGCGGGCAGCATGTTTATCGGGTACTTCTTGTCATCAATGGGCATCCTGATGGCGCGTTATGCGGGCATCAAATACAATGACAAGCTGTTCTATCTGCTTCCTGTGCTGCTACTTAGTTATGCCATCTTCGACATCTCGCTGGTCAGTTATACCCGTCGCCGCGATGGCAGACATGTGATGCAGGGTGGCAAAGATCACTCCACGCACCGTATTAACAATGTTTTGGGCTCAGTAAAGGTTACGGCAGCTGTGATTTACGCGATCAATGTATTGATTGTGCTCACTTCCATCATCATCTTCAAGATTGGCTCCCGGGAGTTATTGCTAATCAGCACATTGCTTTTCGGAGCGTTTTTCCTGGCAGTTGGCCGCAAGTTGGATCAGGTACCCATCGTGATTCCGGCAAATCAGAAGAAAGAGAAGTAATGGAAATTCGCATATTGGGAGCGGGTTCCGGCATGCCTGCAAAGGATCTGAACTCTTCATCTGTATTGGTGCATTCAGAGGGACAGAGCTTTTTGCTGGATGGCGGAGACGGCTGTGCTCAGAGCCTGGTGAAACTAGGTTTAGAGCCGGATATGCTTAGTGCAGTGATCATAACACACTACCATCCCGACCATGTCGGGGGCGTGCTGTTACTTATTCAGATGTTGTATCTTAGAGGTCGTAAGAGGGTCTTGCCTCTTTATCTGCCGGAGCGGGAAGGGGAGTTCGCCGATTTCTTGTGCATGTTTTACACTTTTCCCCAGAAGTTCGATTTTGAACTGCAGCTAAAACCCATGACTTCCCTTTCAGAAGACTTTCCCAAGCTACGATATATCTTGAACGACCACTTACAAGGATATGGCGAGATAATCCGGAAAAATGCCTTCAAAAACCTGCAACGAGCGTTTTCCATCAGGATCAATTCTGCTGCAGGAGATTTTGTGTATAGTTCGGATATCTCAACCACAGATAGCATATCAGGTTTCGTAGAGGGTGCGCATACACTTCTCTTGGACGCATGTCATCCTTCTGCAGGCCAAGTATTGAAAATGGGCACCAAGGGTCTGAAAAGAATCCTGCTTACGCACAATCCGAGCGAGGGAGTAAGGCAAGCTCTGATAAATACACCCAATGAACTGTTTGAAGAAGCCCGGGAGGGCAGAATATACAGGATATGAAGATCCTGAAGATATTACGGGGAACATATATGTATAAACCACACACAGTTGCAATATTGAGAGCGGCAACACTGTTGTTGATCCCATTATTGCTACTTCTTTCCGCCTGTGAGATCAACCGCTTGCGCAGTGCGGAAGACCTATATAACAAAGGCCTTTATGTGGGAGCCATCAATGAACTGGACGCCCTTATCGAAACGGGAGTAAACGGAGCAATCGTTACCCGGGCTGAATTGATGCGCAGCAACAGCTATCTGGAATTGGGCAAAACTGCCGTGGAAAGAGACAATCGGCCTTTGGCAGTGCGCTTTCTGAAACTGGCCAATTCTGAAGCGGCAGATCTGGAACTGGCAAAGTTATACTACAAAATGGGTGATGAAGCCTATCAAACAAACGATAAAGTACTTTCTCTAAAATACATGAACGACATCATGCGCGAGATTCCGCAATCTCCCTTGATTCCCCAAGTTTTACTACGCCGGATGAGTATCAGTCTGAACGAATATCAGGATCGCGAAAAGAGTTGGGAGGATTATAAATTTCTGTACAACAACTATCCGGATAATCCCTACGAGATTCAAGCACGCTATATCGTGATGCAGTTTATTGATACTAAAGTGGATTATGCCCAGCGTTTGTTGGAGCAGGAGTATTATACTGATGCGCTGAAGGAGTTGTTTGAACTCTCTCTATACCCCGTGGTTGAAGGATCCCGGATCAATGCTTTGATATCCGATGTATATCAAGCACAGGCAGAAGAGTATATCGATGCCCAGGACTATATGGCAGCCGACCGCCTGTTCCGCATTGCGGTGCAATATAATCCCGCAAAGCAAGCCGAAGTCGATGCGCGTCTGGAAGGTATTACCAGACTATATGTTCAGAAAGGCGATGCTCTTGTTCAAGAGCGCGATTTTGAACATGCATTGCTGCATTACACCAAAACTTTCGAGATCATCCCGGATTATGCCCCAGCTTTATCCGCCATTGCCAGGATGAGAGAGATTCAGAAAGACATCGCCCAAGCCAAAGATATCTACAACGAAGGTCTGAAAGCAGAAGGCGCTCAGAAACACGCCGAAGCCCTGAGGCTTTACAACCAGGCTATTCAACTGGATCCCCTACCGGAATATCGCGCACGGTCTCAGTCCATGCAAAACCTGGTAGAAGCAGAACGTGATCCTGTTGGCTTTGCCCGCAGAATCCTGCAGGAATATCGTAACGGACTCTTGATAAACCGCATCGCTGCAAAGCGTAATGAGGTACTTAAAACCCACAATCCCAACGAAATACGGGATAGTGGATGGAAGATATTGCTTTCCACTGGACAATACAAATATGAAGCCCGCTACGATTTGCTTACTCCCACGGATACTTTCCTCTATGTGTGGCAGATCAATCTGAGAGATCGCTCTATGGTCCCTTTAAACAAGATTTCAGAAGCTCTGATGCAATAGGCGGGTAAAATGAAAGATATGAGAATTAATTTGAAATACATAATCCTGATAGTATTGCTGTTTGGGATCACGCTGTGCAATGCTCAAAGCTTCGATTTACAAGCCTTTGCAGACAGTACGAAATACGGTTGGAAGGACTACCTGGATAGAGCAGAGTATCGCAAAGATCTAACCTACAGACAGAATAAATTGCAACTCTACGAATTGGAGGCAGTGCCCTTTGGCGGCAATGTGTTAAAAAGCGCAGTGATCCCCGGGTGGGGTCAGTTTGCTACAAAACACAATAGTAAAGCCACAGTAATACTTAGCGCCGAATTGATTTCAGTGATCAGTGCCCTCTATTTCTACAATCAGGCCAGCACAAATTATGATCGCTATCAAAACGCAACTCAGGTTGACGAGATCAATGATTACTGGAGCAAAGCCGAAATTCCCTATCACTATTCCCTGCTGATGGTGGGTTTGGCAGGAGTGATCTGGTTGTACAATATGTACGATGTTGTAATGAGTACAAACGAGTATAACGAGAACTTGTGGCAGGACATCATGAATAGGGACAGTTCTCCGTTGAAACTGAGTCCAACTGGTTTGGAATTGAGGTTTTAGCTTATGAAACACATACATCTGTTTATTACTCTTGCAATCCTGCTCTTTGTTGCCGGCTGCGGCATCAAGCGCGACAATCCCCTGGATCCTCATTCCAGTTCCGTGATTGAGCCTGCTTATGTGACGGGAGTCCAGTTAAGTTCAGAGGGTACCGGATCTGCTCCAAGAATTGTTCGAGTATCATGGAACAGCAATAGCAGCTCAAACACTGATGGATACTTTGTTTACCGCAGCAAGGGGCATAGCAATGCTTACGCCGTTATCGATACGGTGATGCATGTGGCAAGTGCAGATCATCAGCAATATATCCACAGCAGCGAAAACGATTCCAGTGTTACTCCAGGCGAGTACTGGTATAGAGTCTCCGCCTACAAAGACTATCCAGCGGGAAGGCTTGAAGGCCGCCTTAGCGAACCCAAGCCAATAATAGTAAGAACTTGATGATAGATTACCATCAAGATCTGAACGAAGCTCAACGCGAAGTAGTTGAGGATGTAGATCATCCCATTCTGGTACTGGCAGGTGCCGGTAGCGGAAAGACACGCTGCATCATTTATCGTGCCGCCTATCTGATTCACGAGCGGAAAGTAGCGCCCTGGAAGCTATTGATCGTTACATTTACAAATAAAGCTGCACGCGAATTGCAGGATCGTTTGGAGAGCCTACTTAGCATTCCTATGCACTCGCTTTGGGTGGGCACTTTCCACTCCATCTGCCTTAGGATTCTGCGCTATGAATCCGCTTCTTTGCCCTATAATGCAAATTTTAGCATTTATGCAGACGATGAGCAGAAATCGGTACTAAAAAAGATCTATAAAGAACATGGCTACGATCTGCAAAAGTATCCATTCAACAAAGTACTGGCCAGGATCGGACGCTACAAAAACCGACTGATGTTGCCCGAAGATATCGACGTCTCCGAAACGAAGCACAATCCTTTCCTCGGAGGCTTTCTACATATCTACCAGCATTATCAGCAAGCTCTTCTGATGAATCAAGCTATGGATTTCGACGACATTCTGCTCTACACTGCACGCCTGCTACGCAATAACAGCGCTGTACGACACAAGTACCAGGATATCTTTCAATATGTTATGATCGATGAATATCAGGATACAAACCAAGCTCAGTTTGAGATTATCCATCAATTGGCCTTGGAGCATCAGAGAGTATGCGTGGTGGGGGACGACGATCAGGCCATATACAGCTTTCGCGGGGCAACTCTGCGTAATATACTGGAATTTGAAAGGGACTATCACGAAGTTCGCACTATCCGTCTGGAGCAGAATTACCGCAGCACAACCGCGATCCTGGATTTGGCAAACAAGGTAATCAAGCAGAACAAACAGCGACATCCCAAAGAACTATATAGCGATTTAGGCGCAGGCTTGAAACCGGTCTTGAACGTGTATCCCGATGCCAATGTGGAAGCCGAACAGATTGCTCAGAACATCTCCAGGCAGTGGAATGATGGCAAAAGCCTACGGAATATTGCCATTCTATACAGGACAAATGCGCAGTCCCGCCTCTTTGAAAATGCTCTGATGCAGAGAAAGATCCCCTACAGTATCGTGGGAAGCCTGAACTTTTACCAGCGTAAAGAGATCAAAGACCTCCTGGCATACTTGAATTGCCTTGGCAATCCCGCAGATAACGAAAGCCTGTTACGAATAATCAACGAACCCCCTCGCGGTATCGGACAGACCACTGTGAACCGCTTGCTGGGATTTGCCGCCAAGACCCGGATCAGCTTGTTTAGTGCTATTCAAAACCAAAGTGCCATCACAGAAATGAATGCCGGAGCTCACAAGAGGGTAGCGGAGTTTTGCACTATCATCGAGCAATGGCGGCAGATGTCCCTTAAGCTTCCTGTGGTTGATCTGGTAAAAGAGATCGTGGAAGAACTGGGTCTGGTGAGTTTATACCGCAAAAGCAGCGATCCCAAGGACATTGCCCGGGCGGAAAACCTGATCGAATTTGTGGCTTCGGTCAACGAATTTGCCGAGCGTTTTAGCAGGGACAACGACAGAGCGGCAGTCCTGGAGGATTATTTGCCCTATGTAGCCCTGCAGACTGATCTGGACAAAGTATCCGAGGAACTTGACAGCGTGAGGCTGATGACTCTGCACAACGCCAAAGGACTGGAGTTTGAGGTAGTATATCTTGCTGGATTGGAGGATGAGCTTCTACCTCACCGGATGAGCATGGATACCATAGAGGAGATCGAGGAGGAACGGCGGCTCTTTTATGTGGGTATCACTCGCGCAAAACGGGAATTGATCCTTAGCCTGGCGGAAGCTCGCAGGTTGTACGACACCTATAGTTTTACGCAACCCAGCATGTTTCTGGACAATCTTGAGGATGTATTGGACTTTCCGGGGCACATAGCGGCTCCGGTGCAAAGCTCATATCGCAAACCGAAGAACAAGATTAGGGAAAGTCAGAAACACTTCAAGATCGGGCAACGTGTATGGCACAAAGAGTATAAACAGGGCGTCGTATTATCTGTGGATGGTATGGGCACGGATGCAGTGGTTACGGTGTCTTTCAAAAACGGGAAACTAGTCAAGATAGTAGGCAGCTATTTACAGACAGAATCAAGCAAATAGTTCATACAGGATCCTTACCTCTTAATTCCCTGCACTTTATCCTTAGAATGCAATACATTTGACCTTACATTTATCAAAATTCGACAACTACAAACATTGGAAAAGGACTACATTGTATGTTCATTGCTTGATATCAATGGTTCTTCTAATCGATCGCGATAGTTCCCTGTGACAAATAATTGATAAAGACTACTTTTGCTTGACACAAACCAGGCTAACATGGTATGTGTTTCTAACGATAAAGGAGAAGAACAATATGCCAAATCACCTTTGGAGCATCGACGTAGAGAAGAAGTACTTCCGAAAATCAATGGAGCTGTCCCTTACAAAAAAACAATTGTTTTTGAATATGACAATAATTTCTATGCATACATACCTAAAGGAGTGAAATCCCAGGGGCAAACCTTGCAAGGTCGTAATTCTTCCATAGGTCATTATACAGAAAAATGGTGTAATGACTTACTCTCGCCAATAGCTAAAAAGTTAGGGTTATACGCTGTTAATGAAGTTGTATGTGATGAATTAGCTCTATCGACCAATTCACCAGCTGATTTGGCGTTCTGTACTACAGATAGCAAGAATCAAACAGCTAATGGCATCAGACTTATATTCGAAGTCAAGATGAGTATAGTAAACAATTATATGTATTCATCAGCACATGGGATTGAATTAATTGGTGATTATAAGTCACACACAGGAAATCCATCGTTACTCCGGTCGGATTCAATGCTCAAAGCTATTGGTAAATCACTCAATATACGGGTTTCAAGTAAAGCAGGAAACAAAATCCCCATCATAGTCCTTGGAAATAGTCCAATAACTAATCATTATCTACCTAAGGTGGATTTACTAAAAGAGTCTGGAGTGGTTCAAGGTTTTTGGTCATTATACCCAAATCCTTGTAAAGATCATTACAACCAAAAATCACCTAAGGGGGGATTTTGTACAATTAACAGGATTAGTGAGCTAAATGAGCTATGCAAGAAGCTCATAAACGATAATCTGATATACTTTTCATCAATGCTACCCATCCCAAAAATTGGGGAGATTATTCGTAAAGCTAGTCTTGAAGCTACCAACGAATTAAGAGCAAACAAGTTCCTGCAACTACTACGCGAGATAAACCAATGAAGAAGGAAGCTGGAACATCAACTAGTTCATTTGGAACCAGTGGTAGATTCAACCATGATTCCTCCAAATTCTACAATTCTAGGCTATATTCAGAAATGGATAATGTGAAACTACGTGATTATAGTGAAAATCAGATTCCTAGTGAATATTTGAATCACATTATTCTCGGATCAGCAGAAAACATGAAAGAATTGCCTGACAATTCAGTGCATTTGATGATAACATCTCCCCCTTATAATGTTAGTAAGGAATATGATGATGATCTATCGCTCCAAGAATACCTGGTGCTACTCAAGAATGCATTAATTGAAACGTATCGTGTGCTGGTAAATGGTGGTAGAGCTTGCATAAACGTTGCCAATTTAGGACGAAAACCTTATATTCCTCTCTCCGACTATATATCAACCATGATGATTGAGATTGGCTTTAATATGCGTGGAGAGATAATTTGGAACAAAGCAGCCAGTGCAAGTACATCAACAGCATGGGGAAGCTGGAAAAGTGCTGCAAATCCTACCTTGCGTGACGTTCATGAATACATATTGATATTTTCTAAAGGCGATTACTCTCGTAAGAAGAAAGACAAAGAAAACACCATTACTAAAGAAGATTTCATGACTTGGACAAAGTCTCTTTGGACTATGAATGCTGAATCTGCAAAACGTATCGGACACCCCGCTCCTTTCCCAATAGAGTTACCATATAGATTGATAAACCTATATTCATTTAAGGGTGATATAGTCTTGGATCCATTTATGGGTAGCGGTACAACTGCCATTGCAGCTATCCAAACAAAACGAATATACATAGGATACGAGATTAACACAGAATATGTATCACTATGTGAAAGAAGAATAAAGACACATATAGATCAGCTGGAGATTCCAATTCTCTAGCCATTTATCAATCTCTGATTAGGCTATCATGATGGCTGGTAAGCCAGTGCATTATCTGTGGTTCAACGATTGTTCAAGCTGATATCATCCCGTTATCATCGAGTGGTCACTGCTTTATAACGCCTTTATATCTGCATCGGCACAGCTTGGACATCTGGGGAGAGTTACATGATTTAGCGGATGAGTGTGAGCATGCCAAAGAAATGGCATACACTTCCGGCAAGTACAAAGAGATGCCATACAGCGTGATGATATGGCATCTTTTTGGCAACGTAAAATATCACTCCAAAGGTATATGCAAAGCCTCCCAAGAGCATCCAGGTGAGGAACATCGGGGGAACACTTTCCATGAGCGGCTTGATGGCTATCACGATGATCCAGCCCATCAGAAGATACACCACGAGCGAAACCAACTTCAGCTTTTTCATGGCAAATATCTTCAGGACTATGCCCAAAAGAGTGAGACCCCAGATCACGCCAAACAGAGCCCAACCCCAGCCTCCGCGCATGGTGCCGATCGTTACGGGAGTGTAGGTCCCGGCTATCAACAGAAAGATAGAAGAGTGATCCAGGATGCGAAAGAAACGTTTTACATAGGGTTGTGGAAAAGAATGGTAGAGAGTGGAGGACAGAAACAGAATAATCATTGTGGTGCCGTAGATGCTGAAAGATACCACTTTCCATGTATCGTTGATGCGAGCGGCAAACACAACCAATACTACCAGAGCGGCTATCGCAAGTCCCACTCCAATGCCATGAGTGATTGCATTTGCCACCTCTTCCGGCCTGCTTTGCGGAGCGCTGAGAGGGATGCGATCCAGAAACCGTTCTTTAGACTTTTCCATCAACTATATAGCTTGAGGATTTTCTCTTCCAGCTGAGAGGGGACAAGATCGTGAATGCTGTCTCCATGTGCAATCCTGGCCCGGATTTCGGAGGACGATATGGGGCACAGACGCATATCCAGAATAGTATGTTTGATCTGCGACAATACATCGCAGGGCATGGTGCTTTCAGGACGGGGCAGGATGATAAAATGCAAGTTTTGCTTCAACCACTCAAAGTCATGCCATTCTGGGAGTTGTATCAAATTGTCGGCACCAATGATGAAGGCAAATGACTGGTCTGGGTACAATGAGAGGAGTTTCTTCACCAAGTCGCTGGTGTAACCGCTTTCACCGCGCTCAGCGTCCCATACTTCAATGGGTGTGCGGAAGTCTTCTGCGGGATGAATGGCAAAATTCAGCGGAGTGAAGTGATCTACAGCTTCTTGAGCGAGTTGGAGTCTGTTATCGTAATCCAGAATGATGTTATTGCCCTTGAAGTTGTGTCTGAAACTGGGCACCAGAATGATCTTGTGTACCGGGCTCAGGCTCAGCACCTCTTTTGCAAGGTACAAATGCCCATTATGAATGGGATCAAAGCTCCCGCCCAAAATAGCGTAGGCACCCTTCAGTTGATCTCTGTCCGGCATATTTCAGTTAAACTTCCTATCCAGCTTGCGAGCTTCTGCAGAGCCAGGATACTTGGTTTTAAGTTTGTTATATGAAGCCAGAGCCGCATCGTTGTTACCTTGATGAAGCCGCAACAGAGCAGAATAATACAGGGATTTCCGGTCGAGACTATCGGTATTGCCCAGCTCTATTACTTCCTCAAAATACATCAGAGCAGCGCTGTAGTCCTTCATTTTGTAATATATATAGCCATTTTGATACTTCTTCTCGATCAATTTATACTGGGCCCGGCGGAGATAATTGAGGGCGTCTTCATAGCGGCTATCATTCGGAAAGCGCTCCATGAAATTGCGGAAAGCATCCATTGCGGATAGGGTTCCTTCCTGATCATAAGCAGGTTTCAAGGAATCTTCGTAGAAACATACTCCTACTCTGTAATAGGCATCCGCTACATTGGTGTGATCCGGGAATCCATCGATGAACTGCTGATACTTCAATCTGGCGTCGGTAAACTTGTTCATGGCATAGTAACTATCGGCCAGCCTAAGGGTTGCGTATGCCGTAGCCGCGGATTTACGTTCAAAAGAGATGTCGTCGTAGATGGTTGCGGCTTTGCTGTATTTGCCTCTGGCGTAGTATTGGTCTGCCAGAGCCAGCTTATCGTCTGTGCTCAGATCGGGTTTATTTCTGCTACAAGCTCCCAATGCAAGCAGAATAAGCAGAAACACACTTAAGTATCTTCTCATGAAAGGTCCTTTATTCGATAGTCCAAAGTAAAAAAATGATCGATGCCACCGCAGTGCTTACGATAATGGGTTCAAACCACTTCAAACGCGGGGATGAAATGCTGCCATCCTTGCTGTCCTGTTGAACAAAGTCGTAATGATCGATGTTTAGCAAGCGGTACTCGGGCAATTGAATCTGTTTTGTGATGAAGCTATGAACGGGTATACGCTCACTGCGGTAGCTTAGAAAGCTTTTTCGCTCCACAACCTGCCATTTCAGGTTCAATTCCACACTTACCAGAATTGCTGAGCTGATCCCATATTCATTTAGTGTTCCGTTTTCCATGCTAGTGTTATCCGGATCAAACAGGGCTCTGCTCTTTGCTTCTCTGAGGTCAAAGGATCGCTGAAGTAAGATATCCCTTAGGCTTTGAGACAAGGCAGGAGTCCATTCTCCGCAACGGATATCCAAAAACACGGGTAGATCGCTGTGCAACTGATCGGCTATATGAATTGCGATCTGTTCCGCATCCTCATGCAGCTTCTCTGCCCATGTCATACAGACACAGGCAGAAAAGAGCACAATTATCAGGATTATCCGGATAAAACTGGTTCGTATCACTTATATTTATTGTAGTTGTTTCAGCAGCTTCTCGGCAATATGCATTTCGGTGTAATCCGGGTAGTTGCTTTTCAGCTTGTTCAATTCCGTTCTTGCAGTTTGATGATCACCCATATTCATGTAGCACATCCCGATTTTGAGCTGAGAATCTGCCACTTTCCAGGATTTGGGCTGTTCGCTGATTACTTTACGGAATTCGCGCAGAGCTGAGGTAAAATCACCTTGTGCATAGTAGCTTTCGCCTTTCCAGTAGATTGCATTGCCCACATAGGTACTGCGGGGGTATTTGGCGGCAAAAGCATCCAGCTTTTTGATGGCTTCTTTGAAGTTGCCTTTGTAATATTCATCTCTGGCAGCTTCATATTCGGGTTTCTCGTTTGAAGAAGCAGTCTGAATTCCGATCTTTGAGAGGTCTTCCATCTGCTGACGCAATGAGGCAAGCTCGGACTCAAGAGCATCGATGTCCCGGGCATTCTGTTCCATCATTTGAGTGTTGGGGGTAAAAGCTGCAGCTTGTTCCGGAGTGAGGCCTTGAGTGACGATGGCGTTCATTCTGGCTTCCAAGTCGCGGATCATATTCACGATTTCTTGATCCGAAGAGGCGACCAATTCACTAAGTCCGTCCAGTGCTATAGCCATTTCTCTCACTTCAGCGATGATGGCTTTCATGTCATTTTCGTTTTGCTTGAATTGATTCTGCACATAATTCATGTCCATAACCGAATCGCCTTCAGTTTGTCCGCCACTTCTTCTGCTTTGCGTAATTTCTTTGCGTAGAACTACCAGCTCTTCATTGTTCTGAGCCAGTGCTTCTTCCAAATGATCAATTTCGCCTTGCTGTTCGCGTAGTGCTTTGTTGCTAACGCAACCACTAACAAGGATCAGCACGAGAGTAACCAATAATAATTGCTTCATAGTCTTACTCCTTTATTATGCTTTACTATCTACTTTCCAAAAAGACCTTGTATCCATTGTAAGTAGAGTATAAATCTGCTTTTGAGCACAGCTCATATAACGAGTGCATACCCATTAGGCCCACTCCACAATCGATTACTTCGGCACCAAGATTTGCCAGAATATAAGCTATGGTGCCGCCACCGCCTTCATCTACTTTACCCAATTCACCCATCTGCCAGTAAACTCCGGCTTCATTGAATATCTTCAGTACTTTTGCGGTAAATTCGGCACTGGCATCGTTGCAGGAGTACTTTCCGCCACTACCGGTGAACTTTGAGATACCGATGCCATGATTGAACAAAATGGCATTCTGTTTCTCGTGGACATTGGGATAATTTGGATCTAGCACGGCAGTAACATCCGCACTAAGTATCTGGGCGTTGATGAAAGCCTTGCGTAAGTTTACACTGCTGTTGTCTTCCCCCTTATATGCCATGAGATCGCTTACGAAATCCTGGATGAAGATGGAATGAGCACTGGTGGCGCCCTGGCTTCCCACTTCTTCCTTGTCCGAGAAATACACTATTTGAGTGTGTTTGGGCTTTTTGTCTTTGACATCCAGTAGGGCTGTGAGAGCGGTGTAGGCACAAATCCGGTCGTCCTGGCCGTAACCTACCACCATGGAATTGTCGATGCCCGAATCGCGGGATTTCACTGCCGGAACAAGGTATAATTCGGCAGAGATAAAGTCCTCTTCCTTAATGCCGTACATGCTGTTCAAAACCTTTAATGCAAAGGCTTTTACAGCTTCCTTGTCTTCGCTATTGGGCTCTACCATGCCACTAAAAACAAGATTCATTTTAGAAGCGTCGATAGCGTCATTGAGGTTCTTGCTATACTGTTCCTTGCGGGCCAAGTGGGGTAGGAGATCTGGAATGATGAATACTGGCTCATCTTCTTTCTCGCCCAGGCTGATATCCAGAATAGTACCATCGTTTTTCACCACTACGCCGTGCAGAGCGAGAGGTGTGGACACCCATTGGTATTTCTTGATGCCGCCGTAATAGTGGGTACGCATGCAAGCCATTTGGGAAGAACTATCTTCATACAGAGGATTTTGCTTCAGATCCACTCTGGGTGCGTCGATATGGGATGCCACCATCTTGAATCCTTTGGCAATGGGTTCACTGCCCAGGATCGCTATAGCCATGGTTTTCCCGCGAAAGATGCCATAGACCTTGTTGCCGCCCTTATTCCCATAGATATCCGTAAATTTATGCTTTTTGAGCAGGGCTTCCATCCATTTAGTGGTTTCCCGCTCGGTTTTTGCTTCGTTCAAGAACTGCTTGTAAGCTACGGCATAATCCATAGCTGCCTTTTGATCTTCTTTGGAAGCTTCTTTCCAGAAGTTCTTCCGTTCGTATTTGAGTTCGTCTTTTTTTTGAGATTTCTTCATTTTCTCTCCGGTTATCATTTATTACAATATATTCAGGATTCGGATGCGGCGCTCTCCCATTGGGGCTTTGATCAGAGCAATGTCACCGGGTTTCTTGCCCAAAAGGCCTTTGCCTATGGGAGAGACTACGGAAACCACCTGCATACTGGTTTCGTCTTCATAAAAGTTCAATTCTGCAGCACCAACCACTTTGAAGTTGATCTCTTTGGCGGTGTCTTCATCTCTGGTTTGACAGCTACTGCCAAAGCGGACGGCATCTTTGGGAAATCCGGAGGGATCCACTACCTTCAGTTGAGCTGCTCTGCGCCGTAGATAGTCAATCTCGGAATCTATGGCCCGCTGTCGCTCTTTGGCTGCCTTATACTCTGCATTCTCACTGAGGTCGCCAAACTCTCGGGCGATAGCCACTGCTCTGATTACTTCTGGGCGTTCAGTCATTAATTCATTTATGCGTCTTTGCAGACGTTCCATTCCCTGGACTGTTATAAAAACACTGAGGTCCACTAGGCTTTGGCTCCTTTCTTTCTGTTCAACATCTTCTTGGCGGATAAACCGGCTTTCTTTACTCTGGCATTTCCGCTTTTGGTCCATATATCCACAGGGGCCTCTAATTCAATAAAATAATTATCGATCGAAGCGCACAGTAATTCTACGATTTGTGGATCTCTGGAGATGCCAAATTCTTTCCATACCGCCAGATATGACTCCGGGGAGAGTTTGGCAACGGTTTTAAGGAACTGAACGTGCATTCCCTGCAGATCGCCCAGGGGATACACCCATTGGTTTTGCAGATGGTTGCTGATCTGATCCAGCAGGTCTTCACGCCGTTTGATCAGCTTTATTGCCAGATTTAGTGATGCTTTACTGAGATCCGGATTGTCGCTTTTAGTCCATTCATACAGCTTATGCAGATACTTGTCCGGGTATTTGCGTAAAAGCGGCAGTATCACTTTGTCCAGCAAGGAGTTGATCTGGGATGCATCGGCTTCTTGCATCATCTCTTCCATCAGCGGGAGGTAAATGTCCGGGCTTTTATGGGCTAGCTTTGCCATGATGGTGGCAAAGGCGATCTTACCATAATCTCCCTTTTTCTGCCATAAATGTTTGTAAAAGGGGATGTAATCTTTGTGTTTGCGCTTGAGATGCTGCACAATCACAGTGCTGATGAAACTGATTACTTCGGAGGGAATCTTACCATTGACGCGTTCGGGGTAGGCAATAAAGATTATCTCAAAATCATAATCACGATTTGGGAGCTTGTTCTCCAAGTAATCCTTCGTGTCCAGTGTCAGCCTTTCTTTCCAGTCTATGGTAAGCATCTATATCTCCTATATCTACAATATTCTTCAACTTATTGCATTCTCACATGGTGGCAATATACTGTCAAGTAAAAAGTGCTTGAGCATTAATGAAACATGGCTTTTATGATGCAGGAT
>Ga0172378_10002683_pt1 | contig 16737 bp, 12 predicted proteins | sample GrowelOW332metaG_FD_119755 | JGI IMG/M metagenome (GOLD analysis project Ga0172378, IMG submission 119755) | Groundwater microbial communities from an aquifer near a municipal landfill in Southern Ontario, Canada - Pumphouse #3_1 metaG | ecosystem: Environmental > Aquatic > Deep subsurface >... | reverse complement strand
GCAGCAGGCAGTCCGCTGCTCCCTCTAGTATACTTTCGCTGTTTCCTTCCATCTTTTTCCTCTTCTGTATACTTTATTATTTTTTCTTTTTATTTTTTAGGTGGGACGGATTTGACGCTTACTCTTTTTTTTATTTAACACAGCTGCAGGCCGGCATACAGAGACTTGAACTCCGGAGGCCACGCGCGAAGCGAAAAGCGGACAGAATGTCCGCGCCAGTGGCCGCAGGCGTCCCGGAGCAAGCGGCCACGATGGCCGCGACCGGAGGGATTCAAGTCTCATTGCCGGTAAAAAAAAGACGTCAACCGGTTATGACGTCTTTTTTTATTTAACACAGCTGCAGGCATCGTCAGATATCGATATCTTCAGACAGAAAACTGCTGCATCCTTTTCGGTAATTTACCGCTTCCTGCACGTGTTCTTCCTGTATTATCTCAGCCCCGGACATGTCTGCAATAGTACGTGATATCCTGAGGCAGCTCGAAACTGCCCGCGGGGAAAAACCGTACCGCTGAGCTGCAGCATCAAGCAAACTTCGTGCGCCGCTCATCATACTGCAGTATCCGGCAACATTCTGCGGCGTCAGTCTTGCATTCCGGCATCCCTGCCGGTCCCGCTGAATTGCCACAGCACGTGCTATTTCCTTACGGAGTGCTGTTGTTGTCAGACTCCGGTTACCGGATCCGGATGAAAGCCTGTCCGAAGAAACAGGTATGTTTTCTACAGGAATCCGGATATCTATGCGGTCAAGGAGAGGAGCCGAAAACTTCTTCCAGTACTGTTCAACAGACCGGGCACTGCACAGACAAACCCTGGTTTTCGAACCGAAATTACCGCACGGACACGGATTTGCCGCCATAAGAAGCTGGAACGACGCAGGATATACCGTAGAACGGCCTGCCCGTGCAAGTGTTACGCTTCCGCTTTCTATCGGTACACGAAGCATCTGAAGGACGGATGAACGGAATTCGGCAGCTTCGTCAAGAAATAATACGCCGTTATGAGCAAGCGATATCTCTCCGGGGATACAGGAAGGACCACCGCCGCACATTCCCTGAATTGTGGCTGTCTGGTGCGGCTGCCGGAACGGTGCAATTCTGATAAGAGGTTCCTGATTCGGCATAAGCCCCGCAAGAGAATAAATCCGTGTGACAGGCTGTGCTTCCTCTACGGTAAGGAGCGGCAGTAATGCAGAAAATTTTTGAAGCGCCATTGTCTTGCCGCATCCCGGTGCACCTACTGCCAGAAGATTATGCCCGCCGGCGGCAGCAATCTGGAGGCCGCGGATAAGGAACGGCTGGCCGGTAATGTCGGCAAATTCGAACCCTGCAGGGACAGGAGGAAACAGTATACCGCTAAGTTCCGTACATCCCGCAGGAATAAACGCATTTTCGACAGACTCACCACGCTCGGTAAAAAGTTCAGGATGACTTAACGCATTGAACGCACATTCAAGAGAATCCGCACCATACACTTTCATACCGGGAACTTCACGTGCTTCGCCGGCGTCGGCTGCCGGTACAATGCATCTCATTATTCCACCGGAAGCAGCTGTAGATGCAGCAGCATGGACAGCACGTACACTGCGCACCCTGCCGGATAACTCAAGTTCTCCCATAATAAGTATGTCATCGGAAGTAACGGTACTAAGCCTGTTTTTTCTTACATCAGAATTACCCCCGGCAGTTTCCTTCGCATTTTCATTGTAACAACAACCACCGCTCTCCTGCGCAACAAGTACCGCGAGTGCTATTGCAAGATCAAAACCCGAGCCTTCTTTTTTCATATCGGCGGGAGACAAACTGATAAGCACTCGTTCCGGAGGAAAATCGAATCGGGAGTTCTTTATCGCGGCACGCATACGTTCGCGGGATTCCTTAACAGCACCGTCAGCAAGGCCGACAATATCTATCGCCGGAATGCCCCGGCGTAAATCAACTTCAACTGTTACAAGTGATCCTTCATAACCGAAAGGCGAGAAAGAAAAAATCTGCTTATTCTGCTCCTAAGTAGAAATCATCTATTTAATGATTACCGGAACTTTGTTATTTTATGCAGTTTTCTGTCGTTCTGAATTAACTTTTACAGGAAAGATGAGGCAGAAGTTCATTATAGTAAAACCGGTCATCGATTTTTCTGCCGCCGCATGTATGACCGATTTTACGGTCTGCTCTGATTTTCTCACCGTGAAAATCACTGCCAGCCGTAATAAAAAAATTATGCACCCGTGCAAGCTTTTCCAGACGTTCACAGTCGACTTCTCTTGCCCCCGGATGATATGCTTCAAGACCTTCAACTCCGCGTTCATGTATGTCTTCAAGGACATCATCCATCCGGCCCCAGGACAGATACAGCGAAAGTGGATGTGCAATAACAGGCACACCGCCGGAATCAACGACAGCCTGTACTGATTCGTCGAGATTTGCACCAATACGTTCTACATACCATTTGCGGCCTTTTGCCAGATATTTGTCAAATGCCTGCTGACTGTTTCGTACAAGTTTTTTATTTACAAGATATGCCGCAAAATGCGGACGTCCTATTGAACGTCCGGGAAAGAGTGTCTGAAGTTCCTCATATGAAGCATCTATGCCGTCTTCCCTCATTTTTGCTATCATTCCGATATTTCGTTCTTCACGCTTTTCCTGCAGCAGCTTTATTACATCCTGCAGCGATGAAGTAATCCGTTTCAGGCCCAAACCGAGCAGATGGAACTCTCCCGTCGGCCATTCAATATTCAGTTCTATTCCAGGGACAAATACTATATCTGCCTGTTCTGCCGCAACTGCAGCTTCCTGAAGCCCGGCAACGGTATCATGATCTGTCACTGCAAGAACCGATATCCCTTTTTCAGCTGCTTTTTTTACTAAATCAGCAGGAGAATATTGTCCGTCAGAAGCATTCGTATGTACATGGAGGTCTATCATAGGGAAATAGAATAGCATAAATGTTTTTTTTATGATATAATGTTAAAATGGTTGATATAGAGAGGAAATGAATGCCCAAAGCGATGCAATATACAAAAGGTTCAATCGTCTATTTTGCGGGAGATAAGGATGAACGCATTTTTATTCTGCAGAAAGGTATTCTCGTACTTACAAGCATAGACATTGAATCAAATCAGCCGGTTACTGAGCAGGTAAAGAACGGCGAATTTTTTGGTGTAAAATCAGCGTTAGGTCATTTTCCCCGGGAAGAAACAGCTACCGCACTTGCAGATTGTGTGGCAGTAGTTCTCACAGTTATGGAATTTGAGCAGATATTCAGCGGAAACAGACCGGTGATCATGAAAATGCTCCGTGTATTCTCAAATCAACTCCGCCAGATTCATAAAAAAACAGAAGCGATTCTTAACAATGTAACAGAAGATCAGCAGACAGGCATGATTGCCGTTGCTAAAAGCTTTTATGACGATGAACAATATCTTTCCTGCTGCGATATCTGTGTAAAATTCCTTGCATTATATCCTGATACCCTTAAAAAGGATGAAGTTGCAAAACTTTATGCAGACGCAAAACTCCGTAACACGAAAGTAAATGAAAAAGGCAGAAACGACGAATTTTCGTCTGATGAAGATGAATCTGCAGGGGCTTTAAAACAGTTCTCCCTACCAGCCTTTGAACGATTTGCAAAGCAGTATAAACCGGGCAATGTCATAATCAGCGAATTTGAACCGGGCAATTGTTTTTACCTCATTCAGTCCGGGAAAGTACAACTTGTAAAATGCGTAAATGGTTCAAAGAAAAATCTTGACATCCTGAAGCCGGGTGAATTCTTTGGAGAAATGGCAATTCTGGATAACTCTGCCCGTTCTGCGACGTGTGTGGCTATCGGCAGAGTCGAGTGTCTTGAATTCAATAAAGAAAATTTTGAACTGCTGATTACGGGAAATCCCCAGATAGCTATTATTCTTCTCAAGCTTTTCTGTAAGCGGATCTATGATCAGAAACGAAGGTTCCGTATTCTTGTTATAAAAGATTTACAGGCACGGCTTGCGGATGTGTTTCTTATGTTTGAAGAAATGAATCCTGCTCAAAATCCGAATGAGCGGCAGCGGAAATTTAACGTTACTACCGCAGATCTCGCCCACTGGGCAGGACTTCCGCTTGATACAACACGGGATGAAGTGAATAAATTCGTAGAAAAAAGAAAGCTTGAAGTGTACGACAACTATATGATAGTGGCAAATATTGCCGATATGAAACGTATTCTTGATACACGTGCCGCCAACATCCTGCAAAAATAGTTAAGAGTAACGGACGTCCGTAATACTTGACCATCAGTCAGAAAATCTGATATACTTATTTTACATTTGCCAACATAGCTCATCTGGTAGAGCATCGCATTCGTAATGCGGAGGTGGAAGGTTCAAGTCCCTCTGTTGGCTGTAAAATGTTTTTGCTTCTTGTTCTGCAATTCCTTACAGTATAACGATTTACCTATTTCAGCATAACATGATTTGTGTCTGAAAAAGCTTCCCTTCGGGTCGAAGGACGCTAAAAACTAAACATTTACCCAAAAGTTTCCCCAAAGATTTACCCATTGGGGCCTTTTGGACGGCATGGGAGTTTTTATTGCGTCCGTATTATCTTGATCAGCGCCCGAACGGTTTCTACCGTGTCCGCTTCGTGGATCAGAAGACAGGTTTAATCATCTCGGAAAAAAGCACTCACAAGAAATGCTTTGATGAGGCGCTTTCCGTAGTCAACGACTGGCTGCGGAACGGCATACCTTCACACCGGGTAAATGCTCATATTTCTTCTGCTTCCGCAGTAACTCCCCCTCAACAGTCTCAAAAACAGTTCGATGTTCTTTCATTTGCGGCGGATCTCGCTTCCGGTAAGATAACCGATGAACAGGCGTCCATCGTCTTCGCTCTCCTTTCCCAGAAATTCGGTACTTCGATTCCTGCTTTTACAGTACCTCAGGTACATACTGTCTCCGAGTCCGCTGTTACCGGGATACTGGCTGTCCCCACAGTTCCCGCAAAGGCTGCAGCCTGCAGAAAAAAGACACCGGAAGAACTTCAGGAGGAATTGGAACTTGCAAAACTCGCGGAATCTTCCATCGGCGAACGTAAACTTGTCGATTTCCTTACGGAGGAATGGAGGGAAGAAACTAGTAAACACCTCGACGACAAGGAAATACATGGACGGAAAAATACAAAACGGTATTGTTACGACATGCGCAGCAATGTACATGCTCATATAAAAAAATATTTTGGAGACGAACTTGTAAAAAACATTACATCAAAACGGTTCAACGAATTCCTGAAATCATTGGTCAGGAACGGACTTTCCGGGGCTACCGTAAACAAAACACTGAACTGCTGCAAAGTTCCGTATGATTACGCGTTTAACCAGCACTGGCTCGGCATTGATTTATTTTCAAGTATCTCTTCATTCTCTTCAAGGTCGAAGGAGCGCGGTATTCTCACAAACGGGGAAGTCGGAAAGCTTTTCAATCTGGACTGGAACGAGAAAGGCGGGAAACTGGGAAATATGCTTGCGGCTTTCTCCGGTCTCCGCGTCGAGGAAGTTCAGGCTGTCAGGACATGCGACATTGAAAGCACCGTTATTCACGTTCGCCACGGATATAATACGCAGGACAGGATAAAGGACACGAAGAATCATCATACACGCGATGTACCGGTTGTTCCGGCCATAAGCAGGGCGCTGAAAGAATACGCAAAACGGAATCCGCAGTACAGTGATCTGTCCCTTGTATTTTTCTCCAGCAGGGACTGTACGATTCCAGTCGACCGGAAATTCTTTGAAAACTCGCTGTACCGTGCCCTGTACAGAATCGGTATCTCCGAAGACCAGCGGAAGGAACGGAATATCGTATTCCACAGCTGGCGGCATTTTTATGCCACACAGATGGTTGAACGGGTCAGGCAGGAACAGGCACAGCAGGCACTCGGACACCTTTCACCTGAAATGACGAAGCAGTATGCGAATCATAAAACGAGGCAGAGTATCGAAGCGGTCGAATCTGCCATGAACGACACGTACAGACAGATTATTCAGTTCCCGGGAGATGCCTCTGCCTGAAAATGTTTTACACAGGGATGCAACCAACTTTGCAGGAAATTGCAATATCCGTTGCATCCGCGTGTTTTTTTCCGGTGGTATTGTTTCAGTATCAAAACAGAAAAAAAGGAGTTGTAATGACTGAAACGGATGTAACTGAAAATGTGGAAGACGGCGGCATGGATATTCTTGACGTGAAAGAAGCGGCACAGTACCTGAAATGCAGTACGTCAAAAATATACGGACAGGTAAAACGGGGGATTATCCCGTATGTCCGCAACGAGGGTAATATCATTTTCCGGAAACTTGACCTTTTCCACTGGCTCGGCACAATGCGGAAGGGATTTTTATTCGGAGATGAAAATGAGCTGCAGGAGGCCGGGTGATGATTACAAACAAAACGGACATCATCAGGGCTGTCTCCGGACTGCTCAGTGACGTACTTGATAAAAAAAGGTTCGGTGAATACGGAATCTATATCACGATGAACGACGGAGCGCCTGCTAAAATTACGGAAATCAATCAGTTCAATATCATACGAAGGACGGGAGGGCGCGTGGAAATCACAAAATAGTACTGGTAAACAAAAAGGGACAGGTTTTAATGCCTGTCCCTTTTTGTTTTAGCAGCCGTGGTCTATGCCGTATGACGGTTCATGCTGCGTGACAGACGCGTGGCGGTGTACGTCCTCTGCCTGTACGCAGTCCGTTCCGCCGCCGAACACTTCTTCCTGCCATTCGCCCAAGAGAGCGATTTCCACCGCGTGAATGCCTTTTTCATTTCCGTATATGCAACTGTCAAATAATCCATCCCTGTATTTCCTCGATTTCCCAAACACGGCAACGTGTATGATCGCATTCGACTTGAATGCGGAAACAAGTTCCTGACATTCTTCCCAAACGATTCACCGTAGGCAAGCGCGGCGGGACCGCATTCCATGATACGCGCAGCCCTTTCTCTGAGCATAATAACGGGATTATCCCGCAACTCGTTCTCTTTCTCCTCAAGCAGTTCTGTGTCCATGTAGTCGTTTACAACTACGTCTCTTCTCTCGGCAATCGCCATCCAGTACACCGGATACCGTCTAAATTCCGGGTACAGCATTTCATTTCCCTTCATGTTTCGTTCTCCTCCGCGCACCCCGCGCGATTAAAAAAAGTTCAACAGCCGGTACACGTGATGTCTACCGGACAGCCTGCGGCAAAAGGCCGCAGCCCCCTGTTTATACAACCGTGGTCATTCACCTGATCTTGCGAAGTACGGCAGGTGTCAAGGCTTGGGAGTGAACAAAGTGAACGAACAACCGCGGAGCGGCATGGCCTTGATGCCTGCCGCAAGGAGCATATAATAACCTCCTGCCCCGGTTGTATGAGACGGCTGAGCGTACATTCCGGGAATGTTTGAGACAACGCTATCTATTTGTAAAGTATTTTCATAAAACTTGGCAGGTATTTTAAATAAATATCTCATATCAATGTTTATACTGAATGTAATTATTAATAATGAACAACGAGGAATAACAAGTATTGATTTATACAGAAAAGATGTCTGCACTTACGCGTAAACCAATATTTTGCAAATTTGCAATATCCGTTGCATTTTATTCCCTGTATCCGGTGGTACACTTCCTTCTGTAAACGATGAACGAGGCTTACACCCAATAGTCCGGTTATCATTTTTTATTCTGTTTTCTAGAACCTGTAGCTGGAAAAAAAAATGACTTCAATAGAGGATTACAGGAAAAGAGTACTCCGTTACGGAAGATACGCCCAAAACCCCGATGGACGACATCTATCTTGACACAGAGGGCAGGGAGTGCACGCTTACGTCGGATGTCTTTATCGGTGTTCTTGAAGAATACGGAATTAAAATCAGCATGGACGGATCGAGAGGCGCTGGACAACATAAGAATCGAACGGCTTTGGAGGAGCCTCAAGTACGAAGATATCTACCTTAATCGGTATGAAACAATGTCTGAATTGAAGGCGGGGGTGAATGCTTACTTCAACTACTATAATACGGAACGGTTTCATCAGAGTCTGGACTACTATACTCCTGATGAAATGTATGAGTCGTTCCAGACTGTCAGTCTGGACAACAGGGAAGCGGCTTGACCACCTTAAACTGCCTGAATAACTGTGTTGACAAAAGGGCGCATTTTATTCTAAATTATTATAAAATGCAATTAAGGAGCATTTATGAAGAAGTTGGAGATTGGTTTATTTGCTGTTGGTATGTTTTTTTTATCGTGTAACACAGTACCCCAAAAGGAAGAAATATTACCTCGTGCTCAGCCAGAAATGCTGGAAAGAATAATTGAATCTCAAAATACTAAAGAACAGCTCTATGTAATGAGTTTGCAGTGGGTATCAAAAGCTTTTATTTCTGCAAAAACAGTGATTGATTTTCAAGATAAGGAAGCTGGTTCAATTATTGGGAAAGGAAGAATTGGAAATATAGATAAAGAAAATAACATTAGCAATCTATACGATGTATTATTTAAAATTGACGTTAAAGATAATAAAGCTAGAATACAAATTAATAGTGCTGAAGCTTTGGAAACGTTTTATATTAATGATTACCCTATGGAAATGGATATTCACAAAGACGATAAAAGCTTAGACCGTTTTAAGTTTTATGTTAAGAGTTTATATGATTCCTATGAAAAGGCACTCTTAACAAAAGATGAAGATTGGTAAGTTAAATTTTTTTACTCCACGTGGAATTTCGGATGTCTTTTTTTTATAACGATTTTCGTCTTTATATGGATTTGAACATCTACGGCGGAATCTCCGGTTCGGATTTCGTATCGACTGTCCGGTGTATCGTAAACATTCACATTTTGATGGCTTGTTGCAAATGAATTTCCTTCAATAAATTTTGTATTACCATTGAAAATAATACTTTCAACTTGTTCTGATTTTATTTCCTGATAATCAGTTTTTCTACATAAATCTCTCAATTTTGAAATTACATGCATTTTTCCAAGTCCACTTTCACTGTCCGGCATAAGAATAATTAAATAATCCCTAGCGCGACTAATTGCTACATTAATAATATTTTTCTTATTCAAAAACATTTCTTTTGAAGTTGAAATATTCGGAGGAGGATTGAACACAGCAATAATAACATTACATTCATCGCCCTGAAAACCATGAATAGTACCGCACTGAACGGTTATATTATTAGCAAAAACAAATCTTGAACAAAGTTTTTCAATTAAATCTGATTCAGCTCTGTATGGTGCTATTACTCCAATTGAAATTTTATTATTTGAATCATTTATACTTATTTGCTTTGAAAAATATTTTATATATTCGAAAGTAAGTAATGCTGTATAAATATGATATGGGCTGTTATTCAGTTTTTTAGACTTATATATACTTTCATATTCACTAATTGGGAAATCAATAATATTTATTGGCTTAAGAATCAGCTTATCGCCTAAATTTATTTTTATTCGTCCCTCAGAAGAACGATCATGTTGAAGCATACCGCCATACGTTAATTTACTAAATACTTCTCCAATTTCAGGAATACTTCGGTATTGAGTCATCAGCAAATGAACAGGATATTTATGTGGAATCGTCTGTGGAGCTTCAAAAGAATCAAGTTTTACCATCGTGTAAATATTTTCATTTTTCCACATGTCTACCGCTGTAATAGGCTCAATCTGAAATGGATCACCTGCTATAATAAATTTTCGCGGAGTCTTTTTATAAAGAAGATAGACAATATTTATAAGTGAAATCATAGAAGCTTCATCAATAATTATATAATCCCAGTTTATTTCCTTTATGTACACTCTTGTTGATGAATCCGGAATAAAAAAATCATAGGCAAATCTTGCTATTGTTGTTACCACAACGCTTTTATTTTGACTCTTAATATTAAAACTTTTATCTTTAAAAATACCACTCTCTTCAATATTCTCATCAGATGTTGTTCCAAATCGTACAAGCCAATCTTTATAAGATCCGTCAATCGACTGATGTTGAATTTTATTTATTACAACATCACCAGCTTTGTTTGTCGGCGTCAAGACAAGGACTTTTACCTTTTCATTGTTTTTTATAAAAGGAATAATAACGTTTTTTGCAAGATAAGTCGTTTTTCCGGTTCCCGGAGGTCCAAATATAAATTCAATATTCTCACAAAGATTTGTCTGCATATCAAATTTGTTATCAAATTTCAATTCTGAAAAACTTTTTTTTAGTTCATTAAGCAAGAATACAGGATTTTTTGCTTCAATATGAGCTTCCCGTACGTCTTCGAATTTCAGATCCTTAATATTCTCATTTGGTTTAAGTCTTGCTCGTAACACATATGACATAACATTAATTACTTCTATTTCAAGTCTTTTAGTCTTATCACTGAAAGTCAATAACAAAGGTACATTCTCAAGTTCCTCCATAAACTGCGGAATATTTCTGCTTGGTTCTCTTAAAATGAGAGTTCGTTCTGAACCTTCTTCTTGTTCAACCTTTGTAAAGGTAATTGAAATTTCTTTGCTATTGTAATTTGATTGATTGTTCTCATATATTTCAAGTTCCAACAATGCCGTAAACCATATGTATGAATATTTTTTACTTGATGTTGCAATCTCCTGCCATTTGGACATATTCTCGAGGTCGTATAAATCATCAGCACTTTTATTTTTTGCTCTTTCAAGCTTTTTATTATAATCAACAGGAGGCTTTGTATACTCATCTTCATCATAATCAATATTTTCTTTTTCAACTTTTAAATTTTCTCTTTCTGACTGCAAATTTTCTGTATTTAGTGCTGTAAATTTCTTATCCTTCTCTCCTTTCTGAGTTTTTATTTGTTCTCTCTTTACCTTCAGGCGATTTCTTATATCAGACATTACTAAAAAATCATTTTTTTCTTGAGCGATTATATCTTCATTAAAAGTTTTTTTATCCGTACTATTTGATTCTTCTGCTTTCGGATAATAATTATACTCATCGTTATTAATTGATTTTGACTCTGGATGAATACTCATTTTATTTTCATTTACATTATTTATTTCTGTTATATCTCTATTATCATTTTTATTTTTCTTTTGTCTTGCCAGTTCTCGAAGATCCTCCTCCGTTATACCTAACTCATTGGCGATACTACCTAATTCATATTTGTATTTCTCTTTACCACTTAATTCATTTATAGTTTCAGTATTAATGGGTTCTCTGATTTCAAGAAATTTTATTAGCTCCGCAGTATATTTCCCAGATGTATTATAATTTATAGATAAATCATCGAATGTAATTGAATCAGGACTTACTAAATTATTTTCTGAATTTAAAACCCACGCTCTATGCCTTAACCATGTAATATTTCTGGAGTCAAATATCTGAACACGCTCATAATAATAAACGTAATTAAATTCTCCTTGCAATTTATTATAAAAATCTATATTACAACATTGCAAAATATTAATTAAAATATTCCAAAGTACAACTGAAAGATTTATATCTTTTTTACTACAGATCGTATCTAAAATCTCAGAGCATCCGTCAACATACCTTTCAAACAAATGCGAATATGAAGAATAATGTTCCAACTTTATGTTTTTATATTCACCTATCGACACAAACTCATATGTTGATAAATTCTTTTTCTCTATTCGTGGAAAGTGTGAAACGCCCAATTCTGAAAAAAAAGCATCAAGAAATTTCCCGGATTCACCAGCAACTAATTTATATCCCTCCAAATCCAAAAAACGAGTATCAACCTTTGATGAAAAATAAGTTTTTAATTCTTCATCCGGATAATAGATTAATTCAGGTTTTCCTCTGTAAACTATTTTATCAGTAACTACAGTATATCTGACAAATTCTATTCTTTTTAATTTTTCAATCAATTCTGACCTATCCGATATAGAACATTCTACATAAAATGATAAAAACTTCTTAAAATGTTCAATCGTATCCGGTTTTATTTTTTTATCCCCATACTGAGGTATTAATTTATTATATATTTCACCTTTTAATGAGGGCTCCGTTATTTTGTATTCATCCAGAAGCTGTTTTGTATATTTTTGCTGTAACAAATCTTTATTGATCGTTATATAACCTGTAACATTTGTTGACGGCAAAAATAAACATTGGTGGTTGTCCGTGTCGAAGGCAGCTACGGCTTTTTTGCTTTCATCTAAGAAAATTGCATATTTCCTAGCAGACTCGCATCTTTGATTAGTTTCACATATATATCTGTAGAATCTATTTAACCATTCGAAAGTTTGATTCTCAATAAAATCATTGGTAATAGCACCTAATAAATCACTGAAAATAACCCGTGAGCGTTTTTGCAGAATAGTTGGATATTCATAAAAATCATACTTTGCACTGTCTAATATTTCTTCTATAAAGCCATATTTATCATTACCAGATTTTACTTCTACAAAGCCCCATTTTGCATCTTTATTTTCTGTCAATGTTTTTAACATATTTTCCGTAAAGAGTTTTTCTACATCAGTATTTTCAGGAAGATATGAATCTTTTGCTTTCGAAAATGTATTGTTTATTCCCGGTATGATTTTTTCTGTTCTAAATATATTGTATACAGAATTAAAAAATGGATTAAAATCAATAGATTGTTTATTATCACCTGTTAACTGTTGATAGGGTAAAATATTTAATATATTGTCATCAATAAAATTTTTTTCAAAAGTTTTACTAATGTCTCTTAAATATAATATACTATCACCTGCAAGCACTGCGAGTTTATCAATCATTTTATGATTGTGTTCGTCTCCGGCTTTTATACCCTCACGGCTGTCAGTTAATAAAAACGGTGCATGTATTAAAAAATTCAGTCCGGTCGATACTTTAGTCGGAAAATAACAGAATGCAGGATAGACTCTTGCAGCAAGATTGTATATATCTTTTTTTGCTTTTTCAGACTTTGCTTTATCTCTTCCGATAAAAAAACCAACAGTATATTCCAATTGATCAGCATCCCAATCCCGTGAAAAAGTCCATATTAATTCATCTGTATCTTCCGTACCATTGTTTTGTTTTAGTTTTAGAAATTTACCTATAGTCAGATTATTAAAATCTATTTTTTTAATTATTTCTTTACTGTATTCTCCGCCAGAACTGTTTTCAATTGAAAACGTTATTCGTTGTAATTTGTTCAAAAAAAGAACCGGTAATACAAGAGATCTAAGTTTATTTTCTATATCAGTAAAAGCCTCTTCTGCTGTTCTTTTTCCATGATTAAATGGAAAAACAAAAACAGTTTCATTACTTTTTCTTCCTGGATAATCATCATGCAACTCAACAGGAACAATAAACCTTTCGATTTTGAACCTATAATTTGAGTCATAAATATATGGCGTTTCTGTGTATTGAAATACGGCCTTAAATCCTACTCCAAATTTCCCTATTGTTGATTCATTTCCTTTTGCAGAGTTTGCTATAGATGTAATTGAATTTAAATCGCCAAGTCTACCATTGTCAGAATCTTCCGTTTCCTTTTCAACATCAGTAACAGAAAAGTGTCGAGTTCCATTGTGAATGAAAATAAGCTTATCATCCAATAAATCAAAATGAACTTCCGTCGCGCCTGTGTCATCTGCATTTTGAAGAAGCTCATATACAAAATGAGCTTGGTCTGAATACTTTTCAATAACGCTTGTTTTTACTCCCTTCATGGAACGTTTTTCAAGAGTTTTTGCACTATCTTTTCTGTCTGATGACAATTTATCAAATAATTTCTTATCTTCAGAAGTCATTATCCAGCCCTTCTTATTTTTTATTACAAAAATACCATTTATTTCATCTAGCTAACACAATTTTCAGGTGATAAATACAAGCGAGGTCTAAAATTAGCCTGATATCGAATACAGAATAGTAATTCAGTGTACTTGTAGATCACTCCTGCTGTTGATCTTTATCAGCCGGTTCAGAATCAGCTCCTTCATAAAGCTGATCAAGGCCTTCATAATTCAGGTGAGGAAGAAATACTTCAGAAAGTAGAGAATTTATCTGAGAAAAATACAATGGTTTCATTTGCAGATACAGTTCCTTTTTATTAATTTCTGAATCTTCCGGAAGTTCAATACGCATTTGATATGCAATAACCAATTGCGCAATTCTGTTTTTTTCTGTATCACCGATATCTATACGGATTAACAGTCTGACATATTTATGGGTTTTATCAATTACATTCAGGACATCGAGTTGACACGAAGTCATGTCAATTGTTAACTTATCTGTTCTTTCATGAAAGAGCTGGATACTTTTTAGTGTCAGTATAAAATTATTAATTTTCATAATGCATTACATTTCCCGAGATTATAATTGAATCTATATTCAGACTTTCTGTTATTACCAATGAAAACAGGCCTTTTATCGGAAGAAACTGACATTTCTTCCGAAGGTTCCTGACCTTTTTTGATGTTTGCAGTAATTATATATCCTTCCCTGTTTTCTGCATAATTAATTTCTCTATCGTTGTTATTAAACTCCGTATAATAATATATTCTTGCTTCCGTTGCTGCTTCTGCCGTTTCAAAACCTGCTTCAGCAGCTTTCTCCATCCATGGGAAAGCATTTATGATTCTGAGCAATGCAACTGCAGCTGCAGAAGGTTTTGTTTCCCTGTTATACCATTTTGAAATCGTTCTATACGGCAAAAGAAATTTTCTTTCAATTTTGGAGAAACTTATTTTTTCAGATTTGAATTTCTGTAATATTTCAGCAGCACATTTCTGGGAGGCTGCATCTATACCGGAACGCATAATTTTATCATTTGCAGAATTATCACCCTGTTCAAAGTGACAAACAGGACATTCATAACTTTCCAAAGAAACAACATCTTCACCCAGTCCTATTGTAACAGTATGAGATTGTATTTTTTTCTCCATAACTGTTCCACATAACGGACACTCGATTCTTTTCATTTCCTTCATTTCTTTTCCTTGTTAGAGGCTCCTTCTATATATCTATCTTTCGTAAATTCCACGCAGCTTTCACTTTGACAGCTGCTTTTATCTGCCTGATCTTTGTGCAGCGATTTTATAGTCCACTTGTACTTTCCTTTATTGGGTGGCAATTTTATGATGCCCAAATATCCTTTTGTTTTGCCTTCCGCTCTTATCAAAAATAAATATCCATATACAGGCGGTCCTTTCGGATTATAATTAAAGTTCTCAGTTTTACATATACTAACAATGTCAATCGAATTAAGCAAAAAATCGAAAATCTCGTCCGAAGTCTTCAATTTATAATCTCTATATGCCTCCTCATATACAGAAATCCAAATATCTATACATTTTCTTGCAGAGATACAACAATTTTGAAACTTTTTGAATATTTCTTCGGGATTTTCAAAATCCATCTTAATTCATATTTATCCTTTACGGATAAATATATGACAAGTTATTTATTTTGTCAAGTTTTGCAAGTTTTAAGACCAGAGCTCTTTCAATCACCGCGTTTATCCCCGTACCCCTCTTCTTCGTTCTGCCTGTAAGATAATGCACGCTTTCCGCTCGGCTGAAGAACTTCTAAAATAAAAAAATTACATATTCGTGCGGGAAAAGTGCGCTTCTAAGCATATATGCGCACGCGGTTTTCTTCCAATACATGCTAACCGTCCGCAATACTTACCAGATTTTAGATATATTACTTTCTGTGCGCTTTGTGCGCTTAAAAGAATATAATATATACTTTATATATTAGGAGATATATATTTTGTGCTGAAAGTGGGCAATGCGCACGATGCGGACTTTTGATATTATTGAGCTTTTTTAACCTTTCCCCGCACGCGCTCCCCGAAATATTTAGCACTATCGGCATAATGTACTACGTTTATTTTTTCCGGTATCGTTCGGTCGGTTTTTTTAATTTTATGGATGCCTGTTCTCCAGGACAACCTTTTTGTTTAACTGACATCAGCAGTCAAAATCAGGAAGCTGCTTTTCATCACATCGGTCTGAAGACGGAGCGCCGGAGTCCGGTAGTGACTGGAGCGGAACGGCGTGAAGCGGAAAGAACGGACGGTATCCGGCGCGGGCAGAACACATTCAACGACGCTGTCATGAGGAAACTTTCTTCACATAGCGAAAAATCGGGAAAGAGGCAGCGGCAGTTACTGCTGACGCTGCCGGGCTTGCACTTGTGAATGATACTTGTTTTCAGTGAATATCGTGAATGAATCGAAAGCAGGGAGAATGAGCCGCTCTGATGCGCTGGCGCATCCGGGCGGCGGTCGGTTACCTGTTTACTTGGCAAGTTAGATTGTGAATCAGGCAGAAAATCGGGAACGGCGCTTTCCGCCCGCCTGTCTTGCCCTCTTTACTCAGCGTAAGTGTTTACAACGATGCCTCCTGTATTCCGGGGTCGAGTGCAACGAGCCGGAAGCCCCTTCGAGGCCCCTCCGAGGCCCCTCCGAGCCCCCGGGTAAATGCGGTACCACTTTCGCAGGGACGCGGGGTCGCAGGGGTCCGGGGGCGGCGGGGGCTGCAGGGAAACCCCGGAATACAGGAGGACTTAGCGCACTCAGCGTAAATTGTCGACTGCGTGTCTTGGGCATGTCTGGCGGGCGGAAACTTTATGAATGGCACTGACACCCAGCGGACGCGGAGCGTTGTATGCAGGGGCGCAACAGCGCCCGTCAGAAGCCGGGTGAATGAGGCGCGCGGAACTGCACGCGCCTGTACTGACAAGTTTGGAGGCAGGCACATCGCGGCGCTCTG
>Ga0172378_10002682_pt1 | contig 16742 bp, 19 predicted proteins | sample GrowelOW332metaG_FD_119755 | JGI IMG/M metagenome (GOLD analysis project Ga0172378, IMG submission 119755) | Groundwater microbial communities from an aquifer near a municipal landfill in Southern Ontario, Canada - Pumphouse #3_1 metaG | ecosystem: Environmental > Aquatic > Deep subsurface >... | reverse complement strand
ATCTCGGTTGGCAGTACTACTTCTGCCAACGCTATTAGTTGTTTTGTTTCCATGGTATAGAAACGTTGATACTTGGTTTTTTATGATATTTCTTTCCCCACTAAATTTCTACTGACCCCATTATTGGCCAAAACTAATTGGATAATAACAAAAAAAAGGAGAATAACGAAAACTCGTAATCCTCCTTTGTCTTTAAAAAGTAATTGGATTATTTAAGGCAGAAAGTCTCTTTCTCGTCTTTTACACAACACTCCAATTTGTCCTCACGACACAACCAACCGATTGCGATGTATAGTTCTTCTTTCTTTACTTTTTTAAGTTCTTTCTTGATTTGATCAAAAGTTAAGTTACCTTTTTTTTCATCAAGCAAACGCCATACGCATCCGGCTGTTTCGCCAATTTCTTTGTTCGTCATAACGATAAGTAGTTAAATTTATAAATAAGTTATTTATCCACATTTAAGTATTTACAAAGTAATGGATAATTCTAATAAAATAGTCAATAAAACTATTGTTTTTTATATTGTTTAGCTTTTTTGATGTAAATTTTAACAAAATATTGCTTTTGAGGTGATTTTAAAAGGGATTAAAATTCTGATTATTTCCTATTGAAATTGTATAAAAACGTCATGTGATTTACTTTTTTGTGTATTTTTAGTTACTTATCTTTGCATTGTTTTGTAAAACTCAAATAATTATGGAAGAAGGTAAAAAAGGAATTGACAGACGAAAATTCTTGAAGTTGTTGGGTGCAGGAGCCGCTGTTTCGGCCGCTTCGTTTTATGGTTGTAAATCCAATGGCGATTCAGAGAAGAATCATTCTCAAGGTCCCGTTCCGACAGATAAGATGACTTATCGTGTTAATCCGAAGACGGGTGATAAAGTCTCGATTTTGGGTTATGGATGTATGCGTTGGCCAACCCGTCCGAAGAAGGATGGTAGCGGCGACGAGATTGATCAGGAGGAGGTAAACCGCTTGGTTGATTATGCATTAGCTCATGGAGTAAATCTGTTTGATACATCTCCCCGTTACGTTCAGGGCTTGTCAGAAACTTCGACAGGTATAGCCTTGCACCGTCACCCTCGTGATAAATACTTCGTTTCCACAAAAATGTCTAATTTCGATCCTGAAACGCAGACCAAAGAGGCTTCCATCGATATTTATAAAAACTCATTGAAGGCACTTCAGGTGGATTATTTCGACTATTATCTGCTTCATTCCATTGGATCTAAAGAGGTTTATCAGAAACGTTATTTGGATAATGGTATCCTTGATTTTCTTTTGAAGGAACGTGAAGCCGGACGAATCCGTAACTTGGGTTGGTCTTTCCACGGAGAGAAGGAGTTCTTCGATTATATGTTGAACGAGTCGGGTGTGAAATGGGATTTTGTGCTTATCCAGTTGAACTATTTCGATTGGCGTCATGCTTCTGGATACAACGTCAATGCGGATTACCTTTACGCAGAGTTGGATAAACGAGGCATCCCTATTTTCGTGATGGAACCATTACAAGGTGGCCGTCTTTCAAAACTTGATTTCCATAGCTTGGAAAAATTGAAACAGATGGATCCTAATTCCAATGCGGCTTCATGGGCTTTCCGTTTTGCAGGAAGTCATCCGAGGATTTTGTCCGTTCTTAGCGGTATGACCTATATGGAACATCTTCAGGATAATATCCGTACCTATTCTCCATTAAAACCGCTTTCGCAGAAAGAGATGGACATCTTGGAAGATGTAGCCCAACTGATACTTCAATATCCGTTTGTTCCTTGCAATGAATGCGAATACTGTATGCCATGCCCATACGGCTTGGATATTCCAGGTATTTTCTCTCATTACAACCGTTGCTTGAAAGAGGGTAACTATTCTGAAAACGTGAATGATGAGAATTATAAGGCTGCACGAAAGGCCTTTTTGGTCGGTTACGACCGTAGTGTACCGAAACTTCGTCAGGCCAACCATTGTACTAATTGCGGTATCTGTTCACCTAAATGTCCTCAGCGTATCGACATTCCGAATGAGTTGCAGCGCATCGACAGATATGTGGAAGATTTTAAAATTAACGGATAAGGAGAAATAGTTATGTTACGAAAAATAAGAATAGTTGTAGCTCTGATTTGCTATGCATTACTCACATTGTTGTTCCTCGATTTTACGGGAACTGTGCATGCTTGGTTTGGCTGGTTGGCTAAAATCCAGTTTTGGCCAGCAATTTTGGCTTTAAACTTTGCTGTGGTGGCAGTGTTGGTTGTCCTTACAGTTTTGTTGGGTCGCATCTATTGCTCTGTTATTTGTCCGTTGGGCGTTTTTCAAGATATCATTTCATGGTTTGCAGGAAAACGTAAGAGAAACAGATTCTCATATACTCCAGCTATCTCTTGGTTGCGTTATGGAGTCTTGGCATTGTTTATCATTGCTTTCTTTGCTGGAATAGGTTCCTTGGTTTCTTTATTGGCGCCATACAGTTCTTACGGAAGAATGGCTTCAAATCTCTTGGTTCCAATTTATCAATTGGGAAATAATCTCTTGGCCTATTTTGCAGAGAAGATGAATAGCTATGCATTCTATTCTACTGAAATTTGGATAAAGAGCATTCCAACCTTTGTTATTGCTGTTTTGACGTTTGTTGTTATTGCAGTTTTGGCATGGCGTGGCGGACGAACTTATTGCAACACAATCTGTCCGGTTGGAACGGTTTTAGGTTTTATCTCTAAATTCTCTTTGTTTAAGATAAGTATCGATACAAATAAATGTAACGCTTGCGGACTTTGTGCCAAAAACTGCAAGGCTTCATGTATAGATTCCAAGAATCACGCCATCGATTATTCACGTTGTGTGGCTTGTATGGATTGTGTTGGAATATGTAATCATAAGGCTATCTCTTACTCATTTGCTGCAAAAACAAAAAAGACAGAAGAACCGAAAAGTGATGTGTCTGTAGATGAGTCGAGAAGAAAATTCCTTTCAGTGACCGCTTTGATGGCTGTTACAACTGCTGTTGAGGCTCAACAGAAGAATATTGACGGAGGTTTGGCTACGATACAAGAGAAAAAGATTCCAAACAGACAGACTCCGATTACTCCATTCGGCTCTTTGAGTGCGAATAATTTGGCAAAGCATTGTACCGCTTGTCAGTTGTGTGTATCGGCTTGTCCCAATCAGGTGCTTCGTCCTTCGTCAGACTTGAGCCGACTTATGCAGCCAGAAGTTTCATTTGAACGCGGTTACTGTCGTCCGGAGTGTACAAAGTGTTCTGAGGTTTGTCCTACTGGAGCTATTCTCCAGATAACAAAGGAGCAGAGGTCCGGAATACAGATTGGTCATGCAGTTTGGGTTCAAGCCAACTGTATTGCTTATAATGAGAATGTCACTTGTAACAGCTGTATGCGTCATTGTCCGGTTGGAGCTATTCGGATGATGGAAAAGGTAAAGGAGGATGGCTCTACTGTGAAGATTCCGATGGTCGACGAGGAACGTTGCATCGGTTGTGGTGCTTGTGAGAACCTTTGTCCAGCAAGACCATTCAGTGCCATTTATGTAGAGGGACACGAAGTTCATAGAACAATATAATTTATGCAGAAGATTATCGATATGTTACATCAGCAAGGCTGTTCGTGTGTAATACGCAACGGAGAGAGTGTTCGTTGTTTCACAAAGCGGGGCGTGGCAGATTTGTACGAATTGTTACAAAAAGAACCTCAGATGCTGAAAAGTGCAGATATTGCCGATAAAGTGATAGGCAAGGGGGCGGCGGCATTGCTTATTTTAGGCGGCATTTCTCGTGTTTATGCTGATGTGATGAGCCAACCTGCTTTCGAGTTATTGCATAACGCAGGTGTGAGGGTAACCTTCGGTTTAAAGGTGCCTCATATTATTAATCGCTCAAAGACAGGTTTGTGTCCGATAGAAGAACTTTGTGAACCGATACGTACGGCACAGGAGTGTCTTCCTCTGATAGAAAGATTTATGCAAATGGTATTAAAAAAATAAATTATGGAATCAACAGTGAAACTATACTCTTTGGAGTATAATCAGTCAAAGACATATTTGATGACAACTCTTTTCGTGGTAGGAAACATTCTTTTGCCACAGCTTTGCCATCTCTTTCATCAAGGTGGAATGATTTGGTTGCCCATCTATTTCTTTACCTTGGTAGGTGCTTACAAATACGGATGGAAAGTTGGCTTGCTTACTGCAATCGCTTCTCCGATTGTTAACTCTTTGTGGTTCGGAATGCCAGCTCCTGCCATGTTGCCGATCATTTTGATTAAATCGGTTATTTTGGCTTTGGCTGCAGGCTTTGCCGCAAAGAAATTTGGACGCATTTCCTTGCCTATTTTAATCGGAGTAGTACTAACTTATCAGATTTTAGGTATTTTTGCCGAGTGGGCTATAACAGGAAGTTTCTACGCTGCCGCCCAGGATTTCCGTTTAGGAATTCCGGGAATGGCGGTTCAGATTCTTTTGGGTTACGTTTTTATTAACTATTTAATTCGTAAATAATCATGACATTATTGTTTATTGGAGGCTTGGGTCTTCCTGAAATTCTTGTTATAGTTTTGGTTATTCTTCTTTTGTTTGGAGGAAAAAAGATTCCTGAATTAATGAAGGGAATCGGTAAGGGTGTCCGCAGTTTCAAAGATGGAATGAACGGAGTAGACGACAAACCTGAAGATAAAGCTGAGGCTGACAAGGCCAATACTGAAGATAAAAAATGACCGAAAAACAGACTTTTTGGGATCATTTGGATGAATTACGTAGCTGCCTCGTGAAAATCGTGGTGGCTACCGTTTTGTTGGGTGTAGTGGCCTTCTTTTTCAAAGACGAGCTCTTCACCGTCATTCTTGCACCCAAATATGACGATTTTGTCACTTATCGTCTGTTCGAGTCTATTGCAGCCCGTTTTTCTGTGCCGATGGATGGCTTGGATTTTCAGGTTTCTCTCATCAATACGGAGTTAGCTCAGCAGTTTATCGTTCATGTGAAGATGGCTATGTTTTGCGCTTTTTTGCTTGTCTCGCCGTATGCGTTGTATCAGTTGTTCAGATTCGTTTCTCCAGCTCTCTATTCTAACGAACGTAAATATGTAGTGCGTGTGGTTGGAGGCGGCTACGTCATGTTCCTTATGGGAGTGGCATTGAGCTATTTCCTTATTTTTCCGCTGACATTCCGCTTTTTAGGTACCTATCAGGTCAGTGCGGAGGTTCAGAATTTTATTTCGTTGTCGTCTTATATCGATACGCTGATGGTGCTTTGTTTCCTTTTGGGCATCGTTTTTGAAATCCCGATTTTGTGTTGGCTCTTTGCAAAGTTAGGCTTCTTGACGGCTGAATTTATGCGTCGCTATAGGAAACATGCTATTGTTATTGTTTTGATCGTTGCGGCTGTTATTACACCAACATCCGATGCCTTCACTTTGCTTTTGGTCTCGGGACCTATCTATCTGTTATATGAAGTCAGTGTTTTGATTGTTGCACATACAGAAAAGAATAGTGAATAAGTCGTAGTTTTTATAGAATATCTGACCTATTTGTTCTAAAATCTTTGCTTTTGTATTTCAGAATAGTAAAATAAAATTCACTGAGTTTTATAATTGTTTGTTGTGTAATATTTTAAAAGGCTAAATTTGTAGCATGATTAAATAAAAAAGAAACCTGTTTATATGGAAGAAAACATTTTAAAATACGAAGACGTAGAAAATAGAATAATAACGCTTCTTAATCAGAAAGTAATGGTAGATGCCGATGTGGCCGAGTTGTATGGCGTTGAAACAAAAGAAATAAATCAAGCCGTACGAAATAATCCAGATAAATTTCCTGTGGGTTATATCATTGATGCCACAAAAGATGAGAAATCTGAACTGGTCAAAATTTTTGACCGGTTCGATAGAATGAAACACTCAACTGTATTGCCTAAAGCTTTTACGGAAAAGGGCTTGTATATGTTGGCAACTATATTAAGAAGTCCTAAGGCAACAGCGACAACGATTGCAATTGTGGAGACATTTGCCAAAATACGTGAGTTATCACGAACCGTTATGGAGTTGTCTAATAGTTCAGATGAAAAACAGCAGAAGACGTTAATGCAGAAAGGGGGAGAACTTATCTCCGAGGTATTGGGAGATGAATTAAATACAACTGAGACAGAAAGTGAAATTGAGTTGAATTTTGCCGTTCTAAAGTTCAAACACACGGTAAAAAGGACGAAAGATAAATAAAGGACACGAACCGGTCGGAAAATTCGACCAGTTCGTTTTTTTGTTTTTAAATCGTAACCGGTCAAATTTTTTGACCAGTTGCATCCAAAAATCTCTGTGTCTCTCTGTGTCTTCTGTGTTACCTAAATTACTCATGTAAAAAATTTTTCATTAGAAGATTTCTTTATAAATTTGCGAATTGATAAAACTTAAGCAAAATGTGGGTATGGAGCGTGTGCATCATATCTGTTTAAAATATTTACGATGAATATCTCTTATAATTGGTTAAAGCAGTACGTCAACTTGGACATTGAGCCCGAAGAAGTATCTAAAATATTAACTTCCATTGGTTTGGAAGTTGGTGGAGTAGAAGAGGTGCAGACGATAAAAGGTGGTCTTGAAGGTTTGGTTGTAGGTGAAGTCTTGGAGGCCGAGAATCATCCTGATTCTGACCATTTGCATGTCGCTAAAGTCAATGTAGGACAAGGTGAGCCTTTGCAAATCGTGTGTGGAGCGCACAACTGTCGCGCAGGTTTGAAAACCATTGTTGCTACAATCGGTACTAAACTCTATTCTGGAGATGAGAGCTTTGCCATCAAACGTTCTAAACTTCGTGGCGTTGAGTCATTCGGAATGCTTTGCGCTGAAGATGAGATAGGAATCGGAACTAGTCATGACGGTATCATTGAATTGCCTGCCGATGCAAAAGTCGGAACTTTGGCAAAAGACTACTATAACGTAAAGAGCGATTATGTGATTGAGGTGGATATCACTCCAAACCGTATCGATGCAGCTTCACATTTCGGTGTGGCAAGAGATTTGGCTGCTTACTTCGCTTTGCATAATCCTAAATATACTTTGACTCGACCTGATGTCAGTGCATTCAAGGTAGACAATAAAAATAATCCTATCAAGGTTACGGTTGAGAATACAGACGCTTGTCCTCGTTATTCTGGCATATCTATTTCTGGTGTTACGGTTAAGGAGTCTCCAGAGTGGTTGCAGAACTACTTGCGTACAATCGGTCTTCGTCCAATCAACAATGTTGTCGATATCACAAACTACGTATTGCAATCTTTGGGTCAACCAATGCATGCGTTTGATGCTGACAAGATTTCAGGCAAACATATCATCGTAAAAACACTTGCTGAAGGTACTAAATTCACAACATTGGATGGCGTTGAGCGTACATTGAACGCTGCTGATTTGATGATCTGTGATGAGAAGGGCGGTATGTGTATCGCTGGTGTGTTTGGAGGCTTGGATTCAGGCGTTACCGAGACCACTAAGAACATTTTCTTGGAGAGTGCATACTTCAATCCGGTTTTTGTAAGAAAGACGGCTCGCCGTCATGGATTGAACACAGATGCTTCTTTCCGTTACGAGCGTGGTTGTGATCCAAACACTACCATCTTTATTTTGAAATTTGCAGCTCTTTTGGTTAAGGAACTTGCCGGCGGAACTATCTCTTCTGAGATTTTCGACAACTATCCGGTAGTTATGAAACCTTATCCAGTAGAGATCACTTATAGCAGAATCAACTCTTTGATCGGTAAGGAAATTACCAAGGACGAGGTTAAAACCATTTTGAAGGGATTGGAAATTGAGATCAAATCAGAGACAGAAGAGAGTCTCTCTTTGGATGTTCCAACTTATCGTGTGGATGTATTGAGAGACGTCGATGTTATTGAGGATATCCTTCGTATCTATGACTACAACAGAGTATTGCCAGACACTTCATTGAAGGCATCTTTGTCTTACTCTACAAGACCAGACAGCTACAAGTTGCAGAACCTTGTTTCTGAGCAGTTGACAGGTTGTGGTTTCCGTGAGATTTTGAACAACTCATTGACTAAAACAGCTTACTACGACGACTTGGAGAATTATCCAGCTGATCATTCCGTAATGGTGATGAATCCGTTGAGTGCCGATTTGAACTGCATGCGTCAGTCTTTGATCTTCGGTGGATTGGAAAGCATCGTTCGTAATGCCAACCGTAAGAACTCGGATCTTAAGTTCTACGAATTTGGTAACTGCTACTATTTCGATAAAACTAAGGAGTCTACAAAGGAAGCTCCTTTAGCTCCATATTCTGAAGATTACCACTTGGGTATATGGATTTCAGGTAACAAGACAGCACAGAGCTGGGTAATGAAACAAGAGAAATCATCTTTCTATCAGTTGCACGCATACGTTAACAACGTACTTTCTCGTTTGGGAATTGATTTGAAGAAGGTGATTGTGGGTGAGTACAGCGATAATCTTTTGTCTGAAGGTTTGACTATCAATACACCAACAGGACAGAGATTGGTTGTAATGGGAGTTGTATCAGACCAGTATCTTAAGAAGTTTGACATCGACAACGACGTGTTCTTTGCTGATATCAACTGGAACAATGTATTGTCAGCCATTAAGAAGTTCAAGGTGTTTGCCACAGATATCTCTAAGTTCCCAGAGGTTAAGAGAGACTTGGCTTTGTTGATCGACAAGTCAATTGCTTTTGATGAAATCGTTCAGATAGCAAGAGAGACTGAGCGTAAGTTGTTGAAGGATGTTTATTTATTTGATGTTTACGAAGGAAAGAATTTGGAGGCTGGCAAGAAGTCTTACGCAGTTACATTTATCCTTCAGGATGAGAACAAGACTTTGAATGATGTCCAGATTGACGGAATCATGAAGAAGTTGATCAAGAACTACGAAGATAAGTTAGGTGCTAAAATAAGATAGAAATAATAAAATAAGCATACTTTTTTATGGGAAGAGCGTTTGAATATCGTAAAGCAAGAAAGCTGAAACGTTGGGGCAACATGGCCCGTACATTTACTAAAATAGGTAAGGAAATAGCTATAGCAGTAAAGGCCGGAGGTGGCGACCTAGATGGAAATCCACGTTTACGTGTTTTAGTACAGAATGCCAAGGCAGCTAACATGCCTAAGGAGAATGTAGAACGTGCAATCAAAAAGGCTCTATCCAAAGACCAAGAAGATTACAAGGAGATCATATACGAAGGATACGGACCTGCCGGAATCGCTATTTTGGTGGAGACCGCTACAGACAACGGTACAAGAACCGTAGGTAACGTTCGTAACTATTTTAACAGAAACGGCGGTAACTTGGGTACTTCCGGTAGTTTATCTTTCATTTTCGATCACAAGAGCGTGTTCAAAATTGCTCCAAAAGAGGGTGTTGACATTGAGGAGTTGGAGTTGGAGTTGATCGATTATGGAGTTGATGAGATTGATCAGGAAGAGGACGGCATTATCTTGTATGGTTCTTTTGAGTCATTCAACAAGATTCAGAAGTATTTGGAGGACAATGGTTTCGAGATTACAAGTGCTGAGTTCGAGTATATCCCTAACGATTTGAAGGAGGTTACTGCTGAGCAGCGTGAAGCCGTTCAGAAGATCCTTGACAAATTGGAGGACGATGAGGATGTACAGAACGTATATCACAACATGAAGGAAGACGAGGACGAGGAATAGTCTTGGTCTTTTTGATAAATATAAAAATCTCCGTCAGATCTCTTTTCTGGCGGAGATTTTTTTTTTCGGAGAGAATGATGGATTTATAGATGGGTTGTGAAAATGATTTTTGTTTTCTATTATCCGATTCTTCGATTCTCGTCGGATCTGAACCGGTACATTCCTGTTTCGTAGGAGATGCGACCTAATACAATCCATTTGTTTAGTTTTTTTTCTTCAGCCCATTGGGTATATTCTTTTTGGATTGTTATTGGATTGAGCCGTACTTTAGGAGACTTTTTCCATTCAATATTGGGTATCAGTGCATTTGTGGCGAATTCATTGGCTTCTTTTTCTTCTGGACTTTCATTGTCGTAGTCTGGTATACTCAATTTGTAATCACTTTCTGTTCCATCCAGATAATGAAGATAAATATGCCCTATCTCATGCAAAAGAGCAAAAGCAAAGTTGTCAATTCTATCGTATCTTTTTGTTAATACGATATAAGGAGTTCCATTCTCAATAAATGAATATCCATCAACGGAAGCTTTGTCTACTTTTTCTTCAATGCAGAAGACAATGCCATTCTCTGATAGTATATAATGAATAAGTTCTATAGTGTTTGTGTTTTTGTGTAGTATCTGCGACAAGTTTTTAATAAGTACATCTCTATTCCCTACAGAAAAAGAACCTGTTGCGTTTTGTTTCCTTGCTGTTGTTTCTGCTAATATTTTCCAAGTCATGAGCATACGAGGATCTTGTCCCGTTTTTGAAGATTTTTTAAACATTCCTTCGACTTCCATCTGTAACTCTGCAGGTTCTGGAATTAAAGCTTGTTCTTTGAAATATCTGATTTTTTCTACTGCGGATTGCATTGTTAAAAAGAATCTTTTTAATAAAGTTTTCACGTCAAATATTTCATCGTAAAGCTTAAGACTATTGATGGCCGATTGTTCTTCTACACTTTTTTCTTCTGTTTTTCGCAGATTGTATTCATATTGGGTTTGGAGATTGACTAAAGATACAGATGAAATGCCTAAAACATCTTCTATTTTATCTGCAATGCTTTTGGTCATAGGTCTCTTGCACTTAATTAATTCATTAAGATGAGATTTCTGCATCCCTATCATTTCTGCAAAGTCCTTTTGGGAGATTTCTCTTTCTTCCAATTCATACTTTAATATTGTACCTGGATGTGTTGTCATCCATGAGGTAATGTTTTTATTTTTTGTTGCCATAATGATCTTCGTTTATTTCAATCAGTGCTATTTCTAATCCATCTTCAGTCTCTTTGAATAACAATCGCTCAACTCTGTTGTTAAGTATTCTCACGGAACTTAAAGATATATGTTTCAATTCTTCGTAATGTAAAAAACTGTATTGTTTCAAATCTGATACATTTTCGACAGATGCCATCAAATTATAAATGTTAGTCAGCTTTATGACAAACTTTTTGTCACGTGATAGCTTTTTATATTTCCCTCCGTTTGTCCCTGTTGTTATGAGTTCAAACAGATCTTTGTCCAATATTGTAATTTTTAACATGCAATATATCTGAACTTTTATTAGTTTACAAAAATGGCAATAATTCCCTATTATGTGGAATTTTTTGTGTTAAAAATAGATGCGTTGTTAACTTTTTGTTAATTCTAAATTCGATTTATAATAAGATTTAATGGCATAGTCTTATTTGTTCTTATTGTAAAGATCAAATGGAGCTTTTATTTTAACTCGGCCCTACATTTGCTACTTTTTCGCAAAGAGATTATATTTGTATAATAATTAGGGTCGTCTCTTTGGCCTGAATTTTTATTTTAAATAAGAAAAACAATATGACAAATTTCATTGATCTTGTTACGTCAAGAAGAAGTATAAGAAAATATGAGGACCGCCCAGTAGAGAAGGAGAAGGTTCAGCAGATATTGAAAGCCGCATTGATGGCTCCATCATCAAAGAGATGTACTCCTTGGCAATTCGTTGTGATAGATGATAAGGAGAAATTACAGAAACTCTCTGTTTGCCGTGAAATGGGCTGCAAATTCATGGAAGGCGCACCTTTGGCTATTGTTGTATTGGCAGAGGAGGAGAAGAGCGACGTTTGGGTTGAGGATGCTACTATCGCAGCTATCATGATACAGTTGCAGGTTGAGGATCTCGGATTGGGTTCTTGCTGGATGCAGGTTCGTAACCGTAAGAAGGACGAGAACTTGACTACAGAGGATTACATCAAGGAAATCATCAATGCTCCTGCCGGGTTAAAGGTTGAGTGTGTGATCGGTATAGGTTACAAGGCTGAGGAGAAGAAACCTTTCGATGAGACTCGTCTTCAGTTGGATAAAATCCACTATAATAATTTTTAAGTAGAATCTGTTATTTAATTCATTGCATGAAAGATTTATTTTCCAATAAATTGTCGTGGGGTGTGACTTTGATTTTCTTTGGTCTTTTGTTTTTGATCAAAGAACTTCATGTGTTGCCTGCTGGACTTGCCGAAGAGGCTTTCAGCCTACGAAACTTTCCGCTTTATGCGGGCATTATTTTCTTGGCAACAAAGAGCTACAAAGCATCCATCATATTTTTTGCGGTAGCCATTATCCTACGATTGGATCAGATTATAGATTTGACTCGTAGTCTGTCACATTACATTTGGCCATTGCTTTTGGTTGTTGCTGGTGTGATATTGCTTTTAGCCAGAAAGGGTAAGAAATGAGTGATTTAAAAATCTGCATCATCGGTAGCGGAAATGTTGCAACGCAGATGGGCTTGGCATTGTCACGCAAATGGCAGATTGTTGAGGTTTATAGCCGTACGGAGGCATCTGCATCTGTTTTGGCTAGTAAGTTGGGTTGCACATTCACTACAGATATCAAGAACCTTACGGATGATGCAGATGTTTATATCTGTTCGGTGAAGGATTCTGTATTGGGCGATTTGTTGCCCCAGAAGAACTTTAAAGGCAAGATTCTTCTGCACACGGCAGGAAGTCTTCCGATGTCAGTCTTGGCTAATTATACAGATAATTTCGGTGTTCTTTATCCATTGCAGAGTATTTCAAAGGCGCGCGAGTTGGATTTCTCCAAAGTGCCGCTTTTGGTTGAGGCTAGCAACGAAGAGACTTTATCTGTAGTAAAAACCATAGCGAATGGAATTAGTAACTCCGTTTATGATGTTACTTCTGAAGAGAGGGGTAAGGTTCATTTGGCAGCTGTCTTTGCAAGCAACTTTACCAATCATATGTACGACATAGCCGGAAGCTTGTTGGCTGACTCTAATCTTCCTTTCGATCTTCTTTTGCCGATAATAGACGAGACAGCCTCAAAGGTTCATCTGATGCCGCCATCAAAAGCTCAGACAGGTCCGGCCATTCGTTACGACCGTAATGTGATCGACAAACATCTGAATATGATTACAGACGAGCGTGTGAAGAGAATTTATGAGCTGGTGACGGAAGATATTCATGAGAGTCTGAAGGATAAAAAATAAGAGCTGTTGCCCCTTGAGTCTTGCGATGCGAGTAAGCGGATAGAGGACAATTAAATGGATTGAATTATGTTTAAAGAGAATTTGAAGAATATCAAGGCATTTGCCTTTGATGTGGATGGAGTCTTATCTTCGGATAGAGTCTCTTTGCATCCCAATGGTGAACCGATGCGTGTAGTTAATATCAAGGATGGTTATGCCATTCAGCATGCGGTAAAGCGAGGTTTCCCGATCGCCATCATTACGGGAGGCAGAACCAATTCTGTGCGGATGCGTTTTGAGGCTTTAGGTGTAAAGGACATTTATATGTCTTCTGCCTATAAGATGAGAGACTTCTTGGATTTTGCACAGAAGAATGGTTTGGACCCTTCTGAAATCCTTTACATGGGTGACGATATCCCGGATTTTGAGGTGATGAAGCATTGCGGATATCCTTGTTGCCCCAATGATGCAGCAGCTGAGATCCGTGAATTGTCCTGCTACATTTCGCCTAAAGATGGTGGCCGTGGCTGTGCTCGAGACGTTATCGAGCAGGTCTTGAAAGCCCAAAACAAATGGATGGACAACTCCGAAGCTTTTGGTTGGTAACTTTGCACCAAAACTAAATAATAAAGACGTCTCGATCATGGGGCGTCTTTTTTTCGCTATGAATTAACCTAATCAATCGAATTTCTAATCAAACGAGATGCGATTCGGGAAATCTCCTACCAGGATTGCTTGCTTCCAGCAAGCGAATGTTTCACACATATATAGGAATTTTATACGCCTAAATCTTTCACCAACCTTCGGTGGCAATTCGAAGACACCACGGTGTGACGTCTCTATACCAAGATGCATGGCTCGGTACCGAATGTTTGACTCTAACTCAAGGTCTTTCTAAATGAAAATAGGCCGTGGAATCCACAGCCTATTTTTTATTTAGAATTTCAGATGAATTATTTCAACTCATCCAAAGCTTTCTTGATTCTATTGAATGCCTCTACCAATTTCTCATCAGCAGTAGCGTAAGACATGCGGATGCATTTAGGAGCTCCGAAAGAGTCGCCATCTACACAAGCAACGTGTGCCTCTTCCAAAAGGTACATGGTCAAATCAGAAGAATTGTTAATCTTAGATCCCTTAGAAGTTGTCTTTCCGTAGTATGAACTACAATCAGGGAACAAGTAGAAAGCTCCCTTAGGTACGTTGATCTTGAATCCGGAAATCTCTTTAGCCATCTTGACAACCAAGTCACGTCTGCGCTCAAATGCCTGACGCATCTCCTCAACGCAACTCTGATCACCTGTATAAGCAGCCTCTGAAGCTTTTTGAGTGATAGAACAAGGTCCTGATGTATATTGTCCTTGTAGATTGTTGCATGCAGAAGCGATCCATTGTGGAGCTGCAATCCATCCAAGACGCCATCCTGTCATTGCGTAACCTTTAGAAACACCGTTGACGATGATTACACGGTCCTTGATCGCATCAAATTGAGCAATGCTCTCATGTTTTCCTATGTAGTTGATGTGTTCGTAGATCTCATCTGCGATGACAAATACGTTAGGATGTTTCTCTATGACCTGAGCCAATCCCTTCAACTCCTCTTTAGAGTAAACGCTACCTGTAGGGTTGGAAGGTGAGCAAAGGATCAATGCCTTTGTCTTAGGAGTGATAGCGGCTTCCAATTGAGCAGGAGTTATTTTGAAATCCTGATCCAAACCAGCTTCTACGATTACGTTTGTTCCCTCTGCTAATTTCACCATTTCGATGTAGCTTACCCAATATGGAGCAGGAACGATAACTTCGTCTCCTTTATTAATAAGGCAAAGTATTGTGTTGCAAACAGATTGTTTTGCACCATTAGAGCAAACGATCTGTTCTGGCTTATATTCTAGATTGTTTTCCTTCTTAAGTTTTTCGACGATAGCTTTTCTTAAAGCTGGGTAACCAGGAACTGGAGAATAGAATGAAAAATTGTTGTCAATAGCCTTCTTTGCAGCTTCCTTTATGTGGGTTGGTGTATTGAAATCTGGTTCTCCTACACTAAGATTGATTACATCAATACCCTGAGCCTTCAATTCATTACTCTTCTGTGACATGGCAAGAGTTGCTGAAGGTGACAATGCTGCTAAACGAGCTGAAACTTGATTCATTTTTGTTATCCTTAAATTAATAATTCATCTTTCGTTATCGGAATGCAAATTTACGATAATAATATATACAAATCAAGATGTAAAATCAAAAAAAGTGTCAAATAGTCAAAACTTATTTGGAAAATTGATTCAAATAGTAAAAGTTTAAGTTCGTTTTGCTATCAAAAAGTTATATAAATTTGGTAAAACCCTATATTTGAACTTCAATCAGCTCTGTTTTTTGTCAAATATGGAACTTCTCATAATATTTTTGTTATATTTGCGGAATGTTTAGATATCATGAATACATTGATGTCTGACAACTTAATTATGGTATAATTGTAACTAAAAAATATAATGAAAACAGATATTATTCTCTGTGGAGTTGGAGGACAAGGAATCTTGTCTATAGCAGCAGTGATAGGTGAGGCTGCCGTAAAGAACAATTTATATATGAAGCAGGCAGAGGTTCACGGAATGAGCCAACGTGGTGGTGACGTCCAATCTAACCTTCGTATTTCTGATAAGCCTATCGCTTCTGATTTAATCGCTTTAGGTCAGGCAGATTTGATCGTCTCCCTTGAACCTATGGAGTCGTTGAGATATCTTCCTTATTTGAAGGAGGATGGTTATGTCGTAACAAGTAATGTTCCGTTGGTGAATATTCCTGATTACCCAGAGACAGAGGATGTTTTGAAGGCTGTGAAAGCGATTAAGAATCACGTTATTTTCGACGTAGACAAAACTGCTAAGGATTTGGGTTCTGCTCGTGTTGCCAACATCGTTATGTTGGGTGCTGCAGCTCCTTTCTTAGGCATTGCATACGATAAGATAGAAGAGGGTATCCGCTCTATTTTCGGAAGAAAAGGTGAGGAAATCGTGAATATGAACTTGAAGGCTTTGGAAGCTGGTCGCATAATATCTGATAGCTTCAAGAAATAAAGAATAACCAATTGGACGATATCTGAATTCTTTCGTAAAGGAGAATTTGGATCTCGTCTTTTTTGCGATTATAATTTTAGTTTTAACAATCAGATCAAAAAGAAAATCCGTTGCTCGTTGGTCGTTTATGAAGATGCAAACGGTATAAGGTAATAATCGAGAATCGATTAACGCTTAACGAGAACGCTTTGATCAATTAATCCCATTTAGAATATGATTCAGAGAATACAGACCCTCTATCTTTTGATAGTGCTCATTCTCACTTCGTTTGTATTGGCTTGTCCTTTGATAGAACTCTTCAATGATACGGCTGGTTTATATGACCTCCGTGTGTTGGGTGTTTATCAGAACAGTGAACTTTTATATTGCACTTGGCCTTTGTTGGTGTTGGCTATCTTTAACCAGTTATTGACATTGGGCTCTATTTTCATATTTAAGAACAGAATACTACAGATGCGCATGTGCATGTTGAATATCCTTTTGTTCATCGGCTTTTGCGTGATGTTTGCAGTTTACGCATGGATCTGTACGGAGAAGTTCACAGCATCTATT
>Ga0172378_10002678_pt1 | contig 16749 bp, 14 predicted proteins | sample GrowelOW332metaG_FD_119755 | JGI IMG/M metagenome (GOLD analysis project Ga0172378, IMG submission 119755) | Groundwater microbial communities from an aquifer near a municipal landfill in Southern Ontario, Canada - Pumphouse #3_1 metaG | ecosystem: Environmental > Aquatic > Deep subsurface >... | reverse complement strand
GAGAATATCATATAATATGGAGCTATGGGCAGGACAGAATCATTAGGCGGCGGTTTCTTTCAGAATCTCTTTGCTTCGATTTTCGGGTCAAAAGATCCTGAAGCCGAAAAAAAGCGGAGACTGAGGGCAATCGCAAAAGATCTTTCTAAATCACATTACCATTTCTATAAAGCAGGAAACAATGAAGTACTTCCTGCTTTTGCGAAACTTATATATGAAATTTATAAAGCTGTAACGCCGGCGCAGGTTATGTTTCAGAACGTGCAGAACGAAAATGCATTTAAACGTTCTGTTATTGAATACTCGCTTTCAGATAATCAGCGCAAAATAGAAGAAGAGCTGACAGAAGAGGCTATTCTTGTAAAAAGTAAAACTGTTCCGGTAAATCAGCTTGTACAGCATGTAAAAGAATCCCTTGATGCTTTTGAGGGAGAATTTGGAACTGACCGTATCAATACGGCAGAACAGTTATACAAAGATATTCTTGCATTTAAAGATTTCTGCATGTATGACTTCTACTTCATGCTCAAAAAATTCGACTCTACGCTTGTTGAAAAACAATTTACTGCAGCACCACGCTTTGATAAAATCAACGGGGAATATATAGCTGACGATTTAAAAGACTTTATTACGGTTTCATGGAACATAACAAAAGACACAGACTGGACACCGCTTATGAAAATGCTGAAGGATATGAAAGGTGTTGAACCGGTTTCTCCCAGTGTCTGGAAAAAAATCGTTGCCAAGCTTCAGGCTATCCGTAAAGCTGAAATCTTTGAAATGATGATTCAGCTTATCACCGAAAATCCCGATTATAAGCCTGTAATAGCAGATGCACCGGAAAATATCGTAGAACCATTCCTTGATAAATTTAAGCTTGAGGCGGCTGCTGCACTGCATAAGCTTGAGTCTGCTGAGAAAAACAGCAAAGTAACCGATCTTCTTACAAAACTGTTCAGTACAACGGTCGTTCTTTATCTTAAAAATTATACTGAACAAAGCAGTGCAAATCTTGAGAAAAAACGGTTGCGCGGGTATCTTTACTATGAACCGTTAAATTATCTGAAAGGGTTTCTTCTTGAATTTGTAAAAAAGAATATACGCGAATACAGTGAACTGATTCTTATCCGGGGAAAATGGACGTCCTCTCAACTATCGTCTCCTATGTCAAACGCATACAATGATCTGCTTTCGGCCTCAGATGCAATTTCGACCTTCGACCAGAATATTGCAGACGACGGAGTCGTCGGTATAAAAATAAAGACACTTCTTCCCCGTATCCAGCATGATGCGGATTCTGCCGGAGTTATAAACAGACTTGTTACTGATGCAAACGAACAGGCAAAAACATTTATAATCGACAGTACCCGCAATTTGATTACTGTTGGAAAAACAATCAAATCACTTCTTGAAGACGAGACAAAAAAATCTCCTGAAATGATAATCAACTGGAAAGAAATAGAACATTATGCGGATCATCCGCCGAAGGATCTTGGCATTGAAGTCTACAAGAAAATTTATCTTTTCATTACTCTTATGCAGACATGCATGACAACCTTAAAATAAGCGGTTATTTCTTCAGACTATGCGGGGTTCTGTATTGTCTGATTTTACAGATGGACAGCTGACTGAAAGATAAATAAATTCGTCGTTGTCCGTATTTTCCAGACCGTAGACTGCATTTTCGGTAAAGTGAACAACATCTCCTGCAGAAAAAGACCGTTCCAAATTACCGGTAAAAAGCAGCTTAGCACATCCTTTAAGTGCATATAAAATTAACTCTGCTGAAACATGTGCACAGCGTGGCTCAACACCCCCCTGTTTTACGTGTGTTTCCGTAACCGCAATACAATCACTTTCTGAATTACCACTGTAGTAAAGTTTACGAACCGTTACAACGGGATTCATTACTGTTCTGATTTCAGAAGAGCGTATAATTTCGATTGATGAACCGGATAAAACTGTCGGTATATTCTGTATTTTTTCCGGTTCTGCATCAGGCAGGATAACCTGCTGATTTTTCTTAAAAACTGGAAATACATACCGGCCGCGTTTTTTGGTGCCGATTCCGTACTGGATTGCACGTTTCGGGCAGCGCATTATACAACTCATGCACATTGAACATTTTTCCTCCTGCCAGACAGGTTTTCCGCTGGTAAGCTTAATAACGTGAAACGGACAGTTTTTCACACATTCTCCGCATCCAATGCAGGTACTGTCAGCAGAAAATTTCGAAGTACGCATTGCAAACAAAGAAAACAAGGGATTGATTATAAAAGTCTTGAACGATGCCTCAGGACCTTCGAAAACATCAAAAATTTCACGGTGAGCAGAAATTTCTGCGGCAATTTTCGGCAGGCGCTGCGCTGCGATATTTATCTTTTCACGCTCAAGTTCAGGCTCATCAGTATTATACATCGGTATGTATGTGTTCGGCATTGTAATTGAATATGCACTTTTAAAAGCGAAAACATGGTGCAGTGCATCCATCGTTTTTCCGGCCTCGTCGCCGCACGTACAGACTGCATATGTAAACGCTTTTTTATTTACATGAATATGTGACAGGAAATCCATGACAAATGCAGGAGGAGCCCATGCATATACGGGAAATACAACACCGACCGTTTCTCCTTCTTCAACGCTGATATCCGATTGCATCCGGTCGAATGCCTGTGGCATAAAAACAGCTGTGTCTTTCGTATATTCTGCTATTTTTTCCGCTACATACTGAGAATTACCAGTTCCTGAAAAATAATAAATCATATGAAGCCTCACACATATTCATCCACTATACTACATACCGGCTCAAGATATGCAGCTCCAAAAAGATTCAAATGATTGAGCAGATGATACAAATTGTACATATCGCGTCTGCTTTCATATCCCGGCTCCTGCGGTTTCACTTCATTATATGCCCTGTAAAATTCTTCAGGGAAACCACCGAAAAGCTGCGTCATCGCAATATCGGCCTCGTTACAACCACAGTAAGACGCCGGATCAATAAGGAAAACTTTCCCTTCAGGCCCACAAATGACATTACCACTCCACAAGTCACCATGCAGGAGCGACGGCCTGTCCGGTTCCACTATATATGAATCAAGCCTTTCCAGCAGTTTCGTAATTCTGCTCTGCATCGTACCGGAAAAACAGCGTGACGCTTTCCTGAACTGAGGGGCAAGCCGGCAGTCCCTGTAAAAATCCACCCACGAATTCCGGGCATTATTAGTCTGCTCAGCCGCGCCTATATAATTGTCCTGAATAAAACCGTATTTCCCCTCCCGGACAAATCCTGAACAATCGGAATTATGCAGTTCTGCAAGCTCATGTCCGAATGTTTCCCAGTATGAATTAATAGGACTGTATGACTCTACATACTCCAGAAGAAGAAATGAATACCCCTCCTGTTCGCCCGGATCTGTTCCCGTACACAGAACTTCTGGTGTCCCGATTTTTCCTGTTGATGCTATAGCCGCAAGACATGCAGCTTCCGCAGTAAAAAATCCGGCATTTTTTCTGGCATTCGCCTTCATAAAAATATGAGCACCATTCGTTAAATGCAGACCGTATGCTTTACTGGTTCCGCCGGAGGAAAGTCTGTCCGTCTGTGCTACCTGCACGTTTCTGCCGTACAGCCCGACAAGAGCACCGGCAAGAGTCGTAAAATTATTTACCGTCTGAGCTGACATACTATAAGTATAGCCCAGAAAGAACATAAAATATAGTCATCAGGCATTGACTTAAAACACTATACCTAGTACATTCTCACATACAAAACACTATATATAGCGTATTTAGGAAGGAATAAATGAAAATCATCAAAAGAAGCGGCGCTGAGGTTCTTTTTGACCGCAATAAAATAATAACGGCAGTCTCAAAAGCGAATAATGAGGCAAAAGAAACGAACAGGCTTTTAGAAAACCAGATAGAATCGATCGCAGATGACATAGAAATAGAGTGTGCGAAACAGCAGCATGCGCTCAACGTTGAAGAAATCCAGGATTTGGTAGAAAACGGTATTATGGAATGCCATGCCTATGATGTTGCAAAGATTTACATCACCTACCGATACAAACATGAACTGATGCGTAAATCAAATACAACCGACGCACAGATTCTGAGTCTGCTCGATGAAAATAATGAAGAAGTAAAACAGGAAAACTCGAACAAAAATCCGGCTGTCGTCAGTGTCCAGCGGGACTATATGGCAGGCGAAGTCAGTAAGGACGTTACCCGCCGTTTCCTGCTTGACGAGGATATTGAACGTGCTCATGAAGCCGGTATAATTCATTTTCACGATGCAGACTATTTTGCGCAGCGTATGCACAACTGTGACCTGGTAAACCTTGAAGACATGCTGCAAAACGGGACAGTAATCAGCGGAACAAAAATTGACCGTCCTCATTCATTTTCGACTGCATGCAATATAGCGACGCAGATCATTGCACAGGTTGCAAGCTGTCAGTACGGAGGTCAGAGTATATCACTTACTCACCTTGCTCCTTTTGTGGATGTAAGCCGCAAAAAGTTCGAAAAGGAAATCAGGGAGACTATGAAGGCAACAGGACTCATCGCAGACGACAAGCAGTTCAGATACATGGTAGACAGCCGTCTTCATGAAGAAATCAAACGCGGTGTACAGACAATTCAATATCAGGTGATTACACTTATGACAACTAACGGACAGGCGCCGTTCGTCACCGTATTCATGTATCTTAATGAAGCCAGAAATCAGCAGGAAAAGTCGGATCTGGCAATGATTATAGAGGAAGTTCTCAAACAACGGTATCAGGGAGTAAAAAATGAAAAAGGTGCATGGATAACACCAGCGTTTCCGAAACTTATATACGTACTTGAATCAGACAATATTGATAACGGTACTCCGTATTATTATCTGACTGAACTCGCTGCCAAATGCACTTCACGCCGCATGGTGCCGGATTATATTTCTGAAAAGAAAATGCTCGAACTGAAAGACGGAAACTGCTACCCGTGTATGGGATGCCGTTCATTTCTTACCGTATATCATGACGAGAACGGTAAACCTAAATTCTACGGCAGGTTCAATCAGGGTGTCGTTACTCTTAACCTGGTCGACGCTGCATGTTCATCGGGCGGAAATATGGAAAAATTCTGGCAGATACTCGACGACCGTCTCGCTCTCTGCAAACGGGCACTCATGATCAGGCATAACCGTCTCATGGGCACAACGAGTGATGCTGCTCCGATACTCTGGCAGAACGGAGCTATTGCGCGGCTTGGTAAAGGAGAAAAAATCGACAAACTTCTCTTTAACGGTTACTCTACAATTTCACTTGGCTATGCCGGATTGTGCGAATGTACACGGTACATGACAGGAAAACCTCATACAGATCCGGAAGCGACTCCGTTTGCACTTCAGATCATGCACCATTTGAACGAAGTATGTGCAAAATGGAAATCGGAAGAAAATATCGCATTCTCACTCTATGGAACTCCGCTTGAAAGTACGACATACAAATTTGCAAAATGTCTTAAAAAACGGTTCGGTGTTATTCCCGGTGTTACCGACAAGAATTACATCACGAACAGTTATCACGTACATGTCACAGAACCCATCGATGCATTCGAAAAGCTTACTTTCGAATCCCAGTTTCAGGAACTCTCGCCGGGCGGTGCGGTAAGTTATGTTGAAGTCCCGAACATGGAAAATAATCTCCCGGCTGTTATGTCGCTTCTGAAGCATATTTATAACAACATAATGTACGCAGAACTCAATACGAAAAGCGACTTCTGCCAGAAATGCGGATATACTGGTGAAATTAAGATCGTTAAAGACGTCGATGACAAACTTGTATGGGAATGCCCCAATTGCGGAAATCATGATCAGACAACAATGAATGTCGCCCGCCGCACATGCGGATACATAGGCACACAATACTGGAATCAGGGACGCACGCAGGAAATAAAAGAGCGTGTGCTGCATTTATAATGAATTACGGAAATATAAAAAGAACAGATATTGCGAACGGTGAAGGCGTACGTGTCTCACTGTTCGTATCAGGATGCAGAAATTGCTGCAAGGGATGTTTCAACAAAGAAACATGGAATTTTACATTTGGTACAATATTCACAAAAAAAACAGAGGATGATCTGCTGGCAGCTCTTGCGCCGGATTACATATCGGGGCTTACGGTACTGGGAGGAGAACCGTTTGAGGAGGAAAACCAGAGAGCATTGCTTCCGTTTCTGAAACGGGTTCGAACGGTATATCCGGAAAAGACAATCTGGTGTTATACTGGGTATGTGTACGATACGGATCTGAAGCCGGTTGACGGACGCAAACACTGCGAAGCAACCGACCAGATACTTTCGCAGATTGATGTACTTGTTGACGGACCGTATATTGAAGAGCTGCGGGATATTTCATTGCAGTTCCGCGGTTCCCGAAATCAGCGCATACTTCGGTTCAGATAAATATGTTTGTATGTTTTATCCGTCAATTTCAATTTTATTTCCGCCTTTTTCCCTGGCAGTACGAAGAAGTTTGTCCGCTTTGGCAATGACGATATCGGTTGAGTGTCCGGGTTGTATTGTAACTCCTATACTGATCGTTACGCGAAGTTTTTTTTCTTTATATATAAATTCATGTGTTTCGACCAGACTGCGGAGTTTTTCTGCAGCAAAAAAAACATCAGTCTTTTTCCTGTATTGAAAAAAAAGACCGAATTTATCTCCTCCGTATCGTGCAAAAAAATCCGCCTGTCTCAGATTTTTTTTTAGAACAGATGACAGTTCCTTAAGGACAAAATCTCCTGCCCTGTGTCCGTATATATCATTTACCGTTTGCAGCGAGTCTACAGCTATCAGACAGACTGCCAGATTAATGAATCCGCGTTTTGCAGTCCTGAAATAACTTTCAAAGACATCATAAAAATACTGTCTGTCGGCAAGTCCTGTAAGAAAATCACGGTCACATAATTCCTTAATATGCTGTTCCTGTTTTTCCAGCATGCTTTCATCATGAATAATAACAAGTACATACGTTAAATTACAGAATGACATCGGAATATACGTAAACTCCAGATACTTCACGTTTTTTCTTCCGTCTCCGGTGAATTCCCACGGCAGACTCATTCTTCGTATTTCTTTTTTATTTTTTATAGCTTCTTCTACACAGGTATATACGGTACATCCTGAACAGGATTCTGTACTGCCGCAGATTTTATCTGTCTGAGCGGCATATTTACACCGGGCAACACTTCCAAACGGAATACCTTCCTGTGCTGCATTAACATTGAATATTTTTTTTAATGCCTCATTCACGCGCAGAACATGTAAGTTGCTGTCAATAAGACACATTGCTTCGTCAACATTGTTGAATAAAAAATCAGAAAAACTTGAATTATGAAATAGACTGTCGATAGGACTGAGCATGCTTCTTTTCCCTCCGAAAGGACAGAACCATTATACACTCTATAATCTACTAGAGATTAGTATATCATGGTTGCTGTTCTTTTTCAAAAAAAAGCATTATAAAGTTCTTTTAACCGCCCAGATATGCTTTCTTTACATCGGGATTAGAAGCTAGTTCTCCACTTGAACCCTCCGCAATGATGGCTCCAGTATCAAGCACATATCCGCGGGAGGCAAATTCCAGTGCAACCTTTGCATTCTGTTCAACTACAAGAATTGTCATATCTTCCTGATCATTCAGTCTTTTCAGAGCTCTGAACATTTCATACATAAGTTTTGGTGCAAGTCCCATACTGGGTTCATCAAGCATTATGAATTTACTGTCCGTCATAAGTGCGCGTCCTACCGCAAGCATCTGCTGTTCACCGCCTGAAAGAAGTTCACTGCGCTGTTTACGACGTTCATACAGTCGCGGAAATAAATCGTAAATAAGGTCATATAATTCAACAGTCCGCATTTCATGAGTCGGATCTTTACTTCGGCCGTATTCAGCCATCTTCAGATTTTCCTCAACCGAGAGGTTACCGAATATATGCCGGCCTTCAGGAACGAGACACATCATTTTTTTCTGAATCAGAACATGGGGTTCTGTTTTCAGAATACTTTTTCCATCAAAAAGTATGTCCCCCTCTTTCACGACAGGAGCTTCAGGCCGTGATAAACGCGAAAGAGTTAAAAGAGTTGAAGTTTTACCAGCTCCGTTCGCGCCGATGAGCGTAACGATTTCACCCTTCTCAACATTGAACGAAATACCGTGGAGTGCTTCAATATAACCGTATGCGACCTTAAGATTTTTTACTTCCAATAACATATAGGAGCCTCCCTGACTAGTCTATCTCACCATTTCCCAGATATGCTTTTATAACATTCTGGTCTGTCTGTATTTCTTCCGGAGTACCACGAGCTATTTCCTTTCCGAAATTAATAACCTGAATATAATCACAGAGCGTCATAATGACCTGCATCTGATGTTCGATCATCCAGATTGTTACACCAAATGTGTCATGAATCCACCTGATATATGAAATCAAATCGGCAAGATCTGACGTGCTCAATCCTGCCGCAGGTTCGTCCAGCATGAGTAAATCAGGGTTCAGGCTGAGTGCACGGGCTATTTCGACTCTTCGCTGTATACCGTATGGAAGATTTTTCGGATAGTCCAGAGCTTTATCAGCAAGGTTAAATTTTTCAAGCAAAGCCCACGCTTCCTCGTGTATTTTCTTCTCTTCATTTTTAAATCGCTTCGTACCAAAAAAAGCATCTGCAACATTATAGCTGAGTCTGTACTGCTGTGAAATACAGATGTTTTCAAGGACCGTCATGTCGCCCCAGAGACGAATATTTTGGAACGTCCGGCCGATCTGCATAGATGCTATGACATGGGGCTTCAGACCATTGATACGCTTTCCCTTGAAAAGAATGTCTCCTTCGGAAGGAACGTAAAAACCGCTTACAAGATTGAATACCGTTGTTTTTCCTGCTCCGTTCGGACCGATAAGACCTGCTATTTCACCTTTCTTCAAATTTACGTTTATATCAGTAAGCGCCTCAAGACCACCGAAGCGATGCGTAAGGTGATTTATCTCAAGAATCGTTGTATCGCTCATAAAGATCCCCCTGTATCAGATGATTCTGTCCGGCGTACGATATTAAGATTTACAGGAAACAGTTTCTTCAACTTCGGGAAAACCTGAGGAAGTTCGCGGGTTCCCATAATTCCTTCCGGTCTGAACTGCATTATCAGGATAAGCATGAGCGGAATAATAACCCACTTAAAAATCTGCGCTGGACGAAGTAATTCAAGCAGAATTGTAAATATAAACGCGGATAACACAGAACCGCTCAATGACCCCATTCCGCCAAGATAAACCATAACAAGGGATTCTGTTGATTTCATAATTCCGAATGATGCAGGATTTATGAAGCCGAGCATGTGTGCAAAAAGTCCTCCTGCAACACCAGCCAGACCTGATGAAAACGTAAATGCAATAAGTTTCATTTTATTCGTATTGACACTCATAATTTCTGCAGAAATTTCGTCATATCGGATCGCACTTATCCCCTGACCGAGGGTCGACGTCATGATACGATGAATCGCATACACAGTCAGCGCTGCAAAAATCATACCCCAGATAAGACTCCACGGAAGATCAACAATATTGTTCATCTGGCTCAGCGTCGATTTCATTCCCATCAGTCCGCGGCTCTCACCAACAATCGGGATATTATTAAGAGACGTTGTTATTATAAAATTAGTCGCGATCGTAACAATGGCAAGATAGTCATCACGTGTTTTAAACGAAGGTATTGCGACGAGCAGACTGACGATCATTGATGCAAATCCCCCAAGAAGGATGACTACCGGAAATAAAAACACGGCACTCCCGGGAGGAAGCAGTGCATGTCCGGTAATGCTGTTACCCGGACAGAAAAATATAAGCGACAAAAGAGACGAAACATATGCACCTACAGCCATGAATCCGCCGTGACCGCAGGAGAATTCTCCCATATAGCCATTCACAATATTCAAACTTGCAGACATAATAACATTAATGCATATAGTCATAAGTATGGTCTGATAATAATTGTTCAATATATCAAGCTTTGCCAGTATAACAATGAACACCATCACAACTGCCGTTATTCCGGGGACAAGAAATTTCTTACTTTTATTAGACATGATGTTTTCTCCTCCCTTAAATTTTTGTACTTTTTGCAATACCGAAAAATCCTGTCGGTTTGCACGTAAGAATAATAAGAAGAATTATGAACGAAACAAGATCCTTATAACTTGAAGGCAGAAAAGCGGTAACCAGAATTTCTATAATTCCAAGCATGAAACCGCCCAGGAAAGCACCTCTGATATCTCCAATACCACCGACTACGGCCGCGATAAAAGCCTTCCATCCGATTATCATTCCCATATACGGATCCATAACCTGATACGACATTCCGAATAAAATTCCGGCAATAGCTGCAAGTGCTGAACCGATTGCAAACGTAAATGTTATAACTTTATTAACAGGAATTCCCATAAGGGGAATAGCAAATTTATCATAAGAAATCGCACGCATTGACATACCGAGTGTTGTTTTCTGAACAATAAACTGCAGTACTCCAAATACAACAAAGGCACTGACAATAACAATGACTTTCAAATTAGTGACAGTTACCGGACCGATTTTCCATATAAGTTTCGGAAGTATATCGGGAAACCGGCGTGAACTTGCTCCAAGAAAAGCAAGATTCCCATTTTCAAGAATAAATCCAATCATAAGCGCTGTAATAACGACATACAACCTGTTGGCCCCCTTCTCCCGGAGCGGACGATATGCAACACGTTCGATTCCCACACCGAGCAGAGCAGTCAGCGCCATAGTTGCAACAAGTGTAATGGCAAAAAGAGCTATTCCGGTAATTCCGGAGAAATGAGCCGTTATACCGGCTATAACAAAAAAAGCAATATAACAGGAAGTCATAAAGATATCACCGTGAGCAAAGTTAATCAGCCGCAATACTCCGTATACAAGGCAATATCCCAACGCGATCATAGAGTAGAAGCTGCCCCATTGAAGGGCATTAATAACATTCTGAGCTAAATACGACAGCATAATTTCTCCTCTAAAAGGTCAAACAGAGTCTGCAGCCGCAAACTCCGGAATGGTGATCGTAAAATACGTACACTCATCATTCCTCCTTTTCTTGCTGATATAAATTGCAGAAGACGACTGCCTTACATACAGTCAGCCGTCTTCTGCATTATCAATAACCGGATTACGGTTGAATACTCTTTACAAAATTAAAGTCGCCTTTTTCACCGACCTGTACGACAACAGCTTCCTTTGCAGGATCATTCGTCGTAAATGTCATCTTTCCGGTCACTCCGGGGAAGTTCTTTATGCCGGCCATTGCATCCCGTACAGCAGTGCGGTCCTTTTTGAGATTACCGGTAATACCGGCATTCTGAATTGCCGTAAGAACAATATTTACCGCGTCATACGTGAGTGCTCCTACATCATCAGGAACGTATCCGTATGCAGCATTATATTTGTCGATAAACTCTTTTGTCTTACCGGTAGCACCGGCAGCAGCATAGTGGGTTGTAAAATAATCACCGATTACGGCACCTTTACTCAGTTTTACAAGATCCGCAGATCCCCATGAATCAGAACCCATAACAGGTTTTGACCATCCCAGGTCTTTAGCCTGAGTTGTAATCAGTGCAACATGGTTATAATAATCAGGCAGATAAAGGAAATCAGCTCCCGATGCAACGATCTTTGTAAGCTGAACAGAAAAATCCTGGTCTTTCTGTCCGAAACTCTCGAATGCTACAACTTTGCCTCCCTGCTGTCCTTCCCATGCTTTTTTGAAAAGCTCAGCAAGTGTCTTCGAATAATCGTCTTCGAGGTTGTACAGAATAGCTACATTTGTGCTTTTAAACTGTTCCTTTGCAAATTTAGCAGCAACAGGAGCCTGAAACGGATCAAGGAAGCATGCGCGGAATACGTATGGTCTGTCTTTCGTAACAGAAGGATTCGTTGCCCACGGTGAAATCATCGGGGTTTTCTCGTCGTTATATACCTGTCCGGCAGGAATTGCACGGCCTGAACCGTCTGGACCGATACATGCAAGAACCTTATCCTGATCGATCAGCTTATAGGCAGCCTGAATTGCAGAATCAGCCTTAAGTTCATTGTCGACATATACGAAGTCCAGCATATATTTTTTGCCTTTTACTTCAAGACCACCCTGCGAATTGATTTCATTCTTGATAAGTTCACCGGAAAATTTAGAACTTTCTCCGACCTTCGGTGAATCACCCGTCAACGGAATGTTGAATCCGATTTTAATTGTCTGATTTTTCTTGGCACCGGTAAGGAAACCGGCAAGAACTGCAACTGCCAGAACGGCAGTTCCGACTTTTGTTAGTACTTTCATAATGCGCTCCTCTACTAGACGGGGAGCGCCAACGCTCCCCGCGGATGCTGCGGAAAAAAATCCGCAGTTGCGGCAACAGCGTTGTTGCTTACTTTTGCAGTGTAGAAAAACACAAAATAAAAATCAAGTGTCTTTCTGCCTTTTTTTACAATTTTCGTTATTTTTTTAACTATTGACAAAAAAAAATCAATACGGTAATGCCATCACTTCTATCTGAGCCTCTGTAAAAGAAGCCCGGATATTTTTAACAAACTGTAATGCCTTCGGATTGTCCCCGTGCACGCAGATCGTATCAGCCTGAACATGAATCTCTTTTCCGGATTCAGTACATACAATTCCGTCTTTTACCATCCGTACGGCGCGCTTAATAACTTCATTCTCATCTGTGATGACTGCTCCCTGTTTAGAACGGACAACAAGTGTTCCTTCATCTGTGTAGGCACGATCGGCAAACACCTCGCATGCATATCGTATTCCAAGACGTTCTGCAGCCCGCTGCATACAGCTTCCTGAAAGTACCACAAGAATGAGTTTTTCATCCACTGCTCCAACTCCGCGGCAGACAGCTTCAGCAAGTGCATCGTCACCGGCAGCCATATTATAAAGCGCCCCATGCGGTTTTACGTGATGAAGTCCGGTTCCGGCTGCATGTGCAAAAGCAGAAAGTGCACCAGTCTGATATACGATATACGCTTCTGCTTCCGCCGGCGTAATCTTCATAACACGGCGCCCGAACCCCATAATATCAGGAAGGCCGGGATGCGCACCCAGGGATACGCCGTTTTTTACCGCATCATGCACCGTCTGCGCCATAACAAGCGGATCTCCGGCATGAAACCCGCACGCTATGTTAGCCGAAGTTATGTACGGCAGCACTTCAGAATCCATACCGATTGTATACGCCCCGAAACTTTCTCCAAGGTCACAATTCAAATCTATCCGAGTCATATATGCCCCCTATGAAATCAAATCTGCGTCGGGAATGTCGGTAATAAGCATATGTCCCGGTGAATGAGTAATACAGAAAGACGGTTTCGAGTTCATGACAACAGACTGGGGCGTTACTCCGCAGCACCAGAATACCGGCACTTCACCGTCTTTTATGGTCACACTGTCTCCAAAATCCGGATGGTCTATATCTTTTATACCGATGACTGACGGATCACCTATATGAAAAGGAGAACCGTGAACCCGGGGCATTGAAGCTGTAACCGTTACCGCGCGGACAATCTGGTCGTACCGAATCGGACGCATACTCACTACCATTTTTCCGCTGAATACCCCCGCAGGCACTGTATCTATGTTCGTCATATACATCGGTACGTTACAGCTCTCTGAAATATTCCGCACGTCGATTCCGGCTCCTATAAGCAGCGATTCAAACGAAAAACTGCAGCCGATGATAAAGCTTACCAGATCGTTACGCCAGAATTCCGATACATCGGTACATTCATTTTTAAGTACGCCGTTCTCCCATACACGGTACCTCGGAATATCGGTTGCAATATCCGCACCGGGCGCACTTGTTTTTAAAATTCTGCTGCCTGTATCGGACACTTCAAGCAGCGGGCACGATTTGGGATTACGCTGGGTAAAAAGCAGAAAATCATATGCATACTGCTGCGGAAGCACACATAGATTTGCCTGTGCATACCCGTCGCACATACCCGATGTCTGTGAAGTAATTTTTCCTTCCCGGACAAGCTGTCGTACATCCGGTGGAGCTGACCGGGAATACTCGTTCGTATTTATCAGTTTTTTTTCCATAAAAAATGTTTCCTTATCATTGTATTTTCATAAATCAGTTACTGTTTCATCAAGTTCTGTAAGCAGTATTTCCTGCGTGCGCAGTGCCGCATCAGCTTCCTTCTGAGTAACAAATTCAAAAATCACTTCTGTTCCGGGAGCTGCCTGTGCAATAAGCGGCATATCGGCAGCAATTATAACTGCTATTTTTGCATAACCGCCGGTCGTCTGTCTGTCTGCAGTCATAACCACAGGATTTCCCGATGATGTAATCTGAACGGCTCCTGCAGGTATACTGTCCGAAATAATATCCGTTCCACCTGCACTGACTATCTGCGGTCCCGAAAGTCTGCACCCCATACGGTCAGAATCTGCTGTTACGGTAAACGTCGACGTCGTAAATACGTTAACAGCATTCTCAGAGAACATATCTTTCTGCGGACCGGGGAGTACACGGAGTTTCAGCGGTGTACCTCTTTCCGGCTGCACAGTAGAAAGCCGTTTTAAAATGGCAGAAGGCGAATACTGGTCATCTTCTGAAAATCTACAAAGCAAAGATTCGTCAGCATGAGGTCTGCACAAAAATTGTTCAGGGACACAGCCGATTGCAAGCTCGTCGCCTTCCGACAGACTGCGTCCGCAGAATCCGCCGATTCTGCACTTGCTGTTCGTAGAACGGCTGCCGAGTATTTCGGGCACAAGAATCCCGCCTGTAAATGCAATATAGCTGCGAACCCCTGCCGAAACAAAGCCGGTCTGCAGAATGCTGCCTTCTCCCGCATGAATACGCGTGTTCATCGGAACGGAACGACCGTCAAGAACCGCCGTGACAGGTGCCCCTGCAATAACAAAATCGGCAGGCAGATTAAATTTCAATTCCGGACCGGAAATAGTCATTTCAAGTGCAGCTGTTCCCGGTTCATTTCCTGCAATGATATTCGCTGCAGCATATGAAATACGGTCCATTGCACCCGATACGCCTACACCGTCTTTCTGAAAACCTGTACGGCCGAAATCCTGTACAGTTGTCATCAGACCGCCAGAAATAACTTTAATACCGGATTGCACCGGTCTGCTCTTTCTTTCTGAAGGCTGTCCTGTCGTAAACGTAAATTTTTTTTCAGTCCCGTACTGTTCGAATTCCTTCTGAGTCACTGGTTCAAATTTTATTCTGTCACCGGCCTTGAAAAGAATCTGCGGATTCCGCTCCGGGTCGAACACCTTTACCGGCGTACGCCCGATTATCTGCCATCCGCCGGGAGAATCAACCGGATATATTCCTGTCTGTTCTCCCCCGATTGCCACACTCCCTGCCGGAATTTTTACGCGAGGTGTTTTTAAACGCGGTGTCACAAGACGGCTGTCCATTCCGCCCAGATAAGCAAATCCCGGTAAGAAACCAAGCATATAGATAAGATACGTCGTACCGCTGTGTATTTTTACAATTTCATCCGCCGTCAGATGCGTATGTTCTGCAACATTCTGCATATCAGGAGCAAAATCATTGTCATAACAGACAGGAATCGTATGTACGAATGGTTTCTGTCCCGGAGTTTTTTCTCTCTGACACTCCCCCGTATCCATTATTATGTCAATAACCCGCCCGCGGGGAAGAACGAACGGATCAAAATATATGGTAACCGTACAATACGCAGGGACAATCTCAATAAGACCTGCCCTGCATGCATCTGTCTGGGAGAGCGCAGCGCAGAACGAACGAATTCTGCTGTTTATTTTCTCATCTATTATATTTCCGAACCGAATCAGAACAGCATTCTGCCCCGATTCAATAATTTCGAAACACTGCCGGTTCATAAAACCCCTTCTCCAGTACAGCCTTGAACCATGTATCCGACGAGTAATTCAGTGCATATTCAACCGTTGAACGCATAAGAGCAACAATCTGTTTCTCTATCCCCACGTCGAACCCGTCTATTGCAGGAAGAAGAGATCCTGTCATATCCACCATTCCGCTCCGGCAGCATTCCCTAAGAATCAACTCCTCCGTTTCTGCATCATGCATAATTGATATATTTTTAAGAATGTATGCAAGAGCTGCAATAACGGCATACACCCCCCAGTCAGAAACAGTAGCGGTAACAAGAAAATCAGCTTTTGTTGATGCGGTAATTCCCGTATTGCAGCCGCATCTGCAGCCTGCAAATGTACCGTTACCTCCTGTATACGGAATGAACTGCCGTATGTGAGGCTCTATCGTTCCCATACCGATCTCATTTCCCAGATCTCCTACCGCAAACGAAGGCACGCCGAGTTTCTGCAGACCGATAAAAAAATTGTCCTGCTTCGCTTCTATCTCAGTCATATTAACACCGACTGCATTGTGATATTCACCGTTTAAGTTTGCACCTGCCGTCTCCGTCGAAAAAACAGCGGCAGGTTTTACTCCTGCAAGAAGTCTGTCAATCTGGCCGTCGGCTTCCGTCTGATCAACAGAAACAACGGTATATGCAAACGATAAAGGCAGTTTGCGCGCCGTTTCAATATCGTCGTATACATGAAGACCGAGCAGCGGTGCACAGTTAAGGACTGCAGGTGTATTTTTTTCAGGAATAACGATGACAGGGGTTATACCGAACGCACGTATCAGCG
>Ga0172378_10002675_pt1 | contig 16761 bp, 14 predicted proteins | sample GrowelOW332metaG_FD_119755 | JGI IMG/M metagenome (GOLD analysis project Ga0172378, IMG submission 119755) | Groundwater microbial communities from an aquifer near a municipal landfill in Southern Ontario, Canada - Pumphouse #3_1 metaG | ecosystem: Environmental > Aquatic > Deep subsurface >... | reverse complement strand
TTATCATCAGAATTATTATTCTTTAAATCCTTAACTATTTTATTATATCCATCCTCAGTAAGCTGTTTTCTCTTTTTATTTAAATCAACCAGCTTCTCTGCTAAGGTTGAAGCTTCCGCAAAATCTTTCGTAAGTAAAAGCTGTACAGACAGTTTAGCATGCTCAAGCCTTCCTGTGGCATTTAAAGCCGGTCCAATAATAAATCCGATATGATATGAGCTGATATTTTCACTTTTTATGCTGCTTTTATCAATCAAAGCTAATATTCCGGGATTTTTAGATTTTTTTATAGCTTTTAATCCTTCTTTAACGATTATTCTGTTTTCATCTATAAGATCCACCACATCACATATGGTTCCAATTGCAGCTAGTTCCAGATATTCATCTAAGTCTAATTTTTTATCAAAATATGAGTATAATTCCTGAATAAATTTCAATGCAATTCCTGCACCGCATAGTGATTTAAAGGGATATTTATCATTATCCCTCTTAGGATTAATAACTGCATCAGCTTCAGGAATAGATTCCTTAATTTCATGATGATCTGTAACTACCACCTTAAATCCAATAGATTTTGCATAGCTGACCTGATCATTTGAGGATATACCATTATCACAGGTAAGTAAAATCTGGTTTCCTTCAGCTCTAAGCTTGTCTATACTTTCATTGTTAAGACCATATCCTTCCTGCTCCCGATCAGGAAGATAGTAGCTTGTTTTCCCTCCCAGATAACTTATTCCTTTATATAATATACAGGTGCTTGTTATTCCATCTGCGTCATAATCTCCGTAAATTACAATATTTTCTCCATTATTAATGCCCTTATATATTATTTCTGCTCCTTTCCTCATATCAGTCATAAGAAAAGGGTTGTACATATTTTTTAATGAGGGGTCTATATATCTATTAATATCTGGGATTGATATAATTCCTCTATTTGATAATATTTTCAATATACTTTTATCTAATCCGGTGATTGATTCTATTTTTTCATATTCGTTTTTAGTTTTCTTTAAAAGCCACTGTTTTTTCATTTACTCTCCTTGCGTGATTACCTTAATAGACTATCTGTATTGTCCCATCCTTTAATACTTTGCTTAATGTATCTCTTATTTTATTTGAATCTATATTATATATATTATCGTCTGTCTCCATCAATATATCTGTAGTTATATCATTACATAGAAGAACTGATTTTTCATGTCTTATAGCTTTTAAAAAGCTGATTTTCTCAATAGACTTTTTTATCTCCTCTGTTTTATATTCCTTTGACTTTACTCCTTCTATGAGGCTGTTTATTATTTCCATAGTTTTATCTATATTTTTTTTTGAAACATTTATGTTAATTGCGTATAACTTTATTCCTTTTTCATTTTTAACTTCTGTATTAATATCATAACAAAGAGCTTCCTTGGTTCTAATCTGATTGTAAAGAATTCCGTTGCCTGCTCTTCCAAATAAATAGTCAAACACCTTAAAAGCAAATATTTCTTCTTTATCCAAATCCGATATGGCAAACAAATATTTTATTTTAGCTCCATTTAATTTTAAATCATCCTTTATAAATATTCCAGGAATATTCTTTTCATAATTTATTAGAGTACTGCTTTTTGATTTTCTATTAAAATCAGAAAAATATTTTTCTATTAATCCTAAAGCTTTTTCTTTATTTAAATTAGTTGATATGGTTATTATGCAGTTTGAAGAGGTATAAAATTTATCATAAAAGCAATATAACGCAGAAGTATCAATAAGGTCAAGCTGCGCTTCTTCTCCAATTATGGGGTATTTTATTCTCCTGTTTTTAAAGGAATTATAAAAAGCTTCATCTTCCAGAAATTTATCATTATCATCCTTCCACTCTCTAAGCTCTTCCTTTATAATTTTTATTTCTTCTTTTAATTCTTTTTCTAAAAACACAGGATATTTAATTATGTCTGAATAAATATCAAGACATTTTTCAAAGTCCTCAGGCAGAAGTGATCCATAATATATGGCATAAGGGTAATTAGTCATAGCATTTGAGAATCCAAAGAACCTATCTATATCAGAGCTTATTTTAGCCTCATCTCTGTTTTTCGTCCTTTTAAAAAGCATATGCTCCAGTGCATGGGCTGTACCTAATGGGTAACCCTCTTCATTTAATGCACCGGCATCAAAGCCAATAGAAAAAGATGTTATTTTGTTTTCATTATAAATATAATTAATTTTTAATTTATTGTTAATTTCTATAGTTTCCATTCTTTTCCCTTTCTTTAAGTTTATAATTTAAGTTATCATAATTATATAATAATTTACCGGAGGAATATATGAAATTAAATAAAAGCATTATAGAATTTATAAAATATGGAGTTGTTGGAATCACTAATGTATTCATAGATTTTTCAATTTTAAATCTGCTTATGTATATCACTTCTGTATATAAAGGCGGACTGCTTATTATATTTAATATAATTTCCTTTATTGTATATTCTTCCAATGGTTATTTATTAAACAGAAAATTTACTTTCAAATCTAAAAATTCTTCTTATTTTCTTTACATAGTAGTATTAGGTTCTGCAATGATTATTAACAGCTATATATTATACTTTATATCAATAAATAATATTATGAATATAAATAAGGTAATATGGGCAAATGAGGCAAAGCTTTTTGCATCTGTAATTTCCGGTATATTCAGTTTCTTTTTAAATAAACATTTTGTTTTTAAGAATACTGCTGGAGAAAAATAAAAATCGACGGCTGTCGATTTTTATTTTAATATTAAATCTTCTCTTAGAGACATTTCTACATCTTTTCCCTGTAATATATTTACAATTTTAAGTGCAAATTCCACTGCAGTACCTGGGCCTCTTGATGTTATAATATTTCCATTTGTTACAACCTGGTCTTCAGAATAAATAAAGCCGGACATATTATCTAAGGCTCCCGGATATGAGGTTACTTTTTTACCTGATAAAACATCTGCTTTATTTAAAACCTTTGGAGCAGCACAGATAGCCGCTATAAATTTATTTCTTTTATTATATTCTTTTATTAAATTTATCAGCTGCTTATTTTCCATAAGATTTAAAGTCCCTGGCATACCGCCGGGCAAAACTATCATATCATATTCATCTTTTATATTACAAATCTTAAAATCTGCTTTTACTGTTATATCATGAGCTCCCCTTACGTATTCTCCGCCAACTGAGCAGATATCAGTTTTAATATTTGCCCGTCTTAGAATATCAACTGCTGCCAATGCTTCTATTTCTTCAAAGCCATCTGCTAAAAATACTATTACCTTTTTCATTACTATCTCCTAATACTCCCAGTTCATTGATCTTTTAACTGCTTCCATCCAGCCTGCTTTAAGATTAATTCTCTCTTCATCTCCCATGCTAGGTTTAAAGCATCTCTGAACTTTTCTAAATTTCTTTATTTCTTCTTTATCTTTCCAGAACCCTACAGCAAGCCCTGCTAAATAAGCTGCCCCTAATGCGGTAGTTTCAATAACTTCCGGTCTTTCAACTTCAGTATTTAATATATCTGACTGAAACTGCATTAAAAAGTTATTTGTACAGGCTCCTCCGTCTACCTTCAGGGATTTCAATTTAATACCAGAGTCCTCTTCCATGGCTCTAAGTACATCATAGACCTGATAAGCCAAGGATTCAAGTGTAGCCCTTACAATATGAGCTCTGCCGGTTCCTCTTGTTATTCCTACAATAGTTCCTCTTGCATACTGATCCCAGTATGGTGCTCCCAGCCCTACAAAGGCAGGAACCAGATATACTCCGCCGCTGTCTTTTACGCTTGAAGCCATTTCCTCTGTTTCTTTTGCACTATTTATTATTTTAAGTTCATCTCTAAGCCAGGAAATGGCAGCACCTGCTATAAACACACTTCCTTCTAGAGCATAGCATACCTTATTGTCTAAACCCCAGGCTATTGTTGTTAATAGTCCATTATTTGATTTTGTTGGCTTTTCACCGGTATTTAATAACAAAAAACAGCCTGTGCCGTATGTGTTTTTAGCCATCCCATTTTCAAAACAGGTTTGTCCAAATAAAGCTGCCTGCTGATCGCCTGCTATACCGGATATTGGTATTCTGCAGCCAAATAAATTTTCATCAGTGTAACCGTATACATGACTTGAAGGCAAAACTTCCGGCAGAATACTTTCCGGAATATCTAATATATCTATCAGCTCTTTATCCCACTTAAGATCATATATGTTAAATAAAAGTGTTCTTGAGGCATTTGTATAATCCGTTACATGAACTTTCCCGCCGGTTAATTTCCATATAAGATAGGTATCTACAGTACCAAATAACAGATTCCCTTTTTCAGCATCACTTCTTGCACCTTCTACGTTATCCAGTATCCATTTTATTTTTGTTCCTGAAAAATAAGCATCCAGTACAAGCCCTGTTTTTTCTCTGAATATTTTATCTTTTCCTTCTTCTTTTAACTTGTCACAAATATGGGATGTCCTTCTGCACTGCCATACTATTGCATTATACACAGGTTTTCCTGTTATTTTATTCCATACGATTGTAGTTTCCCTCTGATTTGTTATACCAATTCCGGCTATATCAGCTGCATCAATATTTGCTCTGCTTAGAGCTTCTTTGGAAACCTGATACTGTGATGACCAGATTTCTTCCGGATTGTGTTCAACCCAGCCCGGCTTTGGATAAATTTGAGTGTACTCTTTCTGTGCCTGACTTACAATTTTACCGGTTTTGTCAAATATGATACACCTAGAGCTGGTAGTCCCCTGATCAAAAGACATAACATATTTTGTCATTCTATCTTCCCCTTTTATATAAAAATAATTTAATTATAAAACAATTTTTTCAGATTTACATATTCCAAAGTTTTCTGCATGTGGTGGATATAGCAACAGCCCCTGCATCTAGTGCACTATATATATCTGATTTTTGGGATACCAGTCCTCCTGCTATAATTGGCAGATTAACCTTTTCTCTTATTCTTTTAATTATGTCAGCAGATACGCCGGGCATGACCTCAATGGCATTTGGGCTGACATCTTTCAAGCTTTTTATACCTGTTTTAAAAGAGAGAGAATCTACTATGAACATTCTCTGTATAGTAATAAGCCCCTGCTGATTGCCATATTTTATGTTGGCTGTCTTAGTTGTTATTATACCACTTGGATTAACATATTTTTTAATAAATTTCACTCCTGCCTGATCAGCCTTAAGCCCGCCTATCATATCAAGATGAATAAAAACTTTTTTACTATTATCCATAAGTTTTTTTGAAATATCAGGAATGTTTATTATATCTCCAAACAGTACAAATACTATTTTAGCTTTGCTTTTTACTGCATTTTCTAAATCATCTTCATCTCTGACTGCTGCTATTATTGGGTTATCTGCCAGCAGATCTTCTATCATATGTTTCACCTACCCTAGTTCTACATATTTTATATATTCATCAAAAACCACAAGGAAAATATTTTTACCTTTTCCTGCCCTGTTTTGGTGTTTTATCTCATCTATGTTTATTTCCTTTTCAAATCCCTGGGATGATTTCAATAATATTTTATTATATATACTTTCTTTTTCTAAAATGCAGCAGAAAATCAGCTCATCATCTTCTTCTAAAGACAACCCATTTACTCCGGATGCAATCCTTCCCATTAAGCTTACTGAGCTAAGGTCAAATCTTATGCACATTCCTTTTTTTGAAACAAGAATTACCTCATCATCTTTTTCTTTAGAAAATGATACTCCAATAAGTTTATCATCTTTTTTAATTTTATACCCTGGGAAGGAATAGGATTCTGCATTATACTCGCTGAAAGCAGTTTTCTTTACCATTCCCTTTTGGGTAAAATAAACCAGGTCTATATTTTCACTAAAATCATAGGTTGATACAGCATTTAAAAGAGAACATTTTTTATTGTTAAATCCTTCAATAAAGCTTTCTATTCCTATTTCTCCCTCCAGGTTTTCCAGCATAAAAGCATCAACTATATGGGAGTTTCCGTCAGAAGTAAACAAAACAATTTTACTGGATGTATTTGTAAATAAGTTTATTCCTTTTCTCTTATAGTAATTCCTGTCTTCAATCTTTCTTATTTTGCCATCCTCACCAAGATTTAATTTAAATGTTTTATAAACTGCATTATCAGCTATACTTACATTTATTACAGGATTATTAGGCGGAAGCGAGAACATATTTATTCCTAAAATATTCCTTTCTGATATGGTCAGTTCCGGTTCCTCTATTGTAAATGTTAAACCATCACCAGTTTCAATATTAAATATTTCTCTTTCTTCTTCCTCTCCTCTAAGTGATGTAAACACCAGCTTTTCATCTTTTTTAAGCTTTAGAGCCATAATTTTAGTATAATTTGATTCAAATTTAGAAAGAGGTGTCTTTTTAACAGTGCCGTTTGAGGTAATCAAAATTATATCCTTATTTGATACCATATTTGATATAGAATAAGCTGCAACTAAGCTTTCCTTTCCTAAATCCATACCTTTTATAATTTCGTCTAATCTTTCTCCTTTTTCTTTCCATTTATATTCAGGAATATTTGTTCCTTTTAACTTATACATATTACCGCTATCTGTAAATAGTATAATATTATCCAGTGTATTTGAGAAAAGCAGGAATTTATTAAAATCTCCCTCCCTGTACTCAATATCCTCAACATTTGTATTAGACCTGTTATAGGTTTTTAGAGGAATCATTTTTATAAATCCATCCTTGGATATCGTAACAACAGTATCCTCAACTAGTATAAGCTCCTGCTTATCTATCTTTGCTTCCTCTTCATTTCTGATTATTTCTGTTCTTCTTTTATTACCATATTTATTTTTTATATCTATCAGATCTGTTTTTATTACCTTATCCAGTTCTTTTTCGCTTTCCAATATTCTTTTAAGACCTTTAATCTTTTTTGAAAGTTCTTTGTATTCCTTCTCAAAGGATGTAATTTCAAGGCCTGTAAGTCTGTATAACATAAGTTCCAATATAGCATCTGACTGAATATCGGTAAAATCAAATTTATCAACTAAGTTTTTATGAGCATTGGATTTTGAAGAAGATGCTCTTATAGTCTTAATAATTTCATCCATAATAGATATGGCCTTAATAAAACCCTCAATTATTTCAAATCTTCTCTCTGCTGTTTCTAACTCTTTTTTTGTTCTTCTTGTAACTACTTCTTTTTGATGAATTATATAATAATCCAGTATTTCCTTAAGACTAAGTGTTTTTGGCTTTCCGTCTGCTATTGCTACCATGTTGAAGCATAAATTAGACTGCAGATCAGTTTTTGAATATAAATATTTAAGAACCTTTTCTGCCTGCTCATAGTCTACTGATTTTTTAAATTCAATAACTGATCTTATTCCTGTTCTGTCAGATTCATCTCTTATATCAGCAATTGGCTCTAATACCTTTTGATGTCTTTTATCTCCAGTCATGTCAGATATAATGCCAAGTATTCTTGCCTTATTTCTTCTAAATGGGAATTCAGTAATTACTATGGCCAGCTTCCCGTTATCTATTCTCTCTATTTCGCATTTCGCTCTTAAGGTAACCTTTCCTTCTCCTGTTCTGTATGCATCAAGAAGGGATTCCTTTGCTATAATAACACCGCCTGTTGGCAGATCCGGTCCTTTAATAAACTTCAGCAGATCTTCTATTTTTGATGATTTATTATCAATAGAATATATTGCAGCATCAATAACCTCTCCCAGATTATGAGGAGGTATATTAGTTGCAAGTCCTACAGCAATTCCAAAGGCACCGTTTACTAAAAGATTTGGAAATCTGGCCGGCAGTACTTCAGGCTCTTTTTCCGAATCTGAATAGTTAGGGACCATATTTACAACATCTTTATCCAAGTCTCTAAGCATTTCCATAGCTATTTTAGTAAGTCTGGCCTCAGTATAACGCATGGCAGCGGCTCCGTCACCATCTATTGAACCCCAGTTTCCATGTCCATCGATTAAAGGCTCACGAGTTGTAAAGTCCTGGGCCATAATAACCATGGATTCATATACAGAGGTATCACCATGAGGATGATATTTACCTAATATATCTCCTACTATTCTGGCGGATTTATAGTAAGGTCTGTCCGGATATGCCTTAAGCTGATAAGCTCCGTATAAAATTCTCCTGTGAACAGGCTTTAATCCATCTCTCACATCAGGAAGAGCTCTGTCTTTTGCCACTTCCACTGCATAGGGAAGATAATTTTCCGGCATTGCCTCTTCTATAGGAATATCTATAATATTTTTATCTTCTGGAATATTTAACTTCTTAACCATTTAGTCTCCTTTTAAAATTCAGCATACTTATACATATAGTTTTTTCTGGGCTCAACAACATCACCCATTAGAAGAGAAACCATTTTTTCAGCTTTTGCAGCATCTTCTATGGTAACCTTCTGAAGAGTCCTGGTTTCCGGATTTAATGTAGTATCCCAAAGCTGGTCTGCATTCATCTCTCCAAGTCCTTTAAATCTTTGAATAAGGAATCCATTTCCTATTTGCTTTTTTGCGTCCTCCAGCTCAAAATCACTATAAGCATATAATACTTTATCTCCCTTTTTATCATTTTTGTAAACCTTGTACAAGGGAGGCTGAGCAATGAATAAATGTCCATTAGTTATAATTGGCCTCATATATCTATAAATATATGTCATCCACAGCGTCCTTATATGGTAGCCATCAACATCCGCATCTGACATTATTATTATTTTATTATATTTCAGGTCCCCTTCATTATAATTATCCAGAATACTGGTTCCTACAGCAGTATTAAATATCTTAAGCTCCTCTGAGGCTAAAACATTTTCTATCTTTTGCTTTTCTGTATTCATTATCTTTCCCTTGGATGGCATAATTGTCTGAAACCTTCTGTCTCTTGCCTGTTTAGCAGAGCCTCCGGCAGAATCTCCCTCAACTACAATAAACTCACAATATTCCGGTATTTTAAGGGTGCATACAGCTATTTTACCGGCTAAGGGTGAGGTACCTTTTCCTATTTTCTTTTTTTCAGCTTCGTTTATTTTCTTAATCTTCTCACGGCGAAGAGCTGAATCTACTGCATTGTTTATAATATTAGCTGCTGTTTCCCTGTTATCTTCAATCCACTCTGACAATTTGATATATGTAATTTCATTAATAAAAGTATAAGCTTCATTATTTCCTAATTTTGTTTTTGTTTGTCCTTCAAAAATCGGATTTGATATCTTAACCTTAAGAATTGAAGTTAAGCCCTCTCTTAAATCATTTCCATCAAAATCCTTATCCTTTAAAATATTAAGTTTTTTCCCCATGTCCTTAAAGGCTCTTGTCATGCCTGCCTTAAAGCCCGTTTCATGAGTACCTGCTTCAGTCATGGGAATATTATTTACATAACTTGCTATATATTCCGTGGTAGAATCCGTAAACTGCATGCAGATTTCCGCAGAAATAAGCAGGCCATTAATTTCTTTTTCTCCTTCAAATAGTATAGGATCTGTATGCAGTATAGTCTTACTTTCGTTTAAATAGTCGATAAAATCAAGCAGTCCTCTTTCTGAATGATATATCTTACTTATCTTTTCGTTTCCTCTGTCATCAACCAGCTCTAAAGTTATTCCCTTGTTCTGGAATGCCAGCTCCTGAAGCCTTTCATCTATTAAATCAAATTTAAATTCTGTTGATGTGAATATTTCATCATCAGGCAAAAAGCTAACTTTGGTCCCGGTTATTTTTGTATCTCCAATTGCCTTAAGCTCTGTTACCTTAGTTCCAGGCATTTTCCTCTTATACTTAGGATCATAAGCATACTCAAATCTCTGCCTGAATATCTTACCTTTTTGATATACTTCAACTTCCAGCCATTTTGATAATCCATTAACAACAGCAGCTCCCACTCCGTGAAGTCCTCCTGAGGTTTTATAATTTTTATTATTAAACTTACCTCCTGTATGAAGCTCTGTATATACCATCTCAACTCCTGATATTTTCTTTACAGGATGAATACCTGTTGGTATACCTCTCCCATTATCTATAACAGTTACACTTTTATCTTTGTTTAGTATTATGGTAGCCTTATCACCAAATCCATTTGTTATTTCATCTATGGCATTATCTAATATTTCCCATATGCAATGATGAAGCCCCTTTGCTGATGTTGACCCGATATACATACCCGGTCTTATTCTTACTGGTTCTAATTTTTCTAATGATGTTAAATCTGTTACTTCATATGACATATTATCACCCTATCTTTTTTTCTCATATAATTATTTTAAAGGTTTAAACAAAAATCGTAAAGAGATAATTTTAAAAACTCTAAAGGTGCTGATATATTAAGCAATAAATATATTGAATGTACCAAGTAATTTAAATTAAATAATAAATAACAATTTTTCTAAGTTCAGGGGGACTAATGAAAAAAATACGAATTATTATTTCTATTTTTAATCAATATATAATAATGGGGCACTTTTTATCTGCAATCCAGGATGTTATACCGGTTTTTTAACAATTATGATAATTTTTTCATTTTTATTATTAACCAGAAAAAGAGGGACTGGCTGTTGTATTTTTTTAATATCATAATTATCATAGCAGATTTAATTTATTTTAGATATTATAAAGATGTTCTGTCAATACCAATATGAATATATTCTTACTTAAAGATGTTAACTCATCTGTTACCTGATTCATATTTTTATAAAAAAGTTTTTTTATATAATTATCCAAGTGGAGTCTTTTCAGGGGTTTGTTATAAATATTCTCGGATATTCCGGTAAGATACTTCAACAAAATTTATTCGAAGAATTAAAACAGGCTGTTTAAACCTATTATTTTGCAGGCAAGCTTATTGTATTATGCATTTTTCTAAATAAATGATAATAATATTGTTCTAATTTGACAGATTGTTGTTGTTTTGATACAATATACCTAGTCTTCCGATTTTTCTGAATTTTCTTAATTTTAGGAGGTGTTAATTTATTGAATTGGAAAGAGGAATGGGCAAATAATATTTGTACAACAGATGATTTAAATGGATACATCAAAGAAGAAAACAAAGGTAAAATAATGGATGTAATAAAAAGGCATCCTATGAGCATACCACACTACTATCTAAACCTGATTGATAAAACTGATATTAAAGATCCAATTAAAAAGCTGTCAGTTCCAGGAATATATGAGCTTGATGACAGCGGAGACTATGATACCAGCGGTGAGGCTTCCAATACGAAATTTGCCGGACTTCAGCACAAGTATAATACTACAGTACTAGTTATTACTACTAACTCCTGCTTTATGTACTGCCGCCACTGTTTCAGAAAAAGAATGGTAGGATACTCCGAGGAGGAAATAAGCAAAACACTGGATTCCACATTAGAATATATAAAGTCTCATAAAGAAATAAATAATGTTCTTCTGTCCGGAGGAGATTCTTTTTGCCTTTCAAATAGTACAATAAAAAAATACATTGAAGGCCTTTCGAAAATAGAACATCTTGATTTCATAAGATTTGGGACAAGATCTCCTGTTGTATTTCCAGAGAGAATATATGAAGATAATGAGCTGCTTAGCATTTTAAAAAATGGAACTAAAAATAAGCAGATATATGTAGTAACTCAGTTTAATCATCCAAATGAAATAACTTATGAGGCAAAAAAATCTGTAGATGCTCTTCTTATGTCAGGAATAAGAGTTAACAACCAAACTGTACTTTTAAAGGGTGTAAATGATGACCCTAAGATACTGTCTTCCCTTCTAAACGGCTTAGTTAAGACAGGGATAAACCCTTATTATGTATTTCAATGCAGACCTGTAAAATCAGTAAAATCCAGCTTTCAACTTCCAATAATTGAAGCTGTAAGAATAATAGATGAAACCAAGCTTAACCTAAACGGTTTTAGTAAACGTTTTAAATTCATAATGTCCCATGTAAGAGGCAAAATTGAAATAATTGGTGAATATAATGGTAAAATTGTATTCAAATTCCATCAGGCTAAATTAAAAGAGGATAATAACAAAATATTTATGAGAGATATTGTGGAAAATGGGAAATGGCTGGATGAAAATTTAGAATTTATAGAATAAAAGATAAGGGAATCCTTATCTTTTATCTTGAATTTCTTCTATTCCATTTTTAGAGAACTTAATTTTTTCTGCTTTCAGGAGTCTTCCTACTGCTCTTTTAAAAGCATTTTTACTCATATTCAGCTCTGATTTTACCTTTTCAGGTGTACTACTGTCATTTAAGGGAAGAAATCCTCCCCTGCTTTTTAATTTATTTAATATTAATTCTGAGTCTTTATCCATTTGAATATATGCTTTTTCTCTAATGCTAAGATCTAATTTGCCGTCTTCTTTTACCTTAATTACTCTTGCATTAATAGTTTCTCCTATGTTTAAATCCTTAAACAGTTCATTGTTGTTAATAAGTCCCTGGTACTTATTATCTACTGCAACAAAAGCTCCAAACTGAGGCTTTATGCTATAAATTATTCCAGATACCTTATCATCTTTATTGTAGGGAGAATCATAACTTAATAATTTATATACATTCATTGTTCCACATAGTCTTTTAGTCTTATCTATGTATAAGCCGATAAAGTATTCCTTTCCTTCCTCTATATCATATGTCTGTTCTTTAAAGGGCAGAAAAAGATCCTTCTCCAATCCCCAGTCTAAAAATGCACCTATATTTGTTTTTTGCACTACTTTAAGCATAGCAAACTCTCCAAGAGTTAATTTAGGTCTATTTACTGTACCAATCAACCTGTCTTTTGAGTCTCTATATACAAATACCTCTATTTCGTCTCCTATATTTGCTCCCTCAGGAATTTGTTTCTTAGGAAGCAGTATATCCTCTATACCATTTGCTTCATCTGAATTAATGTATACTCCAATAGGAGCTTCTCTTATTATCTTAAGTTTCTGAATTTTACCTAACTCTATCATAAAATACCTCACTTTACTATGATAAGCACATTTTAGCATTATTAGATGACAATATGCAATAGCTTATAACATAAATGCATCAAATGAAACCATCATATCTCATATATATTATTTTAAATTCTTCCTTATTTCCTTGGTTACAAAAATAAAGAGCTATTTTCATATAATATTAAATTTTACCTCTTTTTAAACTTAATTCCAATTAATATTCCTAAAACAGTACCTGATATAAGTCCAGAAATAAACGCAATAAAAATCGATGTAGATAATTTTGATAGTGAAATGATGACTCTTGTCTCCATTTAATCACCTAAATAATCTTTTACTCTATTTTATGAATTAAAAGTATAAAAATATCCAATAAAACTAATTTATATTGTTTATTTTACTAATTAAATCTTCTAATGCCTGCTGGAACTTATTTGAGGAAATATGAGGGAAGGCTTTAAGAAAATGCTTTTGTTTAACAGAAATTCTGTTTAGCAGCCTTTCTTTTATCTCATGCAAAATTCCAAGTCTTTCTGAAATCTCATCTTTAATTTCTTTATTTAAGGAAGCAATATTAAGTTTTTCTAAGTCCTCAGTTCTTTCTATTATAACCTCCTGCAATTCAGTAAATAATTTTCTGAAAGTAATAAGTCCATTTATTGTTAATACCACATCTGTAATAAATAATACCAATAAAATATTGTATAAAACCTCTCCCATATTATTCATTAAATAATAGGTTATATTAGAGATATTTGGGTTAACATATTTTATGAAAATCAAGGACATAAATCCCCATAGTATTGAGAACTTTAAACATATATATCCTTTTATATTAAATTTTTCATCAGAATAATCCCACCATTTAGCATGGAACATCTTTTCCATAGCATATCCTGTACCGTACTCAATAATTGAAGCGATTAATGCTCCTCCAAAAAATGTTATAAATTCATTATTACTATAGGGTGTAAGGAAAAATATTAAAATCACTGCAGTTCCGCCATATATAGGGCAAATTGGTCCATAGAGGAACCCTCTGTTCGCAAAATTTTTCAGCTTATAGATATGATAAGAAACTTCAGTAACCCATCCTATGAAGGAATATATTATAAAGGAATAGAAATAATAGTAATACATGATTTTTCTCCTTTTTAAGATTAATCTAGTCTCTGTTTTAAATAATATCATTCTACCATAGATTTCAAAAACTTTCATAATTACCTTATGGCTGGTTTCCTGCCTTAAATTAATATATTTAAATATACAACTATGATATAATTATTCGAAAGGAGTGTATGCATCATATGTTTGGATACGTAACCCCATGCAAAATGGAACTGAAGATAAAAGATTATGAAAAATTCAAATCTTATTACTGTGGCTTATGCAGAGAAATAAAAAAAAGCTATGGAAATATTCCTAGAATTACTTTAAATTATGACATGACATTTTTATCGATTTTGCTGGATTCTTTAAGTTTAGGCAGGACAACCTATAAAACCGGAATATGTTTAGTTCATCCTAATAAAAAGAGAACATATATACACAATAGTAATGCTATAGAATATGCAGCATTTTGTAATGTAATTTTAGCTTATTATAAATTAAAGGATGATAAGCAGGATAACAAATCAATAAAATCCTACTTTTATTCAAATCTTATAGGTTTTTATATTAATAAAGGAAATAAAAGTTTTTCATATGTAGCTGAATATATTGAAAAACGCCTGACAGATTTATATAATTTAGAGAAGAATAATAATAATTTAAGTATAGATGAGCTGTCAGATCCATTTTCTCAAATAACAGGTTTTATTTTATCATCTTATATAGATTTTATTCAGGTATCTTCCAAAGAAAGAACTAAGCAGAATTTATTTAACCTGGGTTATAATTTAGGTAAATGGATATATATAATTGACGCTTATGATGACCTTTATGAAGATATGAAAAAAAATAAATTTAACCCCTTAGAAAAAGCTTACAATGTTAATAAATTAAATTTTAATGCTTTCAGGCCTGAAATAGCTGATAATGTTGACTTTATATTAACTAACTGTGCATCTTCCTGTTTGGAAAACTTAGATAAACTTCCTATTACAAAAAATGAAGATTTGCTTCAGAACATTCTTCAGTTAGGGCTTATGGAAAAAATGAATACAGTATATAAAAGGAGCGAGCAAAATGAGAAATCCATATGAGGTAATTGGAGTAAAAGAAGGTTCAAGTAAAGAAGAAATAAAAAGAGCCTACAGGGAGCAGGCTAAAAAATATCATCCTGACCAATACAATAATAATCCCTTAAAGGATTTGGCTGAAGAAAAAATGGTAGAGCTTAATGAAGCATATGATATTCTTATGAATAATAATGGAAGCTCTTACAGGTCCTCAGAAGATTATAACGGATACAGTGATTACAATTCTATCAGGATGGACATTCAAAATGGAAATATAAAAAATGCAGAAAACTCTTTAAATAATATATCATCAAAAACTGCAGAATGGAACTTTTTAATGGGAATGGTACAGCTTAAGAAAGGCTGGTATGACAGTGCTAATAATTATTTAACCACTGCCTGCTCTATGGATCCTGTCAATCGTGAATACAAGGAAGCACTAAACGCTATAAGCAGAAGAAATACTGCATACAGGCAGCCTTATAACAATAGAAATTACGGGAATAATGATATGTGTGATTTATGCGTTAAACTTTGGTGTGCTGATTCACTATGTGAATGCTTTGGAGGAGATTTAATCCCCTGCTGATAGGAGATGATAAAATGTCATACAGTAAAAAAATAGCCTATGGTGGGTTCTACACAGCAATAACAATTATACTTTTATATTTGTCCTATATACTCCCTACCAGTAAATTAACTATTTTAACTTTAGTATCTGCTGTTATCCCGCTTTCAATAATAACAACCGGGGTAAAAAATACTTTTATAGTTTTTTTATCCTCTTTTGCTGTATCATTTTTTATAGGATTAAGAGAAATGTCCCTTTTATACCTATTATTCTTTGGTATATATGGTATAATTAAATATTACATTGAAGTTTTGTCAAATATTGCCTTGATAATATTTCTTAAGCTGATTTTCTTTAACATCAGCTTGGGTTTAATTCTGTTAATTTTAAAATCCACATTAATAAATATAGCAAATGTAAATCTTCCTTTTTATTCAGTAATCATTTTAGCCCAATTTGTCTTCTTTATATACGATTATTGTCTTACACTTATAATTTTTTACATGAAAGATCATTTTAAATTTAAAATTTAATTTAATTTAATTAATAATCATTATTGATTTACCAATATTTATAATTTATAATTATAATATAAATATTGGTAATTTTTTTGCACATATTTTAATATGATTATATGATTATTTGTTTAAGTTGTTAATTTTTAGGTAATAATTTAATAGAATTGATAAAGGCAAACCAGATGAAAATCTGGGACGCAAAGTCAGGAATCTAAAGTTTTATAACTATGATCGTCCGGCTGCCATATTAATTATGGCAGCCATTTTTAATACATAAAAAGATATACAAATGAAAATAAAAAATAAAAAAAGGAGGGTTAAAATTGAATAAATTATTCAAAAGAATTCTATCACTATTTACCATTTTAGTTTTTGTATTTGGTTTCGCAACGCCTACCCTGGCAGATACCATAGTTGGCCCTGGTTCTGATACGATATCTTACCCATTAACTGCAGGTCAACATATCATCGTAGGTAACGTAACTGTGTCTAATGATAGCACAACCTTAACTGTTCAGTATAATACCATAGATGGCTGGTATATGAAGGAAAAT
>Ga0172378_10002674_pt1 | contig 16763 bp, 18 predicted proteins | sample GrowelOW332metaG_FD_119755 | JGI IMG/M metagenome (GOLD analysis project Ga0172378, IMG submission 119755) | Groundwater microbial communities from an aquifer near a municipal landfill in Southern Ontario, Canada - Pumphouse #3_1 metaG | ecosystem: Environmental > Aquatic > Deep subsurface >... | reverse complement strand
TCTAGCGGGTGGTTTTTGGGGTTCGTGTAAACCATGACGGCGTCATTTATAAAAATAATACTATTGATTCCTTAGCGAGACTCAAACTATGTCAGCCATTATTTATACCCTAACCGTGCTTTATTTTTCGTATGCGATTTATGTCGTGCTTGGAGAAGAAATTGGGATTTTTATAAAAAACAATTTTCCAAATCATTCGTCCCTGTTGTCCAAGGGATAATTATTTACTTTTGAATTGGCCCGCTTAGGACATATTTGCCTTGTTTGCAGGTATCTTGATTTGTGTCAATTTAATAACGCAGTATTAGTCGTCGAGTGAATGCTTTTGCGTTGCAGACTCGAAATGGCGAATAAATCCCTGATAAATCTGATTAATAATCTCCTATGTCCGTGATTCATCACAATATCCATCAATTAACTAAAAATACTATTGCTTTAATTCTGGCCGGTGGCCGCGGCTCTCGGTTAATGAATATGACCGATTGGCGGGCCAAGCCTGCCGTACCGTTTGGCGGCAAGTTCCGTATCATCGACTTTCCGTTGTCGAATTGCGTGAATTCCGGTATTCGCAAAATTGGCATTTTGACGCAATATAAAGCCGACTCGCTGATTCGGCATATTCAGAAAGGCTGGGGCTTTATGCGCGGCGAATTCGGCGAATATGTCGATTTAATGCCCGCGCAACAGCGCGTCGACGAAACATCCTGGTACCAAGGCACCGCCGATGCGGTATTGCAGAATATCGATATTCTCAGAGCGCGCAAACCCGAGCACATTTTAATCCTGGCCGGCGATCACATTTATAAAATGGATTATGCCGCCATGTTAGTCGATCATATTGAACAAAATGCCGATCTAACCATAGGCTGTCTTGAAGTGTCATTGAAGGACGCTTCCGCTTTTGGGGTGATGGACGTCGATGCAAACCGCAGAGTACGGGCTTTTGTTGAAAAGCCAGCAAATCCGCCGGTGATGCCTGGCCGTACCGACACCGCATTAGCCTCGATGGGTATCTACATTTTCAATGCCGATTTCTTATGGGAACAACTGATTAAAGATGCCGAAACCAAAGATTCGACGCATGATTTTGGGAAAGACATTATTCCTGCCGTGATCGACGATCATATCGTCAATGCCTATCCGTTTTTGGATTTACAAAGTGGCCAGCAAAGTTATTGGCGCGACGTAGGGACTATCGATGCCTATTGGGCCGCCAATTTGGAATTGATCGGCGTTAAGCCGGATCTGAATTTATACGACACCACATGGCCGATATGGACCTATCAGGAGCAAACACCGCCCGCCAAATTTGTATTTGACGATAACGGGAGCCGCGGCCAGGCCATAGACTCGATGATTTCCGGCGGCTGCGTCATTTCCGGCTCAACCGTTAGGCATTCCATGGTGTTCTCCAATGTCGTCGTCAACGCGTATTCAGTCATCCAGGACAGCATGCTGTTGCCGCAAGTCACGATCGGCCAACATTGCCGCATCACCAAGGCCATTGTCGAAAAAGGTTGCGTGGTACCTGACGGCACCGTGATTGGCGAAAATCTTGAGGAAGACAAAAAACGGTTTTATGTCAGCGAAGGCGGGGTCGTATTAGTCACCGCGGAAATGTTGGGGCAAAAATTGCATTTTGTCAGATAGTAGAGCCGAACCTGTTCAAGGGCAACGGCTCGTATTTTAAATCGGCCTGGCGTTTATTGCGGTAAAACAGACAAGACATGCGGTTTGGCAGCGGCTTCCAGCGGCGCGGCAATGCCGTCCTGCCAGAGCATTTGTTGATCGCGATAATGTGGCGAAAAAGGATGCCCGGACTGTCCGCCCGGCATATGAAAAATACCGTTTTCTGGATGTGCCGGCGACAGTACCAACCTTTCGCTGGCACCATGACCACTGTCCATCACTTTGACGCAGACGCTGGCGCAACCATCGCTGGCAAACGTTGGCATATCCAGCACGTCACCGAAAACGGACGCGACTTTGCTGAAAGGATGCTGCAAAGTCATAGCGTGTGTCTGTCCCCAGGTGAGTTGCGCCAACTGGGTTTGCGGATATTGGCGGCGCAATTCGCGAGCCGTTTGGCGCATGGTTTCCAAAAGCATCTGCCGCCAATCGTCACGATAACGCGCGCTCAACATGCCCTTCGGCCGCTGGGTTAACAATAAACGCAGCGGCGTTTCCATTTCCCGCCAGGCATAACGAAAATCCGGATCGTGCACTTTGCAGGCGGCCACCACTTTCGCAAACACCTCTTCCGCCAAGCGTTTTCTGAACTCGTTCAAAAAGCTGGCGCCAACGCTATCGGTCCGCATATAGCCGTCCCAGGCTTGCAACACCTGTTCAATTTCCGCCAACTCGGCTTCTTTATTGCCCAAATCACGCAGTTCAGCAAGCGCCAATTGCTGATAAAAATCCAGCACCGCGCTGCGGCTGTCCAGCTGAATGGTCAATAAATCTTGTTCGGTAAGGTTTTGACGCTCGCGCAATAATTCGGCGATGCGAAACGCGCGATAACCCAACGCCCAATTGTGGGCGATGACATGCGGATAATCGCTGCCCAAGGTACGATTATTGGCCGTGACGATAAAGCCCTCGGCCGGGTCCAGAAGCCTTGGCAATTCCGTTGGCGGGATAAAACCGTGCCAGCCCAGGCCGCCATCGGCCCAGGAGCGGCTGGCCAAACCGTCGAAGCCAACCCGATTCGGAAAATGCCCCATGTAAGTCCAACCGATATGACCTTCCCGATCGGCGATCACCACATTCTGCGGCGGGCTGCCGGTATTGTTCATCACCGTCATCGCCTGGCGGATGGTCTGCGCGCCGTCCATTTCCATCAAGCCCAGGTCTACCGCTTGCCGTTCCAGCGCCGTCCATTTGATCGCAACCGGCCCGCCCAGCAAATCCTGATCGGAAACCGGACCCCACACAGTATCCCGCAAGCTGATTTCGACATCGGCCGCATCCTTGACGTGTATGGTTTCGCTGTGGCTATCAAACACCTGCCAGCCTTGCGAGGTGCGGTACCTATTGGGATTGTCTGGGTTAATCTCCAAACGGATCAAGTCCAGCAAATCGGCTGTGACATTGGTAAAGCCCCAAGCGATATCATCGTTAGCGCCGACCACGACGGCCGGCACGCCGGGCAGCGTCACGCCGAACAGATGCCGGTCTTGATACTTTAATTCGGCACGGTACCAGACATTGGGGACATTCAAGCCCAGGTGCATATCGTTCGCGACGATGGCCCGGCCATCGGCGGTTTTACTGCCCGCCACCACCCAGTTATTGGAGCCAGCCACGACATTTTCGGCATCGACGCTGTTCGCGGCTAAAGCTGCTCCAACATCCGGCAACGCCGCCAAAGACGAAACCGGAATGGCTTGGCTGAAACGCCGCGACGCCGATCCGCCGACCAAGACGGTGGCATAGCTGTCGGTGTCGGGCGTCAGGAAGGTCAACAAATCGGCGGGCAACGCGTGTTCCATCACGCTGACCATGCGCTCGTCCTGTTCCTGGCCGTTCAAGGTTTGGAACATGCCCAGAATCACCAGGATACTATCCTCGGCGCGCCAAGGTTCCGGCTGATGACGCAACACCAGAAATTCCGGCGGCAATATCCGGGCTTGGTCGATATACGCATTAACGCCGTCGACATAAGCCTGCAATACCTGGCGCTGTGCGGCGGGTAAATCGTTGACGATATTTCGAGCGGTTCTGGTCAGTTGATAAGTGCGCTGCTTGCGATCCACTTTCAGTGCCGAGGCGCCGAATAGTTCCGCTAACCGGCCGGCACTCTTGCGGCGCATCAGTTCCATCTGAAACAAACGGTCGCGGGCATGCAGATAACCCAAGGTACGATAGGCGTCCTCGCGGCTGTCAGCCGTGACGGACGGAACACCCAAGGCGTCGCTCTGCACGGTGGCCTTCGCCACCAAGCCAGGCAGCGATATTTCACCGTCTTCCGCTGGTAACGACGCTACGATCAACCCAAACACGAGACCAGTGACAACGAAAGCCAGGACTAACATCGATAGGGAAGCAGTTCGTATCATTCGCATGAGGCGGTCTGGAAATATAATGAAATTGTGCAGAATCACCGCGACTCTCCTAATGAAAATATACGCATGGTTTGTAGAACAGCGGCTAACTTTTTCCACCAATGAGCGCGGATTTGCCATTCATCAAAACTACGCGTGCTTTTATTCATCGGTAAGTTAGAAAAATGCCTCTCGAAAATTTTAACGCTCTTTCGGAATAAAATTGGCAAAATTTCGACACCGTTTCTTGCTGTAGCAACTCTTTCCATGTGTTAATACATACTATCGCCGAAACATTGCTCATCGCGGATAGAAAAGTGAATTACTCTTTACAGTTTTGTAATTGCATGCTAAATCTTACCTGACTCCCTATAATCTCATTGCCATACAGGAACTACACTGAGCGTGATGAATCCGTACCATCAAGATAACTTTGAGGAAGCGTTTGAGCACTTACGCTTGGCGACCTCATTATTAGGCAAACACAACGTTGCACCATCCCCCATCAATTACCGTGTGGGTTATGATTATGTTGCCGGTAAAAACCAGGAACTGAATGCTGCACTCGATAAATTAGTTGGACAATCAGAAGAGCTAACGGCAGAACAGCTATGGATTTTATATCAACAGTTCTTCAGTCAGGATGCCATTACGTTGGAGAAAATTCGCCAGGAACTGCACCACATTATTATCAGTGTTCAGGGGGCGGTCGAGCGGTCGAGCGGCAATCTCTCCGTTTATACGCACACACTTAACCGCTTCGCCCAAATTTTGGATCCTTCAACACCCTTGAACGCAGTAGCATCTGAGGTTCAAAAGGTTCTCGATGACACCCGGTCTATGGAGCAAAATCAGCAACGGGTTGAATCCGAAATATCTCTTGTCCTTGCCGAAGTGGAATCATTAAGAAAAGACCTGGAGAAAATCAAAGAAGAATCGATGATGGACGCTTTGACAGGTATCCCGAATCGCAAAGCGTTCGATGCAGCGTTGGAACAGGCTGTCATTTCAGCACGGGAACAGAAATCGCCTCTGTGTATTTTGATGATAGATATCGATTTTTTTAAAAAATTTAACGACACTTATGGCCATCTCGTCGGAGACAAGGTGCTTCGGTACGTAGGAGCAGCCCTAAAGCGTTGCCTGAAAGGAAGGGATATGGCTGCACGGTTCGGTGGCGAGGAATTCACGGTAATTTTGCCGCAAACGTCCCTCATAGGCGCGGGGGTCATAGCAGAACAGATTCGTAATGCAATTTCGATGGGTTCGATCAAAAGTAAAAGCAATGGTCGATACTACGATAAGGTTACGGTATCAATCGGAGTTGCACAATTTCGAGACAACGAGCTTCCAAATGATTTGCTACAACGTGCTGATAAAGTGCTTTATATTGCTAAAGAAAATGGCAGGAACCGAGTTGAAAAAGCACTTTAACGTTAATCAAGTCGTTTTTTGAGTCATCCATGATCGCTTTCAAAGTTGAAAATAGCCAGCTATCAACCATTCTCACCAGGTTGCTGGCGACTGTCTAACATAGCCTTAATATTTACCAAAACTGCCTTTTTACGTAGGAATTACGAACACCTCCCCGCCCATCCCCAACGCCAGATTGAACTGCTGCATATCCGAAACGACCCAGCCGGTTTGTTCGACCTTTTATCAATTTTCTTAATCGGCTTTTGTTTCTGGCACTATAAGCGCTGAATCCGCTAATCTGTGCACCCAACATACAATTGTTTAATTAACAAGGTGCTTTGGCTCAAGCTTCGCCGTTCGCCCCGATTGTTACCGGCAGCGGCGTTAAGGCTAACAGATGATGTTAAGAGGGAATGATGTTCGATAGAAATCAATTTAGAGTTGAAATTCAAGCCAGGTTAAAAGAACTGCCGATTCAGAAACGGGTTGCATTTGCCGTCCGCGCGGCAATGCGAGTCTTGCCCTTATTATCTGTTCCCAACAAAACAGCGTGGTTTGCCGCGTTAACCGGATCAAATGATCAATCCTTTAGATACTGGAAAGCCAACGAAAAAGACAGACATTTGTTGTCGATACTGCGCTGTTATGGCATGGCGATCGAGTTTGCCCTCACAGAAAAATATTCCGACGCTATCGCCGACATAGGCGATGCTGGGACCAATTTCGGACTAGTCGGAGCCTCTCATGCCGCTGACGCAGCAAAAGCAGCCGCCTATGTAGCAAAAGCGGATATTGCAGCAGCCGTGGCTTCAGCTGCCGACTCTGCAGCCAGGACCGCCTACTATCCTGTCAATACTCACAAAACCGAAACAGCCAACAACGAACCATCCGACAAACTAGTTGAAGCCTTCTTCACACTCTTCAGTAATCGAGATTACTCTTCAAACTCCGCTGTTACCGCAGTAGAAAGCGTCTACACTGCCAAAGTTGCCCAGGACGCAACAACCCTGGCCATTCGACAAGATTTAGCGGCATTAACCAAAATCACAGCCAATGCCTTATTGGAGCAGCCATTGTGGCCGGAAAGCATACCGGAAGACTGGATGAGATTGCTGGAGCAGTTCAAAGCCGATGTTTCAACACTAAACGCTGGATTTGAAGTCTGGCTGGATTGGTATGACGATATAGTAAAAGGCCACTACATAGATATTGAATTACGCAAGCAATGGAACAACATTCCGGATGAATTGAAATTACAAGGCGCCAAAAAGGTTAATGCCTATCTGAAAAACTTAGGAAACACCAACGCGAGCACCCCATTAAATCGGGTGCGCGCTATTTTCATAGGTTATGGCGAGTCCGGAAAAACATCGCTGATCCGCGCATTGCACGGCGAAGATGTCATTCAAGGCAAGGAGACTATGACTGCCGGCATCGATATTCGTGATTGGCTAGTACCGGATACCAATATTCAGGCCCACTTTTGGGACTTTGGCGGACAAGTGGTGTTTCACTCCACCCACAAATTCTTTTTACGTTCATCATGCGTTTACATCATTGTCATTAATGCCCGAGCCGATATCAACAGCAGCGAGCAGGCAGAATATTGGCTAGATCATGTCAAGGTGTTCGGTAACTCCGCGCCGGTGATATTAGTTGCCAATAAAGCCGATGAAGCGATAATCCATCTGCAAATGGAGAACTTGACCCGGCACTATCCGAATATTAAAGGTTTTTATCCGGTTTCCTGTACTGAGGCAAAAACCGCGCATCGACACGAATTTGAAACATTCAAGCAAGCCTTAAGTGTTCAATTACAAGCAGTGGGTATTCATCAAATGCTATTTACCCCTGAGCAAGGTGGCGTATTACAGGAGTTGCAACAAAACGCGTTAACCAATGCGTTTATGGGGGAGAATGAATTCCAGCAGTTGTGCGATAAATACCAGGTCAGTGATCAAGGCGAGTTGAACCGGGATTGGTTGGTGGATATTTTCGATAAACTCGGCGTCATGTTGCATTTCGACGAATTAAAGACCTTTCATAATGCATATTTATTGAACCCCCGATGGTTAACTCACGGGGTTTATTCCTTAATGAATGCCAAGCAGTCGCGCATCAACGAAGCCGATATGGTACGGATTTTGGCAAGCTCCAGGGTTGAGGACGAGTACCAACATTTGCTGAATTACCCGGCGGACAAATGCCTATTCATCAGTCGAGCCATGCAACGCTTCAAACTCTGCTATCCATTGAGTAATAACGAAATGATCATTCCGGCGTTATTAGCCGATGAGTTGTCGAGCTATCCCGCCGAATTAAAAAACAAGGATATTTTGAGTTTTGAATTTGACTTCAGTAGCTTTTTGCCACGAAATTTAATAGGCGAGTTTATCGTTAGTCGCCATCATGAAATCAAAGACAACTTACTGAGTCAGCGAGGCGGTATATTCAAAAGCCGAAGTTTAAAAGCCGAAGCTTTGGTCGAAGCCAATTATCACAGACGCTTAATCGTAATACAGGTATACGGTCGAGACGCGAAGGAATACCTTACAGTTTTGTATGATGCGATGAAAAGGATTTTTAGTGATTTGGCGTTGGACTTTCGGGAATGGGTGGATTTGCCGCATTCCTCACTAATTGATACCGCAAAACCGTCGCTGGAATTCAGAACCGAAAAGGCACCATATCAACAGTTATTGGCTTTCGCTAGAAAAGGAGAAAGAGAATATATCGCTGAATCCGGTTTGAGTTATGACCTTGGTAAGGTGTTAGGTCTTATTCTGTCGAAAGAAGGGCAGCTTAAGGCCGGAATCAGTATTTTTGGCGATTATTATGCGGGAGATAAAAAAGTGAGTGAGACAAAAATAAGCATTAACGGTAATACAGTTCACGGCTCAATAATCGCCGCCGAAAAAATAGAAAATAGTTTCAATAGTTTAGATGAATCCAAATCCAACAAGGAAGTGACTATGCTGTTAGCTCATCTTTTAAGAGAAATTCAGGAATTAAATAATAAAGTACCAGCGTCGCAAAGCTTGGAAGACTTGGGCCAAGATGCTGAAGCCTTGGTTGTGGAAGCTCAACGAGAAGCTCCGCGTCATAATCGGCTAAGCATCAGCTTGGAAGGCATCAAAGAAGCGGCTCTTGTGATTGGCGAAATTGCCAAACCGATTTGGGAAGTTGCAGAAAAACTCAGTCCATTATTACTGGGAATCTGATTGCTTGTATATTGGCGACGTTTGGATAGTTAAGCCAGTAACAGAATGGGACAATAGTAAATGAAATTAACATGACTGTTTTAGGATCGGTTGGGTTGAAAATGGCCATGTTGTGAAAATCAAGCTGTCTACACCACGCGACATGGTACTCAATTTGCCTGTATCAGTTCTATCTTCCAATTGACACGATGCGCCATTTGATGGGTATAGCAACAGTCCGCTGGCATTATCGGCCAATATATCGCCATGCCCGACTGAACAATCATGCCACTATTGGCCATTGGCTTATTGAAAGCGAAAGCCGACTGCGGTAAAAAAGTAAATGTTGGAAGTGGCATACCTGTTTCAAGCAACATCTTGAGGTTGCAAAGAATCATGGGCCAGCCATCACTGCAAGCACGAAAGACTTTACTTTCCGGTGGGAAATTATCGTGGATAATGGTTATTCTAGGCCACTCCACCATGCCGATGCCGCGCCCAGGGAAACCTTGACTACGATGTCGGCAAGATTGATCGAAGCGGTATCGATCACCTTGACGTTACCGAGCGCCAATATTAACGAGGCAGACTGAGGTCTTCACCGGAAATAGTCTCTTTGCTGCGTAAGGTGTTGGCGGCAATCGAACACGCGGTAAATTCCGGCGTCGACATAAAGCCATAAATCAGGTACGGATGAAACTATATCTCGACAGCAGTCCATATATCGATACCCAACATCCCAACATCGTCGCGCGGGCCGCGGAGCTGGCGGACGGCTGCGCCGATGAGGAAGAAATCGCCAAACGCTGTTTCGAATTCGTCCGCGACGAGATCAAACATAGCTGGGATTACCGGCTGAACCCGGTGACCTGCAAAGCCTCCGAGGTGTTAATCCACGGCACCGGCTACTGTTACGCCAAAAGCCATTTGCTGGCGGCGCTGTTGCGCGCCAACGGCATTCCTGCCGGACTTTGTTACCAGCGGCTGACGATAGACGGAAACGAGGCGCCTTTTTGCCTGCACGGTTTGAATGCGGTTTACCTGCAGCAATACGGCTGGTACCGGATCGATGCGCGCGGCAATAAGCCCGACGTGAACGCGGACTTTTGCCCGCCGCTGGAGAAATTGGCGTTTCCGATTGTGAATCCTTTGGAACAAGATTTACCCGGCATTTGGTCGGAACCCTTGCCGGTCGTCGTCAAAGCCTTAACCGAACACCAAACCGTCGAGCAGGTTTATAACCACTTGCCGGATGTTGATTGTCAAAATCATAAGTTCTAACCGAAGCGAATATGGCCAGAAATATTGAAATCAAAGCACGAATCGACAGCGTCGAATCACTATGGCCGCTGGTGGTTAATATTGCCGATGAAGGGCCCATCGAAATCATCCAAGACGATACTTTTTTCGCTTGCCCCAACGGCAGGCTGAAACTTCGCGCCTTCTCCGATCATGACGGACAGCTGATTTTCTATCAGCGCCCCGACAGCGCAGGTCCCAAACAGTCTTTTTATGTGATTTCGCCCACCGCATCGCCGGATACACTCCGGCAAAGCTTGACGCTTGCTTATGGTGAAAGCGGTAGGGTGCAAAAACACCGCACATTGTTTATGGTCGGCAGAACCCGAGTACATTTGGATAGAATCGAAGGACTGGGTGATTTTCTGGAATTGGAAGTGGTGCTTGGCGAATGTGAGTCGAGCGAAACCGGTGTGTCCATTGCCCATGAATTACTGGAAAAACTGGGCATCAATCATCATCAGCTAATAGAAGAATCGTATGTGGAGCTATTGGCAAGATTACCTGGCAAGGTAATCCGGCAGACTGCCAATCGGTAAAACAGTACACGCTTGACATGAATAGCAATAGTTAGAGAGGAACTTCTTGGACGTATCGCAATTACCCTTCAATCGGCTTATCGGGCTGGAGCTTGCCAATCCGGATAGCGGCTTTTTGGTTTGCTTTCCCGACAAAATGCAATACACCAATCATCTCGGCACCGTCCATGGCAGTGCTTTATTGGCAGTAGTCGAGGCGGGCTCCGCTGCATTTCTTTCGCAACACTTGGCTGACGAAACCGGAGTTGTTCCGGTCGTGAGAAAACTCGAAGCCAAGTTTCGTAAACCAGCGTCGGGCCAGGTAACCCAAAATAATCAGTTTCTATGCAGAAATTTCTGGAGTCCAAATGATAGGTGAAACAACAGGTGCCGTTCGTGTTTTGTTGCGACTGGAGGGATTTTGCGTTTTGGTTGCGGCCTGCGTCGCCTACTCAAAATTCGGCTTGGGTTGGAGTACTTTCGCAATCTACTTCCTGGTCCCCGATATTTCTTTGCTCGGTTACTTCGCCGGCGCCAAAGTTGGTGCCATTAGCTATAACACTGCGCACTCATACCTCGGTGCAATTGCCAGTCTGGTGATCGGCTTTACGGTCCCGTCCCCGGCACTGCAATGTGCCGGTTTAATCTGGTGTGCCCACATTGGCTTTGATCGGGCGCTGGGTTATGGACTCAAATATCCGGAGGGATTCGGCTTTACTCATCTTGGCCGCATCGGCCGATTTATTGCCAAACATTCAGACGAGCAATAACCGGGTTATAGACCCGGGGCATTAAAGAACATCGAATGGCTTTTACACTCGACAAGGTCGTACCCTGGGGACGTTCGTACCCAGAATATGTCGGTATGTTTGGTCTGAGCGAGGCCGATCTTGGCAGTCATATTCTGGGTTGCGGTGACGGGCCAGCCGGATTCAACGCCGAACTGACCAAACTTGGCGGACATATCGTTTCAGCAGGCGCTGTCTACATTTTTGATGTCGAGCAGATCAAAAGCCGCATTGCGTTTTTTGCTAATATGACCCAACCAAACCGTTAGCCATTCAAACCAGCGAGACAACCATGGGCAAGCGCTTTAACGAACTATCCGCCAAACATATCCACTTTATCAACGAGCAGAAACTATTTTTCGTCGGGACAGCGACCGCCGACAGTCGCGTGAATATTTCGCCCAAGGGCATGGACTCGCTACGGGTGTTGAGCACCAATCGCGTTGCTTGGCTGAACACTACGGGTAGCGGTAACGAAACCTCGGCTCATGTACAGCAAGCACCGCGAATGACCATCATGTTTTGTGCATTTGATGGTGCCCCGTTGATTCTGCGGCTTTACGGCACCGCGAAGGTTGTTCATCAGTACGACCCGGAGTGGGATGATCTTTTTGCCCGATTTAAACCGCTACCCGGTGCCCGGCAGATTTTCGACGTGAATGTCGATTTGGTGCAAACCTCTTGCGGTATGGCAGTTCCCTACTTTTCATATACCGGTGAGCGGGAATTACTCTCGGACTGGGCGGAGAAGCTGGGCGAACACGGGTTACGGGACTATTGGACGAAAAACAACCAAGTCAGTATCGACGGTATAGCCACCCACATCCTGGAAAAAAGCGACTAACGCAATGCCTGACAACACGAATATTTGCCGTCAAATCACCGAAGCCGATTTGCCCGCCGTATTTTGCTTGTACGGGCAACCCGAGTTTGACGATGGCAAGCACTTACCCTGAACGACGCGGAGCAGATCTTTGCGCGTATGGCTAGTAACCCGGACTACAAAATCTACGTCGCCATCCACGCCGATAGGATTGTCGGTAGCCCAGCAAAAAGAAAAAGCAACCATGCGCTATTTCATCCGCTGACCAAGTCTTTCACAATCATCCTGGTGTTTGGGTTTCCAGGCCTCTATCAACTTCTGGGCATCATCCCGTTGTCGGTCGGTCAATAGCACGCCAATGTTTTGTTGATTCATGATCATGGCTTTGCGAAAACTAAAGACGGTTTTTCACTTCATTGCTTTTTACGTCGTCGCATCATCAGAAATTCTTCGACTTGAACGAGGGGAAACCCCTGGATTAGGTTAGATACCGTACAGACCGACAGCTTTGTGGTGCATATGATTAAAAGCAGATGATTGGTATCGCAATTCTTGTTGTCGTTAATGACCGTCGGGTCATAGCCAAACGAAAATTGTCATCAATATTCCAGAACATAAATTTCTTTGGAGAAAGCCATGAAAAAATTAAGTCAATTAAAAGGAAAGGCTATGACTTTTAGCCACCAGGTAGAAGGAAGGGTACTACCACCGTTGATATTATGGATGCTCGGAGTTCCAGGAGGGATTTGTGTGATTTTATGGTTTTTTTTCTTTAGAGATTAGTCAGCTTGAACCGCTTAAAAAGGGAATTAAAACGGGCATTGCGCGGCGTATCGGCAAAACCAGAACCGCCGCTACGGTTGAAATGCGGGTGAACAGCGGTGTTTACCCATCTACTTCGGTCAAGACTTTTACGGTTGTATTTTTCCAGGGATTCGGGAAATTCGATAAAGCCGTGGGCGCCGGTGCAGCGGGTATGAACAATACATTCTGGAATTCACTCGACCGAAATGAGAGCGATTGTTTCACGCAGAATGAAATCTTCCAGCAACGGGCAATCATCATATCGTCGGCCGCTCTATCGGCCATTTCAAATCGCTAACGCTTATTCTCTAGGTTTTCAGGATTAGACGCCATCGTGAAGCTTCGATCGCATCATTTCTCTACGGTCCAATCTGTCCCCATCCATAACGAAGGTGCCATCACCGATTGCGTGAATGGTCCGCCTCTCTTTTCGTGAATCATCAAAGTAGGCTTCAATACCGTCAAGGACAACGATGTTATGCTTTTCGACAATATCGACAACCCTACATTCGATATTTGCCAGACATTCCTTAATCAGAGGCGCCCCAACATGCTTTCCCTTGAGCGGGGTCAAACCGAATTTTTCAAATTTATTCGTATCGGCGCCAGAACATGTCCCCACTCCGACGACCTGATCAATAAGATCCACCGTAGGAATAGCAATGGCGCATTCTCTTGAGTTTCGAAGCGCATTATAGGAATAGTTCCAGGAACCCGTAGTTATGGCTAATCTGGGCGAAAAATCCATTACCATGGTCCAGGAAATAGTCATTACGTTATGCTTCTCTCCATCATTTGTGGTGATGAAGACAACTGGGCCTGGTTCTATCAGTGTGAATGCTTTGCCAATGGGCATCGTCTTCATTGCCGTAGACCTCCTGCTGTTTGCCAAAAGAATTTACCAAGTGCCATATGTAGCTGGGGGAGGAATCGTCCACCACTTCGACCCGCGACCTATTCCCCCAGCACTCATCTTCATTAGGTATATGAATCAAGGCCAGCGCGTGGCGTTACCCTTTTTATTTTCTGCCTTTTAATGGTTACAGACTCCCAGGCAATGACAAGGTAATCCTTATATTCGGGAAAACCGCTATTGATGTTCCTCAACTGAAATAACCGATGAAAATTGTTTCGCTATTACACGGATCGCAGTGACAGCTGCATAACTGCTCACTTGGCCAATGCAATGGAGCAATCCATTCCTCAATTTAGCACTTAATCAAATGAACACTGGCTGGATTTGCTGATAACCTAGTGTTATTTGTGGACCTCTTCGGCGATTTTAGTTCACATCAATGAAAGACTAATATCAAAACGTTTCATGAAGTGTGGCATGAAATTCATCTTCATATTTTTGATTATTTTGGAGTTGAGTCTACGTCGCTCATCGCATTCGTTAATTCTTAAAACCGGTGTACCAACGAAGGATGAAATCATGCAAAACCTACCAACCGCAAACATTCAGTGCCCGTACTGTTGGGAAACGATCGAAGTATTAGTAGATTGTTCGGTAGAGCGTCAGGAGTATATTGAGGACTGTAGTGTGTGCTGTAGACCTATCACGATCATCGTTGAATCCTCGGATGGTGACGTGGTGAACATTGAAAGCCGCACCGAAGATGAGTAATTTATAACTCAGAACATGCCAATCCCCGATAATGTGGACGCATTCACGACGACTGGTTATACCCGACTAAATGATATCGTTTTAGCCTCTGACATTGTCGTTTGAATATTGATTGTTGACGATTTTTCTATAAAAAGCCGAATAAACAGGGCATTAAAGTGTGGTACACCGTACAGCCCCCAATCTCTAGGTGTCGGATTATATTTCGACCATAAGTCGACATTCTGAATCCATTGGGGATACATGATGAAAAAAGCAAAAACACCTGTTCTATCCACCATCGCCGGGGGCTCCGGCTCAGCACTGCAGCCAAGACCCGTCAGTGGGAGCGAGAAGCTAGTATCAGAACACTCGCATGATGCGATGGCAGCCGGGAAAAATACACGGCTAAAATCTATGAATAGCAAGATAGTGGGGCTGTCTTGCTATTGAATAGTAACTGACGAACGCGCACCCAGAGCGGTTTATAAAAATATTATTTAATCTTGGAGACCATAGGTATCAACAATCTCTTGCTGCAAGGTTATGATGTCTTCGCGCATTTTTTCTGGTAATTCATCGGCTCCCTCAGTGGCTAAGCAGTCATTTCTGGAAAAAATCAAATCAACCAGTTCTGGTTTTGAATATTCGTTCTTACAAGCGTCATCATGTGATTCCTGCAATTTTGAAATAACATCGACAGCAGCGCCCCGGTTTTGACCCGTATTATCTAGATAGCCCGCTAAATCATTTATTCTTTGAATAATAGTTTTCATGGTTATGCTCTACTAATTAACCCCGGAATCTGCCGGATCAGCCCTGGTTTTCTCCAGTCTGTATTGTATTTATCGTGTTTTGCATAATTTGTCTGTACTGTTACTAACATAAAGTCTCCACATATAGATTTTGCTAGCCACTTTTGAATATTTTATCTTTTCACCTTCCAACACTCGGAAGTCTTTGTTTTTGGTTTTCATCGATTGCTGATATGAAACTCTTGACGAATACGCATTGCCTATATCAAGGATGTATACATCCAGGCGTAACGAATTATTGCGTCTGGGCTACTAAGGGGCTCTATTTAAAGTTATTCGTGTGGTTTACGCTAACTTGGGGAACTCAAATGCGGGCGAGATGAATGAATATTGCAGTTACCTAATAATACCCACTCAGTTTTTCTCCAATTGGGCTTTAAGTTCGTATTTTTCACGATCAATCTCTCCTCGGGTACGCACACCCAACCTGCGTAATAAAGGTAATCACATACGCTGAAGGTCTTGGAAGCGGCGTTAGTGGCGCGAAGATTTTTAGTCCCCGATAGGTCGCGAGCATGTTTCTTTGTTTACGATAATTCAGCAACCTAATGTGGGATGCCGAACTGATCAGAACCACTAATCTCTCTATAGTTTGCAATAGCCAGAGGGATCAATAAAACTTTCAATTCATTCAATGAGTGCCCTGCGACATGCAGGTCACAATACCGAGCCAGAAATTTCAAAATGACTGGTTAATTAAGCCAAAAGGAGAACCAAAATGATTAATCCCGACCAGATCAAACCCGATATGCCCGTTGTCTGCTCAGAAGATGGCCAGTTTGCCACCGTCGATCATATGGAAGGCACTAACTCAATCAAACTGAAAAAAGATGAAGCCGGTCAGCATCACTACTTCCCACTGTCTTGGGTAACCTCAACCGAGCATGGCAAGGTTAAGGTGGATCGTCCAGGTGATAAGGCCATGCAAGACTGGTCGACTGTTTCACCAATACTTTAAACGAATGATTTCAGACCACAGCCTAAGTGTTTCTTGTTCAGGTGAAAAACGTTATCGCAAGGATATTAATGATGAATTGGCTATGTGAATAATCCAGACAAACCATAGTCTCGAGACTACTGTCTGGCTAAGGCTGACGTCAGGGACCCGTGTGTAAATGCGCGACGTAATTGAGCAATAACCTATCTATGTGCTTTGCCGTACCGACCAAATCATAGTGTGCAGGTAGCCTGCGCCATTCAGCAAGTAGATCTATCACGCATAATCCGTTTTACCTTGTTTCCGCTGCAAGATCAGGAGCCGGCACCATGAGCAATTCAGATATCACCGTTGCGGATTACCTGATATTCCGACTGAAAGAGATAGGCGCGGATCACCTGTTTGGTGTACCGGGCGACTTCGTACTGGGATTTTTCAATCAGATTTTGAAAAGCGACCTAGCCTATGTCGGTACCTGTAATGAACTCAACGCAGCCTATGCGGCTGACGGCTA